>Ga0208303_1000014_pt1 | contig 60133 bp, 92 predicted proteins | sample CB_VirMetaG_2_FD_184537 | JGI IMG/M metagenome (GOLD analysis project Ga0208303, IMG submission 184537) | Freshwater to marine saline gradient viral communities from Chesapeake Bay - CB_1504_2 Viral MetaG (SPAdes) (version 4) | ecosystem: Environmental > Aquatic > Marine > Coastal | place: USA... | reverse complement strand
CAACAACTAAAGGAAAAGCATAAAAAATATGGCTAGGTCAGGAACATATAATTTTAATCTAGATATAGATGAAGTAATTCAAGAAGCTACTGAAATGATAGGTGGTGAACAAACTTTAGGACATACTCCTCAATCAGCACGTAGGTCTATTAATTTATTATTAAATGATTGGCAAAATAGAGGTGTATTATTATGGTCAACATTTACTACAGCAGTTACAGTAGCAACAAGTGTTACCTCTTATGATTTAGATGATTCAGTAAATGATGCTTTAGTAATAACAGTTAAAGCTAGTATAGCAGCAACAGAAACACAACTAACAAGAATATCTTTTGAAGAGTATAATGTATTACCTAATAAGTCACAAACAGGTAGACCAACACAATATGCTATTAAAAGAAATGTAGATAAGCCAACAGTATTTTTATATCCTGTACCTAATACAAGTACAGAAATATTAACAATAGAAGGAATAAGACAATTACAAGATGTAAATAAATCTTCAGAACAAAATGCAGATATACCAAAAAGATTTTTACCTTGTTTAACATATGGACTTGCACATCAATTAGCACAAAAAAGACCTGGTGTTACTGATGTAAGAATAGCTATGTTAAAAGCAAGTTATGAAGAAACATTTAAAAGAGCAATGGAAGAAGATAAGGAAAGAGCAAGTATTTATTTTAAACCTAAACTAGGATATATTTAATGTCTAAGACAGCTAGAAAAGCAAAAGCAATGTGTGATACATGTTCTTTTGTTTATGATAAAAAAGTAATGCGTTTAAATAGTTATGATATGTTAATATGTCCTCAATGTTTTGAAGGTAATTATGATTTAAAAAATCATCCACAAAATAGGTCTGCTGATGTAAGAGATGATACAATAGTTCCTAATGCAAGACCTGATGTATATGGTAGAAATATAACTTGGGAAGCAGCTAATATTACATGGAATGATGTTCCAGAATTAAATACTAGAACGTGGGGTAAAGTATGAGTGATTTAACAAACAGTTTAATTAATGCAACATATAAAAAATTAATACAAGTTAGTAGTTCTGGTAATGAAGGTATATCAGGTACATTAACAAACGTACAAACAGGAGATGGAACTAACACAGCTTTAAAATTAGCTACTAGTGCTGCTCAAATAGATGGTACTTTATTTGTAGGAAAAACATTTGGAGTATCAGGTGATGCTTCTGTAGCAGGTGATTTTCAAGTACATAGTAAAGTATGTGCTAGTGCTTTTTATGGTGATGGTTCTAATCTTACAGGATTAACATTTAGTGGTGATGTATCTGTATCTAGTTTAATAGTTACTAATAATGCAACCATAGGTGGTAATGTTACTATTGGTGGTAACATAATGGTATCTGGTGGTGAGATACAAGTTAAAAATGGTGGCACACAATCTAATATAAAACTATATTGTGAATCTGGTAATGCTCACTATGCAGCTTTACAAGCTCCACCTCATAGTTCTTTTAGTGGTAATATAACAATAACACTTCCAACAAGTGCAGCAACATTAGTTGGTACATCTACTACAGATACATTACTTAATAAAACATTTGGTGATAAGGTAGATTTTAATGATGATGTTTGTATTAGTGGTGATTCAGTTCTTGTAGGTAATGCAACTATAGGTGGTACATTATCTGTAGGTGGTGCTGTTAATTTATTAAGCACAGCAACTGTATCAGGCACAGCAGGTTTCTTAGGAGCTATTAGAGTTTCAGGTAATGCCTCTGTAGGTGGCACATTAGATGTTGGAGGTAATGTAAGTATAGGAGGTAATGTAACTGTAAAAGGTGATGTACATGTTAGTTCTAAAGTATGTGCCTCTGCATTTTATGGTGATGGTACAAATATTACAGGTATACCTATTACAGGTAACATATCAGTTTCAAATGCTAAAGTAGGTGGTACATTAAGTGTATCAGGAGCTACACATTTAAATAGTACAGTATCTATAACAGGAGCAGTAAATCTTGCAAGTACATTAACAGTAGCAAGTAATGCTTCAGTAGGAGGAACACTTTCTGTAGGAGGTGCAGTTAATTTATTAAGTACAGCTACAGTATCAGGAGCTACAGGATTTTTAACTACAGTTAGAGTATCAGGTAATACAAGTATTGGTGGTACACTTGATGTAGCAGGTAACGTATCATTAGGTGGTAATGTTACAGTTAAAGGAGATGTTCATGTAAGTTCTAAAGTATGTGCTTCAGCTTTCTTTGGAGATGGTGCTAACTTAACAAATGTACCTGCAGTTATAACAGGAAACATATCTGTTAATAATGTAACTATAGGTGGAACTTTACATGTAGGAGGAATTACTACAGTAGTAGGATATACACATTTTAAAGATGATGTATCAGTATCTGGTAATGTTCATATAGGTGGTACTACTACAATAGGTGGTGCTGTATCATTAGGAAGTACATTAGATATTAATGGTAATACATCAGTAGGTGGTACATTAATTACAACAGGTAAAGCAGAGTTTGAAGGTGATGTTTCTGTATCAGGAGATATAAATGTAGGTGGTCATGTAACTATTGCAGGAGCAGTACAACTTGGTTCTACATTAAGTGTTACAGGTTATTCACATTTTAAAGATGATGTGTCAGTTTCTGGTAATGCTATTATTGGTGGCACAGTAAGTGTTGGTGGTGGTATAATTGATTTAAAGAATGGTGGTTCACAATCAGAACTTAGAATGTATTGTGAGTCAGGTAATGCACATTATGCTGCATTAAAAGCTCCACCACATTCAGCATTCTCTGGTAATATAGCTTTAGTAATGCCTGCAACTGCAGATACATTAGCAGGTATAGCAGCAACACAAACCTTTACTAATAAAACATTTGGAGACAAAGTAGAATTTGATAATGATGTATGTATATCTGGTAATGCTTTTATAGGAGGCACAGCAACAATAGCAGGTAATGCTTCTGTAGGTGGTACATTAACAGTAGGTGGTAAAGCAGAATTTGATGGTGATGTATGTATATCAGGTAACTCACAATTAGTAGGAACACTTAAAGTAACAGGTGCTACTACTATAACAGGTAATACAGGTTTCTTAGGAACAGTAAGAGTATCAGGAGCTACATCATTAGAAGGTGCAGTAATTATAGATGATACACTTACAGTAACTGGAGCTACACATTTACAAAGTACAGCTTCAATTAACTCTACATTAAAAGTAGGTGGAACAACAACAATAACTGGTAACTCTGGTTTCTTAGGAACTGTAAGAGTATCAGGCAATACTTCATTAGAAGGACAATTACAATTAACAAAAAGTGCAGCAGCAGTTGTTTGTGCTACAGCTATTAATGGTGTAACTTCAGTATCATTAAACTTTGGTAATGCACAAAACTTTAGTACAACAGTTACAGCAGCACATACACTAGCTAAACCTACAGGATGTAGAACAGGACAAACAGGAAGTATTTTCTTGACACAGAGTGGAGGAAGTGGTACAATGGCATATAACGCAGATTTTAAATTTATAGGTGGTACAGACCCAACCTTATCAACAGCAGATGGTGCAGTAGATAGATTAGATTATATTATTGTATCAGCATCTAGTGATGGAGTTGGTGGAGATATACAAATGGTAATTTCACAGGCATACGCATAATGGGAATATTTCAAAATAATTTATTAGCAGGAGCTGCAGCAGCAGCAAGTGCAGGTGGTGCTAGTTTTTATGACCATCAAATAGAACAGTCAGCTAGGTTTGATAAAGCTAGTACTTCTTATCTATCAAGGTCAGTTAGTTCTACTGGTAATAGAAAAACTTTTACTTTTAGTGCTTGGATAAAAAAAATTACAATAGGAGAAGACCAAACTATTTTTGGTACATATAGTAGTGGAAATGAATTTAGTCTAAGATTTTCTAATGCTGAAGATACTCGTGCTTATGAATATACAGGTGGTTCATTTGATTTTAATAAAGGTTATAGTGCATTACAAAGAGATGTTAGTGCTTGGATGCATTTAGTTTTTAGAGTAGATATGACACAATCATCAAGTGCAGATAGAACTAAATTATATCATAATGGAACACAATTAACTGATGTTACAGATTATACTGCTTCTACTTTAAACTATGATACGTTAATAAATTATTCTGGTTATCCTATGAATATAGGACATTATGGTTCTACTAGCCAATATTTTAATGGTTATATGGCAGAGGTTATACATTGTGATGGACAATCTTATGAACCTACTCAGTTTGCAGAAAGTAAGAATGGTGTGTGGATACCAAAAGACCCAAGTGGAACTACATTTGGTACGAATGGTTTTCATCTTAAATTTGAAAATTCAGGAGATTTAGGTAATGATAGTTCAGGAAACAATAATGATTTTACAGCAAATAACATGGGTGCAGACCATCAAGTTCTTGATAGTCCAACATTTGGGAGTTAAATAGATATGGCAAGTAGTGGAAATTTTTGTACTTATAGTCCTAGAAATGTTCAAGGACCTGCAGGACCAGGTACTTATTCAGCAACTAAGGGTAATTTAGGAGGAACAACTACTTCTGGTTCAACATCATGGGTAGGTACTAATTTTGGTTTACCAAGTGGTAAGTGGTATTGGGAAGCAAGAAGCACTGGTGCTACTTCTGGGTGGCCTAGAGTTGGATTTTATAGTATGGGAGCAGGTGGAGATTCTATAAGTTCACTTACAACAGAAGATAGTAATAATTTATCTTCTTTAAGAATAGTTCATAATAGTGGTTGTGGTGTAGGGCCATTTGGAAGTACCTCTGTTACTGAAATAACTGGTTCTGTATCAAGTGGAGATATTGTTCAAATAGCCATAGATGTAGATGCAGGAAAAATATGGTATGGTGTTAATAATACTTATTTAGCAAGTGGTAATCCAACAACTGGAGCTAATGCAATAGATGATTATACTGCTGCAACTTATAATCCTGTAATGCCATGTGTAGGAACTTATAGTTCACAAGCATTACCAGACCTTAACTTTGGACAAGATTCAACATTTGGAGGGGTTTTATCAGCAGGTGGTAATGCAGATGGTAATGGATTTGGTGATTTTAAGTACGCACCACCAACAGGATTTTTAGCTTTATGTTCAGCTAACTTATCTGTATCAGATGACATAGACCCTGCACAAACTGAAGACGATTATCCTGCTAAGAATTTTAATGTAGTTCCTTACACTGGTAATCAAACAGATGGGAGAGCAGTAACTGGAGTTGGCTTTGCTCCTGACCTCGTGTGGATTAAACAAAGAGTAAGTTTTACAAATCCTAATATACTTACTGATACAGTAAGAGGTGCTACAAAAAGAATAGAATCAAATGTTGATATAGCAGAAGCAACAGATTCAGATGGTCTACAATCTTTTACTAGTGATGGTTTTACTCTTGGAACTAATGATAAATATAATTGGACTAGTAGTCATACTTATGTTGCGTGGTGTTGGAAAGGTGGAGGAGCACCTACAGCAACTAATTCAGCAGGAGCAGGTGCTACACCAACATCAGGTTCTGTAAAGATAGATGGCTCAAATTTAGGTTCTGCACTTGCAGGTTCTATTCCTGCTACTAAACTATCTGCAAACACAAAAGGTGGTTTTAGTATTATAACCTATACAGGAACAGGAAGTAATGCCACTATTGCACATGGATTATCAGCTAAACCAGATTTTATACTTACCAAAAGATTAAATTCTTCACAAACTTGGGGAGTTTATCATACGAGTTTAGGAGCTACAAAATATCTTGCTTTAAATACTACTGCTGTTGCAGGTACTGCTAGTGCTTTTTGGAATGATACAGAACCTACTACCTCTGTTATATCTTTAGGTACTGAAGGTAGAGTAAATGGAAATAGTCAGAATTATGTTGCATATGCGTGGCATAATGTTGAAGGTTATCAAAAGTTTGGAAGCTATATTGGGAATAATACAGATAATAATGGACCATTTGTTTACACAGGATTTAGACCTAGAATGTTAGTAATTAAAGGTGCAACAGAAGCATATTCATGGTTTGTATTTGATTCTGCTAGAAATACATACAATTTAGTAGATAAACATTTAAGATGGGATGGTAATGATGCAGAAGCAACAGAGCCAACAGGTGCAAGAAAAGTAGACTTTCTCAGCAATGGTTTCAAGGTGATGGCAGATGCAGCAAGTTTAAATGGTTCTGGAGATACTTACGTCTATATGGCATGGGGTGATGTACCATTTAAATATAACAATACTTTTTAGGAGATAATAATATGTGGGCTTTAATAAAGGATAATAAAATAGAACAAATATATCAAAGACCAAAATCTTTGGTAATAGGTGAGGTTCGTTATCCATCTAATATGTTTACAAAATATACAGATGCAGAGAAAGCTGCTATAGGAATATATCCTGTAGTGGATACAGGTACTAAAGGAGACGATAGATTTCAATATACTTCACAAGCTACCTATACATTTGATTCTAGTAATAATAGAGTAACAACTGCTTATACTATAACTGATAAAGTATTAACAGATACTAATAATGTGGATGAAGATGGTAATGCAGTATTAGATTACAAAGGCAATCAAACAGTAACATTAGGTTTAAAATCTATAGCTAAAGAAAAAGCTAAACGACAAGCTAATAGTTATATAAAACAATTTAATTGGCTTGTAGAACGATTAGCATATGATAGTAGTAAAACTATACCAAGTGCAGTTGGAACCTATGTAGGAGACATTAAAACAGACTGTGCAGCTATTGAAGCAGCTATAGATGCAGCTTCTGATATGGCAGCTTTTAAAGCATTATATGAAGACACTAGAGATAGTGATGGTAATGTAACAGAAGTAGCAAGAATAAACAGATGGAGTGATGATTATGATGTTAAGCAGTATGTTAGATAGAATAAAAGATTTTTATAAAAAATTTAAAAGAAGATTATTTGGTAAGCTTTGTGAGTGTGATAACTAATGAAGTATCTAGTAATACTATTATTTTTTATTACTAGTATATCTTTTAGTAATCAATTTATAAATAGAAAACTTACAACAACTTATGTATGTGCAGACAGAGACTTTGCAGTTAATGATTTAGAAAATAGATTAGCTCTCACTAGAACAGCTTTTTCAGTAACCTCTAATAATAGTATTATAGAATTATATACTAATAAGAATAAAGGTAATTGGTTAATTATGATAACAGGAATAGATAAAATCACTTGTGGTCTTATAGGTGGTCAACAAGAATTTATATTTGAATAGGAGAAATAAATGGCATCAACATTTACAAGTAGAATAAGGTTAAACAAACAGGGTGATGGAGATAATCCTAACTCATGGGGTGTTGTATTAAATGATGGTGTTATTAGTTTAGTAGATGATGCTATAGCAGCATATACAACTATATCTATAGGTTCAGCAGCAACAGTTACATTATCTGCAGTTAATGGTGCAGGTGATACAGCTAGGTCTGCCTTTCTTGAAGTTAAAGGTTCAGTAGGTGGAACTAATACAACTATAACATTAGAGATACCATCTAACTCAAAAAGTTATGTAATTAATAATAAAGTGTCTGCCAACACTACAGCTAGTGATATTGTTAAAATAAAAACTGCAGGTGGTTCTGGTTATACTATACCTTTTGGTTCTGTAGGTCTTGTTATTTGTGATGGTACAAGTGTCTTTGCAACTAATACTCAAGGATTAGGTTTTGGTACAGCAGCTAATGCAGATATAGGAACAGGAACAACAGATGTACCTGATGTATCTATAGCTGATTTACGATATGTAAAAACTTCAGTAACAGCTAATACAACTGTACGTGGAGACTTTGTAGTAGAAGCAGGTTCATTAAAAGTAGGAACATCTGCTAGAGCTTATAATCCAATAACAACATTAACAGATGCTGCAAGTATAACAGTAGACTTTGCATTAGGTAATAACTTCTTAGTTACTATAGGTGGCAATAGAACATTAGCAGCACCTACTAATGCAGTAGCAGGACAAACAGGACAGATATATGTAATACAAGATGGAACAGGTTCAAGAACATTATCTTATAACTCTGCTTATCAATTTGTATCTGGAGCAGCACCAACATTAAGTACAGGTGCAGCAGATGTAGATATACTAGTATATAGTACAAGAAGTGCATCAACAATAGATGCAGCATTATTAAAAAACTTTGATTAGGATTATACATGTCACATCCTGACGCAAAACTTATTAAATATAATATTGCTCCTGGTTTTCATAGAGAATCAACACAGTATGCTGAAGAAGGTAAATGGTATGATGGTGATAGAGTACGATTTAGAGCAGGTAAACCAGAAGTAATACGTGGATATGAAACAAGAGTTAGTGCAACCTTTGAAGGTAATGCTAGAGATTTAATAACTTTTGCAGATAATAGAAGATTAAAAAGAGCTGTATTTGGTACAGAGAAAAAACTCTTTGAACATGATGGTGATAGAATTGTAGATATTACACCGGTATCTGTTTCTGTTACAGTATCAAGTGCTTTTACAGTAGCATTAAGTGCTAATACAGTTACAGTATCTGCAACAGCACATGGAAGAACTACAGGTGACTTTGTATTCTTTACCAGTGTAAGTGAAGTAGGTGGTAATATTGATTTATCTAATTCAGTATTTCCAGTAAGTGTTGTAAATGCAAATACTTTTGCTATTGATGTAGTAACCACAGCAAGTGTTGCACAGACTTCACAAGGGCAAGGAACTTGTCACTTCTTATTAGAAACTGGAGCTGCTGAAGCTGTAGCAGGTTTAGGATTTGGTGCTGGTGTTTATAATGCTGGTGTTTGTGCCTCTAATGTAAGAGCATGGAATCAACCAACATCTACAGGTTCTAGTGATTTTGTAAGTGAGATTACACAATGGAGTTTAGATAACTTTGGTGAAGATGTTATTGCAAATAGAAGAGGTGGTACTATTTATAGATTTGATACTGATGCTTCTGCAACACCTGAGAGAGCAGCAAAAGTATCTGGTGCTACAAACTCAACACCAACAACTGTAAACTCTATTATTGTATCACCAAATGATAGACACTTAATATGTTTAGGTAGTAATGCTTTTAATACCACATCATCACCAACAGGAACATTTGACCCTATGACTGTTAGATGGTCTAATCAAGAAGATGTAACTAACTGGGTACCAAGTACAAGTTCTACATCAGGTGAAACAGTATTAACAGATGGCACAAAAATAGTAGGTGCAGTAAGAAGTAGAAATGCTATTAATATATGGACAGATAATTCATTATGGTTAATGCAGTTTACAGGACCACCATTTACTTTTAGTTTTAGACAAGCAGGTAGTAACTGTGGTATGATATCTGCACATGGTGGTGTTGATTATAATGGTGTATCTTATTGGATGGGTGAAGAAAATTTCTATGCTTATGATGGTCAAGTAAGAACTTTACCTTGTACAGTAAGAAGATTTATATTTGATGATTTAAATTATGATGTAAAAGATAAAGTGTTTGCTGGTATTAACTCTGAGTTTAAAGAAATTATCTGGTTATATCCAGGCACTGATTCATCTGAGTGTAATAAGTATGTAGTACATTCACCAGAAGAAAATTACTGGGTATATGGTACAGGATTATTTACAACCTTTGCAGATAGAACAGTATTTGGAAATACAATAACAACAGGTTCATCTGTAGGTGGTAGTAACTTATATAATAATGAACCAGTATCTGTATATACAGCAAACAATGCAGCACAAACTTCTTTTATAGAGTCAGCAGATTTTGATTTAGATGATGGTAATGAATTAATGTTTATGGATAAAATTATACCAGACTATGATATTAATACAGGTAATATAAAATTTAGTGTTAAGACTAAAAGATATCCTGAAAGTCAAGAGGTAACTGAGAAAGGTCCTTTTACTATATCTAATACTACAGAAAAGATAAGTATGCGAGCACGAGGAAGGCAAGCTAGAATCAGGGTGTCTTGTGATTCCACCGGTACAAACTGGAGATGGGGAACAATACGTATGGGACTACAAAAAGATGGTGGTAGATAATGGCAAGATATCCTGAGTTATCTAATCTCGTAAACTTACCAACAGAAGAAATAAGAAACTTATATAATGAAATGCAAAGATGGGGTGCTACATTATTAAATGAATTAGATGCACGAGATGCACAAGTAGATAATAGACCATCAACAACTATAAGAGTAGAAGTAACTTCAGGTAATATTACAAACCCACAGAAAGGTGATGTGGTGTATACAACAAGTGCTGGTAAATATAAAGGTTTTGTTAGCACTGCAGCTTCAACAACATTTAAGGCTTTTTTCTAATGAACAAAACAGATTATTTTAATTTTATAAATACAAGTAATTACATACAAAATATTAATCAAGGTAAGACTGGCCTTATACAAGGTATGTATAGTCAAAAACAAAAGATAGAACCTTTAAAAAATGTTAGTAATAATTTTTATGCAGACCAAACAAAAGCACAATCAAACTATATGGATAGAAGGAAAATATAATGAACGGACTACAGGACTTAATAATGTTTAGGGACAATATTCAACAGCCAGAAATGACAGGCATGGATAATCTGAGAAACTTACAGTCAATGACAATGCAAAGTATGGCAGACCAACAGTATGCTAATATGGCTTTTGGTGGTTTAATAGATGATGTTATAGACCCCAATGAAGCAATGAGATACGCAGCCTCTGGTGGTATTGTTAGTCTTCCTGTAGTTCAAGCTGGTTTTGGTGGATTTTTAAAGAAGGCTGTTAGAGCTTTTAATAAACTTCCTGGTGCTAAACTATTAGGTAGAACTGTTATTAGACCTTTATCAAAATCTAAAATAGGAAGATTTGCTTTAACTGCTGCTCCAATGTTAATTCCTGGTATTGGACCTTTTGCTTCTGCTGCAATAGCTGCTAGTATAGCTGCAATGCAAGACCCAAAAGGTCAAGGTAATCCATATAATATTTTACAAAGTGCTGGTAAAGCATATGCTGGTGCAAAAATTGGTCAAGCTATGAAAGGTACACCTGCTGCTGAAGGAACAAGTAAATATGGAGGTGATGCTTTTACAAGAAGTAGTTATCAACCTGGTTCAACAGTTATAGGAGCACCTGCTCCAGTTGCAGATACAGCATCATCAAGTATATTTGGAGACATAGGTAAAAGTTTAACAGATACAGCATATGACCCAGAAGGAACTGTACTATCTAGATTAGGAGAAAGAATAGCAGGCACAGGAGATTTTGAAGGTGTAGGTCTTAAAGAACAATTAGGTTTACCTCCTGCTCAACCAGAAGTTGCTCAAAGTGTTGGAAAAGATGTAACACCTGGATTAATGAAAGCACCTGAAGCACAAACATTTACTGAAAGATTAGCTGAATCAAGACCTTTTTCTGGTGTAGATAAACCAGGAACTTTACTAGGTAGAGAGTTAAGTAATGTACCGGTATTAGGTAAGTTAGTACCTGAAAGTACAGCAGGACAATTAGCTGCAGGTACTGCTGTAGTAGGTGGATTAAGTGGTTTACAAGGACAACCAGAAGTACCACAATATGACCCTGGAGTTTATGACTCTGCTAATATTGTAACTAATTTTGATAAAGAAAGAATGGTATATTTAGATAAAACAACTGGAGAAGAAATACCTACACAAATAGCTTTAGCAAGATTAGCAGAAGCTTATCGTTCTTTTGACCCTAGAGGAAAACTTAGTGCTAATATAGATAGTGGTATTAAGACAGCATTTCAAGATGTTAATCCATTAAGTGGTATGATAGATTTAAAAGCATCAGGTGGTTTAATAGGTATGGCATATGGTGGACAAATGCCTCAGGATGGCCTAGATGTTCGATATAAAGAGTTCTCAGGCATGGTTGGAGGTCAAGGTGATGGTATGCGAGATAATGTATATATGCCTATTGTAGAGCGAGATAATGGCCAACAAGTAGCAACATTAGCAGTAAGTCCTAAAGAGTATGTGGTAGATGCTAATACAATGTCTTTACTAGGTAATGGTAATCCAGATGAAGGTGCAGAGATAATGGATGAAACTATTAAAGATGTACGTATGGCAGCAACAGGACAAAAGAAACAACAAAAAGAAATAGATGGTTTAGCAGCATTAAATAGAATGAGGAGAGTATAATGAGTATCTTATCATCATTATTAAATTTAGGACAAGGACAACCAACACAGCAAATACCTCAAACTGTACAGACTACAGAGATAGCAAAAGAGGTAGCACCTTTTATAAAAGATATATTAGGTAAAGGTCAGGCTTTATATAAACAAAGAATGGATGAAGGGTATGTTCCATATGAAGGACAAACTCTTGCTGAAATGTCACCTGACCAGTTAGCTGCTGAAGAGGGACTAAGAGGTTTAGTAGGTTCACAAGCTGCAAATATTGCAGAGGCTAGAGGATTAACTAGAGGACAAATAGATGCTCCTACAATAGAAAATTTACAATCATTTATGAATCCTTATCAACAAGCAGTAACTGATATTGCTAAGAGACAGGCAACAGAACAATTTCAACAAACAACATTACCCACACTTAGAAAGAGAGCAGTAGATGCTGGTTCTTTTGGTGGGTCTAGAGCTGCTATGTTAGAATCACAAGCACAAGATAATCAAGCAAGATTATTAGCTGACTTACAATCTAAAGGAGATTTAGCAGCTTTTCAAAATGCACAGAAAGCTTTTGCTGACCAAAAAGAGAGAGAAAGATTAGCTGCAGAAGGACTTACAAGTTTATCAGGAATAGAAGATACAGCATCAAGAAGAGAGTTAGCTGGTCTACAAGCTGTAGGTGTAACACAACAAAAGAGAGAACAACAATTATTAGATGAGGCATATAAGAAGTTCTTAGATGAAAGAAAGTTTCCAGAATCACAGTTAGCACAATATCAAGGATTTGTTCAAGGTGCTTCACCATTCTTAGCACCAACAAAAACTACAATGGCAGACCAATCATATAATCCTAGTCCTATAGAAAGAGCTTTAACATTTGGTACAACAGCTTTAGGAACTGCTCAACAAGCTAAGAATTTATTTTCTAAAGAAGGTGGTGGTATTAAACAAGGCCTAGCTAGTTTACCTGTAGTACAACGTGCTGATGCTGGTATTATTATGGATGAGTCTGCTCAAAGAAGAAGACCACCTATGGTAGAAGATGAAGAAGATATTAGTGGTAAATCTAGAGGTGAAAAATTTGCAGATAGGTTTAAACAAGTTAATGAGATAGAACCAAGAGAAGAAGGAGAACAATCTCAAGGTGAAGATTTAGCTGATTCTTTTAAAAGTTTTCTTAAATCATTAGGTATAAATACAGGACAACCTAAACAAGAAATAGAACAAGAAAATATTTCAACACCAATTATAAAGAAAACAAACCCTGATAATATACCACCAGGATTTGTAGAAGAAGGTGAGTTTGGAGGTAAATCAGATTATGTAGACCCTAGAGCCTTAGATGATACTATTGCTTCTCAAGTTAAACCTGACGAAATTAAAACAGAAGTAAAACCAGAACCAGAAGTAAAAGATGATTCAATAAGAATACCTAGCGAACAAGATGCATTAAAATTACAATCAACTAATATAAGTAATTTTCAAAAATCTTTAGATGAAAGAAAAGCAGCTAGATTAGAGAATATAAAAGCAAGTAAAGCTGCATTAAAAGCACAGGCAAAAGTTGATTTTTTAATGGGATTTGGTAGAGGAAAAAGAGACCCTAAAGATGGTAGCTTCTTAGGAGGTTTAACATCTATGGGTCAATCTGCTGTAGCTGCTACTAAAGATTTTCAAAAAGATATTATGGCATTAGATAGAGAAGAACTAGCTGTATTAGATAAAAATGTTAAAGACCAGTTTGACCTTGAAACACAAAGTATTAACTTAGCATTTAAACAAGGTGAGTTAAGTAGAGCAGAACGTGATTATTTATTAAAAGAAAGACAAGTAGCTGCTCAAGAATTAACTGCAGGTCTTACTAGAGCAAATAAATCATTAACTACTGCTTTAGCTATTGCTTCTGATGATAAATTAAGTTCTGGTCAAAAAAGACAATTCTTAGATAATGCTCTTGCAAATAATCAAATTACTAAAGAACATTATAGAATAGCTATAAGTGACCCTAGTTCATTACTTAATAATACTGGTGATATTGAGGGTTTAGATGAAAAAGTAAAAATAACACCTAATCCTAGTTAATAATGACAGAAAAAGTTACATATGATTCTCTATTAAGAGATGATAAATTTCTTAATGATGCTTGGAACTCACTTCAAGCACAAGGTATTAATGTTAGTGATAATAGAAAAGATATACTAGATAGATTTCTTACTAACAAAAGATACTTTGATACTAATATTGCATCTACATTTGTTATTGGTGATAATGTTAAAGACATGTCTGAAGCTAATAAACAATCTTATGCAAATGCTGTAACTAAAATAGAACAACTACCTAGCATAGGTAAAGCAGGTGCAGCACCAACCTCTAGTTTAATTAAAGATTATTTAGTAGCAGGTGTTACTGACCCTACTAATTTAATATCTATTCTTGCTGGTGCATTTACATTTGGTACTGGTACTGCTGCTGTGCAGGCCGGTAAAGAAACAGCAAAGGCAGGAGTCAAAAAGTTACTTAAAGCTAAAGTAAGTGCTCTTACAAAAAATCAACAAAGAAAAGCATTAGCTAAAACTTTAGCTGCTGAAGGTGCTATTGCAGGTGCTGGTGGTTTTACACAAAACATAAAAGCTCAAGATGTAGATATGGCTATAGGTAGAAGAGAACCTGGTAAGTTTAATGTAGGTAGTGCTTTGGCACAGGGTGCATTAGAAGGTATAGCAAGTCCTGTAGCTGGTATTGCATTAGCAGGTATAGGTAAAGCTGGTATTAAAGGTGTTAAAGGTGTAGGTAATATAGCTAGAAATACTAAAGCTGGTGAAGCATCTGCACAATATATTAATAGAATGAAAAACTATTTACTGCCCTTTGGGGGAGTAGATGAGATTACTCAAAGAAACTTTGAAGGTTCTCAAGCTATATTTAAAACTATTAAAGCAGACACAGAAAAAATAATTGATGATATTAAAATAAATGAAGATAGGTTTATTAAAGATGACCCTATAAGAAGAGATTTAGTTAATGATGCTATGGAGGGTAACACAGCACAACTACAGAAACTTCAAGAAGAAGATGCAGGAATGTATAATGCTGTTAAGAGTTTTGTAGATTTAAGAAAAAGAGTATATGAAAAAGTATTTAAATATACAGACCCACAAAGTGAAAAGATACAAAAGATATATCATATAGACCCTGATAACTATATGAAAAGAATATTTGCTAGAAGTCAAAATAGAGGCACAAAAATGCCTTTTAAGTTTTGGAGAAGATATGAGGCAAATGATGAGTTAATGGCAGAGCTTATAGGTAAAATTAAAGTAGATAAAAATTTACAAGTTCAGTTTGGTATTCGTGATGGTGTAATAGACCCTGTTACTAAAAAAGTTGAATCGACTGGAGAGTTAAAGAAAACATTTAATCCTTTAAGAGAAGGTAAAATAGATATTGGGGAACAGAATGCACGTATAGAAAGATTTGCAGAAAGAAGAATATATGATACTTTTTATCCTAAGAAAAAAGAAACTACATTAGGTGCATTAAAGAAAAGAAAAGATATAGACCCTATCTTACAAAAGATATGGGGTGTTAATTATAGTCCAGCAGTTAGAGCAGCTTCAACTATAGGAGCTATTACAGAACCTGTATCTGATGTATTAGTAGCAGACCAAATAGGTAGAAGTTTAAGAGGTAGAGGTATAGGTGTTGAAGCAAAAAGTTTAGCAGAAGCACAAACTCTTAGACCTGATGAAGATTTAGTTCCTTTAGTAGGAGCAAAAGGTGATACTGATGTAGGAATAGAATTAAAAAGAAATGATTTATTTAATCCAGAGTTAGGACAATTATTTGTACCTAGAAGTATAGCACAAAAGTTAAGAGTATTAACAGATAGTAAACCAGTATTTGGTAGTTCTTTTTTAGGTAGTTTATTTTCTGGTGCTAATGGTTATTTAAAAAAAGGTGTTACAGTTTATAATCCTTTTGGTCATATTAGAAATGCATTAGGTGTGCCTCAATATGTAGCTGCTTCTGGTAACTTACAAGCTATACCAAAGTTTGCACAAAAAGTATTAACAGATAAAAAAGATTTTCAAGAATTTAAATTAATGGCAGATAGATTAGGTGTTACTGCTACTAACGTAGAGATAGGACAAATATTAGGTAGATTAGCTGATGCTAGAAAAATAGAAACTGAAGATGGTGTTGCAGGTTTTTTAGGTAGAAGATTTTTAGACTTTGCTTCTGGTGGTATGTCTTCTGTTGAGAGAACAGGTTTAGGTAAAAAGTTTTCTAGAGCAGCAGAAAGAACTTATACTGGAACAGATGATATAGGTAAGCTTATGACCTTATTAAGTGAAAGAGGTAAGGCACAGGATATCTGGAAAGGTATGACAGAGTTTGATAAAAAACTTAAAAGAAGATTATATGCAGATAACTTTGGAAAAAACTTACCTGATGTATCTTTTTTAAGTAAAACACAAGCAAAAAAAGTATTAGATAAATTTGATAATGATTTATTAATGGAAGAGGCAGCAGGTAAAACATTAAATATAATACCAGTGTATGATAGAGTACCTAAGATATTAGAAAAGATGAGAGACATACCTGTTATAGGTGCTTTTACTGCTTTTCCTGCAGAGAACTTACGTAATAAATATCAAATATTAAAACTAGGTGCAGAAGAATTAAGAGAAGGTTTTGAAACTGGTAATAAAGGTTTAATAAGAGCCGGTAGTCGTAGACTAAGACAACAAATTATGATGGCTGCAGCTCCTACTGTGGCTGCTTATACTTATAATGAAGTTATGGGTACAGATAAAGTAGAACCTGGTATTAGAAAAACACAACCAGAATGGGCTAAATATCATGCCTTACAGATAAGACCTAAAGGTAAAGATAAAGAAGGTAATGAGACTTATGGTGTTACTGATTTATCTTATAATAATCCTGACCAATATGTTCTAGATATTATAACACCTTTAATGATGGCAGCAGCTAGTGGTGAAGATGTAACTGAGAAGTTAGATGATTTACTTCCTTATGCTGTAAAGAAAGCATATGAACCTTTCTTAGGTCTTTCAATGGCAACAGAATTAGGTTTATCATTTTTAAATTATGCTAAAGCTGATACAGAAGCTGGAGCAGTAAAGGCTTTAACAGATACTTATAAGTTAATAGAACCTGGTATATATAAATTATTAAGAGATATTGGTGGAGATGCTGCAGTAGAAGATGCATTTAATGTTTTATCATCACCATTAGGTAAAGGAGAACTTGGTACAAGAATTAGAAATTCTTTAAATCCTTCTTACTTTGGTGATACAGCTAAACTATCTAAGTCATTTACAGAACTAGGTATACAACCCACTGGATTAGAAAGTCCTTTATCAATAGCTATGTATCCTTTTAGATTAGGATTAAAAGAACAAGATTATAAACCTAAAAAACAAATAGGTTTTGCTGTTAGTAATTTAATGAGAAATGCTAATGGTACATTAAATGCTGTATCTGGTGATATTAAAGATAGATTATCTAATCCTAATAATAATAAAAATATTAAATTAAAAAATATTATGCAAGATTATAACGAAGCAATAGAAGAACAATTTGCAGCTCAACAAGGTGTATTTGAAATGATAAATGATTTAAAAGGTTTTATGACTGATGCACAGATAAGAAAAATATTACAAGATAAAAAGATTAAATCTGCTGGTGGTTTTTCTAATAAAGAAATAAATAATTTAATGAATGGTAAATTTACAGTACCAGTATTTAATAAACAAGGTTTGAGAGATGCAGCTAAAAACAATCCTGCTATATCTAAATATCTTAATAATATTCAAGATACATTCTTAGCATTAGAAAGAGCATATGAAGATTCAAATTTACAAACAGAAGAATTACCAGACATAAATATAGGAGACTAAGATGGCAGATATGACAATGATATGGAATGCAATATTAACTATGGCAATAGGTGGTTTTCTATGGTGGATACGTTCTACGTCTGCTTCTATTGGTAAAGTTAAAGATGAACTAGCAAAGTCTAAAGAGAACATGGCATTAATGTATGCTACAAAAGAAGATGTTAAAGATGATATGACACAACTCATGCAAAGATTTGATAGGCTTGAGGGTAAGATAGATGATATGATAAGAAGGTCAATAGGTAAATGACCACAGTATTTATATTAATGATATACTTAGGTAGAGCACAACAAGAAAGTAATATGATGTTTGCTGATATTAATAGATGTAGATATTTTGCCTCTAGGGTAATGAAACAACCGGCTGACCCAGTAACAAAGAAAAGATATACAGCAATATGTAAACCTGTAGAAGTAGATTTAAAAAATAAAAACGTAAGAGTGTATAGATGAAAGGATATAGTTATGTACTTTAGTAAAAAGGATGCACAACAAATTACTGATGCATCAAATAATGCATTAAGACAAAGAGGAACAGAACCTAGTAATCTTAAAGAAGACTTACTAAAACTTTTTAGAGGTTTAATAGGACAAACTAGAGAAAAAAAACCAATGAAATCTATAACTTATGAAACTAATATTCCTGAAGTTAAAAATTCAAACTCACAGTTCTTAACAAATACATTAACACGTTTAAAAAACATGACACCAGAAGAACAAAAAGAGGCAGATAGATTAGCTAATGAAGCTATGATAAATGAAAGGTCTACTATAGGTATATTCGACTCTAATACTATGAATGAAAAAGATTTTGATGTTATACCTGTAGACTCAGTACCTGTAGAAGATTTTGGTGGTGTTAATTTAGGAATACAAGGTGCAAAACAAAGAGAGTTAGATGATACCATATATGATAAAGTTCTTACAGAACAAGATAGAAAAAGTTTATTAGAGAAAGAAAAAAAAGAACTTAAAAAACAAACAGGTCTTTCTAGTTTAGTTAAATCTGATAGATACAGTAATTTTCAAAACAGTCCTATGTTTCAATTTGGTAATAAAGAAGATAATTTTTTACAAGATATGTTTTCACAAAAAAAAATACCATTTAAAAATAAAGACATAGGTAAAGCATATGTTGATAATGTTCTTGACACAGTTTTTGAGTTTGTTCCTAAAGATTCAATTTCAAATATAAGTAGACTTAGAGATACTTTATTACACACTGCCGAAAAAGAATCACAATTTGGAAGTTATAAAGGAACTTATAAGAAAAAAAATTTATCGAAAGAAAAATCAGTAGGTCATGGAGGTATTCAACAAGTAACAGATGGTACATTTGATGATGTTTTTTTTAATAATCCTATACCTGAAGTTCAAGAGATGGTTAATAAATTAAAAGAAAAAACAGGAATAGATATAAATAAAATTAAAAAGTCAAAACAAAAAAATACAGATAGACAAAATTTTTTAAGAACACCTTTTGGTAGTAATTTTGCTGCTGCTGCAGTTTATATAGACCAATTAAATAAAGGTGGAAAAGAAAGTTTTGCAGCTAAAAAATATTTTAACAGAGATGATAGTACTTTACCTTTTGACCCTGCAACTATGAGAAATTATTTTTATTTTAAAGGAGAAAAATATGCAAATGGTCCTAGATATAAATGGTCAGAGTTAGATAAAGATTTAAAAAAAGATAAAGATAATATAACAATAGCAGAAGAAATGTTAAATAAAAGAGAAGAGTTTTTAAAACAACAAAAACAATCAGGAGGCATGATAGAATCAGACCCCTATAAAAGAGAACCAAGATTTATATAATCCATTAAGAATTAAGAGGCAAACATGGACCCAGTTACAGCGATAAGTATAGCTACGACTGCATACAAAACTATTGTATCAGGATTTAAAGTAGGTAAGCAAGTAGAAAGTATGTCCAAGGATTTGGGCAGATGGATGGGTGCTATACAAGCAGTTAAAGAGGGGCATAAGAAAAAAAAGAGTAGGTCTTTTGGTTCTGTAGAAGAAGAAGCATTAGAAACTTTTGCTGCTGTAAAAGAAGCAGAACGTATGGAAAGAGAATTGCGTAACTTTGTAAATCTATCTCATGGCCCTAATGCATGGAATGAAGTGCTAAGAATACAAGCACAGATAAGAAAAGAAAAAAAAGAAGCAATCCTAGAAGAGAGAAGAAAGCAACGAAAGATGGTAGAGAATACTATTATAGGTGGTTGTGTATTATTCTTTGTGTTCTTTATTATCTACATTGTCTACCTTGTTACCTCTATCTAGAAACCCAGCTTCTTTAGCTATATCAAAATAAAAATCTTTACCCATTATCTTAGCAGACTTTACTAAATCTTCTTTAAGTTTTACAGGGTCTGTCATATCTTCTTTCTCTTCTTGAGTCCCTCTGATTCGAGATAATAACTCTAGAGCTTTAATCGCACTGTTAGTGTGTCCATTAGTTCTAGCATATTCATATTGTTTTTCTATCTCAGTAATAACATCTACATCAGTAGTTAAGTTTTGTTCGAGCTCTGTAATCCTCTCGACAACTTCTTCGTTTTGTAATAATCTATGCCCTTGTCGTGCTGCATGTTCTTGCGAATAACCGGCAGCCCTAGCAGCTTCCGAAGCATTCCTATGCAGAATATACGACTGGCAAAATCTTTCTTGTTGGTCATTTAATGCCATATTAATCTATACTCGTCATTGTAAATAATAAATAATTGATTAGACCTGTTACATATATTACTAGTGATACAAGATTTACAATCATAATTGCTCTATCATTCCACCAGAATCCTACAATAGTCCAACCTAATAAACCCACAGAACTAACATATAAATTATATGGGTAGATATTATGTGATGTAAGCATGATACCCACAATTAAAACTAAAGATGATGCCCACTTGAGATACCAATCTTTAGTTTTATAAGGGGTATGTTTCTTAAACTCTGCCACTATCTGTAATTACTCATTTCGTATTTTTCATATTCTTTTTCAAGAACATTACTGCTTTTAATAGGTGTATTCTCATCTATTATTTCTGAACTAGTTCTTGCAAATATAAGTACAAGAATTAATATCAGTGCTAATACTCCAAAATAAATTGTTTGTTTCATTTTTTTTGTCCCTCCTTGGGAAATTTTATTTTATTAAACCATTCTTCATAAGTTTTTGGTATCCATATACTATGATTAATAACAGGCTTATTAGTTTTTCTAGTATTTTTAAACTTTAATTTTATTTGATTACATGAGTATTCATTATACATGTCCCATAATGGTTCTTCTATACTCACTTCAACAATAACCTTCTTCTTCACTTAGTAACTTTTTTATATTTCTCAAAAGTCCTAAGACCTCCAAGTCCTAACATACCCATTAATACAGTCATTAAACTTCCCATATCAAACTCAGGTAGTGCTGGTAATGTTGCACCAAATAATGCTGCAAAGAAAATAATAAACGGAGCTGCAATAAAGTGCCACACTAAGGCAACCCCACATGCCCAACCTATGAAGGGCCTCCAGCCGGCAATAAATATATTACCAGACTTTGCTTCTTCTTTGTTTATAGCTAATTGTCCTTTAGCTAATTCTTGTGCATGCTTCTCTGCCATTGTAGCTACTTCATGAGCAAGTTTATTTTTTACATCTTTATCTTCTATGAACTTACCTAGTAACTTTGTAGCAGGTCCAATTAAACTTAGTAGTGCCATATTATTTCCTTTCTATTTTTTCCCATGTCGTTATTGACACCGGCTTTTCTGCGTTCTCATCTTCAACAACATCTAAACTATAATGTATATTTAAATGTGGATGTTTATCATGTAACTGTAATAATTTTTCTTTCCAATGTTCTGGATTTTTTATATTAACATGTACATTTCTACCATCCTTAAATGTTTTTAATGCTTTATAACAGGCAATAGTAAGTAAGACAAACTTTCTACTATAAGAAAATATTTCTTCTAGAATCCAGTCAACATCTTTCTCATCTATATGTTCTATTACGTCTGTACATACTACAGCATCATACTTACCTTTAGGTAATTTACTATGCTTGGGATATGCAGGGTCATATAAAGCATGATAATCTAGTTGCCATATTTCTTGTAAAGGTTTAGGTAAAACTTGACCTTGTTTATTAAGTCTCATTGTTTTATATTTTTCTTTATTATATAAAAGAGCTTTACCACAACCATAATCTAATAAACTTTTAGCACCTTCCTCTACCATAATATTTGTTACTGTATTTAAATGTGTTACTAAACATATACCATTAAAATACTTTGGGTCTTTATGTAATTCTTTATATTCAGTTAATAGGTCTACATAATCTTGAGAAGGTTTATCTCTATTGTGCATTTAACATATCCTTATAATCAGGTAATGTTTCTTTCTTTTGTGCACCCTCCCATATTTCAGATACTAAACTATCTTTACCATAAAAATAATAATTAATACCCATAGTCTTATCAGCAAATGTTTTCTCACAATCTTGAGCCATTGCTAATAATTCACCAGTAGTCCAATAAGCTTTATTGTCTACCGATACTTGAAAATACTTTGGTCTTTTAGGTTCATCATCAGCACCAGTAGTTTCTTTTTTCATATCATCAGTAGGGTCTTCTTTTAGTGATGATTCAAAACCAAATAAATGTAAGTTTCTAAAACCCATAGTATGTAACATACCAATAGCTCTCATAGCTGCACAAGTACCACCGGTAATTAATGTAGCACCTACAGGTAAACCTACATCTTCTCTAATCTTTACTTGATTATTTTTAATTGCATGTTTTCTATCATCATCATCTCGTAATGATTCTGTGAATGCATGCCAACCCCATATGTCTGCTTTATTTTCTATAAGATAATTAGTGACAGAAGGGTCAGTCATAGACGCAACTAAAAACTTTGTATCTGCATCAGGATTTTTTAATAAATCTTTTCTCTTAATACCATGTGTACTTTCACCTTCAATAGAACGTGGGTCTAATAGTATACAAGCATTGGGTTTTATACCATTCTTTATAAGACCAGGATATGCGTGCTTAACACATATAGTTAAAGCATTAGGATACTTTTTAATAGTATCTTTTAACTCATCATAATCTATATTAGGTCCACCAGAAATAATAATACCATGTTCATTATGTGTTTTACATTTCTGTATAAATTTATTTTCTGGTATTAATTTCATATTATCTTTTATATTACCACGTATATAATCTTTAGGTACACAATCTCTAGGATTAACTACAATAGGAACTCTTTGTAAATCAGCAGGAATATTAGCTAAACTCTTATCATTTAGAACAATCATAAAATGAGTAAAGCCACCCTCTTTGACTTTATCACCAGAAGGTAATACATGTTTACGTATTTCTTTATTACCTTTTAATTTATCCCATAGTTTATTTACACCACAATAAGCATCATTAGGTGCCATCTTATCATCATCTTCTCTAAAGTAATGGTCAACCATAACTATAGGTGTTTTCTTTACACAATCATAATCATGAGCTACAGTTTTAATACTATTACCACCACCAATAAGTGCCATATCAAACCATTCACTTTGGTCTTTTAATATGTTCCTAGTATTTCCTTTGTTTAATTCAAATGTAAAAGTTTTATTTTTATTTTCTTTCATATGTTCTGCAAATTCTTCTAATCTTTTTTGAACAGCAGACATTTTATTATGTGCCTTTGCATTAAACTCTTCATGGTCTGTTTCAATAGTTGCATCTTCAAACAAATCATAACCATGATATGTAAAGGTATCTGTATAATCAAATGCAGTTAGTGCCATTTCAATAGCTCTACCACCATTCCAAGTACCAGTTTCTATAACTGTTTTTGGTTTATACTCTCTCATTATCTGAGATATTTGTTGATACCTATTAGGTTTAATATCAGCAGTAACATTATCTGATAATGGAAAAGCTCTCTCACCTTTTTCATTTCTTATAGCCACCTTAGAAAAATCTGGTCTACCAGCAAAATGATAGAAGTAATCATTCATAACATTTATCTTCTCAATCTTCATGCCATGTGCTTGATATATATTTAATAGTCTAGATAAGATATAATAATCATGCCACTCTCTGTATGTAGTCATCTCACCTAATATATATGCACCACGTAAATCTGCTAGTATATCTATAGTAGGTTGTTTATCTAAATTAAAAGCCATAAAGAATGGTTCATCAGGATTATAAACAATATCTGCTTTATCATTTAACATAGATAATACATCTTGTTTTGTTAACCTTTTCTTTAAATAAGAATCAGCATCAATCCATATTAACCAACCTGCATCTTTACTTTTCTCTGCTAGTTCAAATGCTTTCTCAGTTAAGGCAAATACTTTATGTGACCACTTTAATGCATCTAACTTTTCATTGTAAGGTATCTTACCTTCTTCTGTACCATCATGTTCTGCATATCTTTTTAAAAAACTTTCATGGTCTTTAACATCATGTAAATTTTTATAAGTATAATCAGGCAAAGAGTATGCATCTATTTTACAATCATGGTAATAACAAGTTAAATTTATATCAGTATCTAAATTTTCTTTAGTAGATTTTAATAAGTGTACTGCTGTATCTTTTAATATAGTTTCATTAAAAGACGTAACGATATTAACTTTTTTCATTATATGCTCCAAAGTTATTCTCTAATGTTTGTAAAGCTTCTTCAGCTTCAGCTAATTGTTTTATTAATACAATAGAATCTTCTACTATCTTTGGATGTTCTCCTATTGCCACCGGTTTTTGAAATGCTAAATCAAGTTGATATAATGCTCTATTAACTTCAGCTTTATAATGACATCTCAATGATTTATATAATGTGTCTGATAGTTCTCTCATGCTATTAAATAATCCTTTTCTTTAGGTATTATACCTTTCATTTGTAACCACCTAGCATCTTCACACCACTTCACAGCATACTTACCTTCAGTAGTTCCTCTAGGTTTCCACTTAGAAAACCAAGGTCCACCTGTTGTAAAGTGTACAATCTTAGCTTTCATATCTTCTGGTGAATGACCATCAAGCCAATTCCACTCTTCAGGTATCTGCCCCACATCTGAGGCCTCATCTGGCAACCATTTAAATGTATGTAACCATCTACCTTTCTCTGTATTAATAGCATCAATACTTAGTTTTTCTAAATAATGATGACCACAATTAAACATCATAAGGCTAGACCAGTTCTTCATATTATAAGGTTCTTGTGCCTGACCATCCATCTTTACACCTTTATCTACATTATACTTATGATGTACTGCCCATACAGGATAATAATTATCTCTACACATATCAAATAGTTCTGTTATATCTCCATAGCAATACATATCTGTATCTAAATATAATGCCATACCTTCATATAAGTTTAGATGTGGTACAAGAAATCTAGTAAAACTAAAATCAGTAGAGAAAGGTTTACCATCTATCTCATCATACTGTTGATTGCCCATCTTGTTAGACTTTCTTTTGAACATACCATTTCTAATCAATGCATCTTTTTTAAGAGGCACAATTCTTACAGGGTTCTTAGCTCTGATTTCTATAGAAAACTTTAATACCTCATAAGCTGCATGTTCTCTAGGGTCATAGCCAATATATACTGTATCCATATCATTTCTAATTTTCATCTTGTCTCCTAGAACTTAAATTCATAATCAATAAATGCAGTACCTGCTTCCATACCCATACCACTTCTAGTTCTTTCATATGCAATCTTTAAGTTATTACCATTAGACATTTTCTTTTTTAAATAACTTCTAAACTTAGAACCATTACGTTCATTATCCATATCATGATAATACCTATAACCTATTGAATCAAACCAAGGGTCTGCTTTTAATTGTAATGTAAATAAACTTATTATTAATACTAAAATTATTTTCATGTTTTTCCTTTTTATTATTTTTTATAATACTACTATTATAACATATTTTTTATATGAATGCAACAAAAAACTTATATATCTACTAACTCACATGAACCTGCAGTACATGCTAATTCTTGTGCTCCTTTTGTTGTATCTTCTTTCTCAAACTTACTAAGCTCAGACCAGTTAATATTCTCCGGCATCTTAGAAGCAAGCTCTTCATATGTAGCTTTATCTATATCTTGATAAGGTGCTTGTTGATATGTATGGTCAGAGAAAGGTAAGAATGATATACCAGATAATGTATCAAAGTTATTCCAACACCAGTTACCTACATTAACCCATTCATGTTCTTTAACTGATATAGTTACTGATGGTTTATGTTCACACCAATGTTGTGCATAACACTTCCATATCTCTAACTGTTCTATAGCTGTCATATCATTTCTAAATACAGCATTAGAATCTGCCTTCATAGGAAAAGAGAACACAGCATTATTTGGTTGCATTACATCATCTTCACAAGGTATACCCTGGTCTTTCATAAACTCTGTTAAAGGGTCTTTCTTATCTCCTCTTACTGTTCTAATATAGTAAGGGTTATGTCTAGCATGAATACCACTAGCACTATCAACTAACTGACTAACTGTACCTGAAGGTTTAACACAGGTAATAGCTGTTGATTGTGGTATACCTAACTTCTCTGACCACTCTTTGTTTACTGACACAGCTTTCTGTTTCATGTCTTGTAGTGTTTCTGGTAACGTACTTCTCATTCTAGATAGTATACTATTATCCATAATACCTGTTAATGATACACCTAATAATCTTTCTTCTTCTGTATTATCTTTCCATCTCTTTCTTAGATAACCAAAGTTAGTAAGTGTAGCTTGTATTGTACCTAGTATAGTAGCTACTTCTATCTTATCTTTTAAAGTTTCTATTGTATCAGCAGGTCTACATACTACCTCAGTTAAGTTACAGAATTGATTAGGTCTAAGTATAATCTCACTACAAGGATTAGTACCAAAAGCATAGTCTGATTTACGTCTACCATTTTCTTTAGCTTTTTCTTGAGCAGATGCTCTATTAAAGATACCACGTTCACCTGATTTACTTTCAAACAATGCTAACCATTCTTTCATAAACATACCTACATCAGGTTTTTCTGTATATGCTACTGAGTTATTAGCTAATGCTCTCTCAGGATTTGTCTCCCACCAAGCACCAGACTTAGCAACTCTTAATCTCTGGTCTGATAAATTAGACAGAGATATAAGAGCTGACCTACGCACACCACCAACAACCACAACTTCACCAGTCTTACACACAATATCGTGACACTCCATAGAAGATAACTTTCTACCTTTAGCTTCTTTAAACTTATTAATAGTAAAATCAATTAGGTTAACTAAAGGTTGAGGCCCACTAGCCCTACCACCAAAAGTATTTAACCTAGCACCTGCAGGTCTTACTTTACTTACATTTACTTTAGGTATTCTATTAGTATAAAGAAAAGATATTAAATCTCTAAATCCTCTGGCCCATCCTTCTTTAGAATCAGCTATAGATATAACATCTTCTGTTTGTTCAAACTCTCTATGAGGTATAGTAGGTAATTTTAAAACTCCTTCTCTTTCAACAGAGAAACCTACACCTGTACCATTCATAAGTATATAAAGTATCTCATCAAAAGAACGTGGACTATCTATAGGAGTATAAGAACAATTATATCCAGAGATGTTTTCTCTTTCTAATGCAGGCCCTGCTGTCATCAATGCTCTCATAGAAGGCATAACTTGTAATCCTATAATACTATCTTCTATTCTTCTCCATACTTCTGGAGGTAAGACAACACCTAGATTTTTATCTAAATGTCCTTGAAAGAAGTTACTAAATCTAGATACTGTTTCTATCCATGTTTCTCTTCTACCTTCTTCTTCTAACCAACGTGCATATCTAGACGCATGTATAAATGTCTGATACTCTGTAGGTAAATAGTTATTTCCTGCCATAATCTTTCTCCAATATTAGTTCACAATAATGTATTACTTTCTCAATGTCATTAGCACCTTCACCTTTTCTTCTGTGTCTTGTAATATACTTTACTACATTACCCTCAAGAAATGTCAGGTTATTTTCTACAATATAATCAACAGGCTGTATCTTACAAGTCTTATAATGGTCTCCACCTACCTGTCTATCTGTAGCTATAATAGCTTCCTTCTTTATATTTGTTTTCTTAAAACCTTGTTGTTTAACTGTCTCTCTTATTGCCTCATCCATTTGTCCCATATCTCTATCCTCTTCTACCTTTCTCATATCAGAATATAATTTATAAAAACTTTCTTTAAACGTCATTTTCTTTTTCATTGTCGCCTCTTAATACACTTCTTATTCTATTTCTTAAAAACTTCTTATTGTCTGCCCTAATAACCTTGTAAGCAAATGACCTAGCTTTACTTGGTGTTACTCCTGCCATACCACAAACTGTTTCAAAGTTCTCGCAAGTTACTCCAACCTCTGCAAAGAACCAGGACTCAGCTCGTGCTTTGTTTACTTTATCATTAGATGTAATAACATTCTTTGATACATCTAATAATGCTTGTAGTATTACAGACAAAAACAATCTCTTCTCTGAGTTGTAAGGTTCAGAATAGAATAAGTTTTCTATCTGTATTATATCAGGTTCATTCTTCATTGTCAATATATTTTACTTTTGTTATTCTTTTTAAACGAGCTTCACTTATTTTTCTTTTAGCTTCTTCTGTATGTTTTTTACCATACATAGGATTGTCTTCTCCTGTGTGAGCTTCACGCATTTTATTTTTAGTTTCTTCTGTATGTTTTTTACCATACCAATAATTGTTTTCTCCTAATTTAGCTTCACGCATTTTATTTTTAGTTTCTTCTGTATGTTTTTTACCATACAGAGGATGTTTTTCTCCTGTTTGAGCTTTACTCATTTTTATTTTAGTTTCTTCTGTATGAGGCATATAACTTTCAATAGGTCTATAAAACTTACCACCAACATATGAATTATAAAATGCAGGATTATCACTACCTTCTATAGTAGCAGTAAGAACATTCCACTTTACTTGATAGTACATCTCATAGTAACGTAAACTTCTTTTGTTTTTATACTCTGCTATTACTTCAAATGTAAAATATTTTTTACCTATCTTTTTAATATCTTCATTTAAATATTTAGAAGAACCTGTATAAGTCTGCCATCTAGATTGCTTCTTAGATTTACCTATGTAATATTGTTTACATCCTACATAGGCTTTATCATTCTTAGTGTTTGTTATAATATAAACAAAACCAAACTTATCCTCGTTAGGCACAAAAGATTTTTCTGTGCCATAACAAGTCCAATGATTATTTATCATGTACTTCCTCTACGTTAGGTGCTTTCTCAACATGTGTGAGATATCTTTTACCAGTTGAATAATTAAAAGCACGAAGTCCTTCACCACTATTAGCATCACTCCAACAAGTATGCTTATGACTACAATAAATACAACCAGTAGCAAGCTTATAATTCCCAGACTTGCCATCAGCAACAGCAGGGTAGCATTTGTCCGGTGCAGTATCAGACTTAACCACTTCTTTAATCTTCTTAACTCTTTCTTTAGCATTTATCATCTCCAATGAATGTACTTTTGTATAACATAGTTCTCCTGTAGATTTATTAATAACTAGAAAGCCGGCTTCATTTACTCCATTACCTTCTGCGTATGCAGATATCTGAGGAATGTATCCGAAAGGGTCGTCAGTTGATAAATTATTATATTTAAATTTATTATATCCTCTACCAGAGGCACTCTTACAATCTACTAATACGTCATCTATAAAACAATCTTGATGTCCTTTAACTCCTTCCACTTCTACTTGCTTCTGTTGTTGAGTTACCTTATGTCCAGAGATAGAGGCAAGCATAATTAATAGTTCTTCTAGGATATAACCATAGAGAAACTTAATCCTGGTACTAGGTGGAAAAGACTCGGTGCGAGGCTGTTTAAAATCATACCACAGTTGCCTATCTGGTCTACCTATAGTTGATAATCTTAACCTAGGTTTATCTTGAGGCATCTGTTTTAAGAAGTCTTTTACATGCACTTTAACCGAGCTAGCAAAATCATCTATACATTTATCTACTTCTTTCTCAGTAAGATGTTCGTTCTTCTTCTCAAACAAACCATATATATCTTCTACTATTGTATCTATTTTTTTCATATATAAAACGTGAGAGACTGCTCAGCCAAACAGTCTCCCACTATCCTTTAGTTAAGAGGCAAAAGGAATTTTTTCATCTGCTTCAGCAGAATAACCATCAGGTACTACATCAAATGCATCATCTGCATCACCCTGATAAGGAACTAAATCGACTACCTGTACTTTCTTCAGGTCAGCTGATACTCCAGCTCTCCCTTTAAACTTCCACTCATATGTAGAGTATAGTACATTTACTTTAGAACCATTACCTACTAACGTACTCATCATAGTTCTCTTCTGAGCATCAAGAACTTCCGGTGCAGTATTTAAGTTACCATCTTTTCTCTTGACGTTTCTTTTAATGTTAACAAAGTCTCCTCTGTCATCACCTTTGTTTTTAATAATTAAACCATCCTTCTCTGCGATAGCTTTGTTATCTGCATCTAAATTAGCTACATCAATACTCCATGTACCATCTGCATCAAAGGTTGTATTTGGGCTTGTAATGCTCGCCCAATAAGCTGTTCCACTAATTACACTCATGTGTACTCCTTTTTGTTAATAAAATTATATTATAGCATATTTTACTATGCATTGTCAACACTTTTTTATGTACTTAATTTTGGAAACTCTTTTAATTCATCAAGTTTATTTTTTAAGTAATCATATTTATTATCACCAGTAGGGTCTTCTACTATTAAATTAAGAATAAAACGAAATGAAGCAAGACATCCACTGTTAAAACCATGATTAAAGTCTGGAGAGTTTTTAAACTTTTTAGTCTCTTGAGGAAATATATCTTCTATTTTTTTTGATATATCAGGAAAAACACCTCTAGCATATGCCACTAGAGTAAAATATTTTTCTCTCTGTTCTATTAAATCTTTTTTTAAAGAGTCTAAATCTTTAGTTTTAATTCCTACCTTTAAACGATTATTTTCTTTTTTTAAATCTTCATTATATTGTTTTTTTAATTCTTCTTCAGTCATTAATATCTCCTATTGAATTTTTAATTATATTTTGAGAAAAAAGATTCTGTATATTCATTAGATACATCTTACTTGCATTATGGTCTCCACCAGATACACTTCTAACTTGATTCTCATTGATAGATGTATTAACAATTCTCTTTAACATCTTAGTTTCAAATACTAGTGTACCATATACTTGGTCTCCCACACATAGATTATGAAACCAGTAGTCTGCTTTGGTTGCGTTAATACCACTAGGTTTACCATAGCTTTCATATTCAATCGCAATGTTACCTGTCTTTAACCACATACCTCTTTCAGATTTTACTTCTATCTTCTTATCTTGTAGCATGTCGGCAACAATCTTTTCTTTTACTTGCCCATACTGTAAATCTAAATCAAACTTCTTTCTATCTTCTGTCTTTGGTTCTAATGTGTTTCTGCCCATGTTACTCCTACCTTGTAATCGTTATCTAAAGGACATCTTAACTTCAATGTCTTCTCAGTTTCTTTCATAGCAATCTTAGTGATACTACAAAATTCATTTACATCTTTGTTAGCCACTTCAAATTGATACTCATCATGAACAGAAGCTACTAATTTTGCATCAAGTTTTTTATTATATACCCTCGTTATAATATGTAACAACCACTGCTTACAAACAATAGCACCTGCTCCTTGCAGAAGAGTATTCAATGCTGAATGTGGACTTCTAACTTTTAAGTATCTTCCATCAATAGCTTTTATCTTACCTCTTCTACTTACACTTTCTACTTGTTCTCTTAATCTTCTTAGTGATGGTAAGTTAGATAGAAATCTTTTTATTAAACTATTTCCCTGCTCCTTTCCAGCTCCTACTATCTTACCTATTTTCTCTGCACCAGCTCCATAAAGAAAGGCATATATAAATGTCTTCGCCTGGTCTCTATTTGCTAGGCCTGCTAGCTCCATGTTCTTTGTATGTATATCTCCATTCAATATCTCATCAGTATAAGTTGTATCATTAAGATAGTGAGCAAGACAACGTAACTCTAAACCACTAGCATCAGTACCTACTAATTTATATTTCATAGGGTCTGATATAGTCCACAACCCTCTGCAGTCCTTACCATATGGTGAGTATACAGCCGGTACTTGTGCCATGTTAGGTGAGTTATGTGCCATGCGACCTGTAATAGTACGTAGTGTCATTACTTTACCATGTACCCTATTATCATTATCGCAGGCATCAATCCAAGACTCTACCATTACTGCTCTTTTCTGTAGTAAAAAATACTTTGAAAATCTTTCTGCAGTAAGTTTTAACTCTGGCTCTTTAATTGTTTTTAAAACAGCTTCATTAATAATAATATTCTTTTTATCTGTAAACTGTTTAGGCTTCCAACCTTTCTTCATTAACCTGTCTGCTATCTGCTGACGAGAGCCAATGTTAAAAGGAATTTCTTTTGTCTTAGTCTTCATCTCTACAATGGTAGGTTCAAACTCTTCCAGTGACCATTGTTCTAAGTCATAGATATCTTCTTTTAGTTTTGCTAATAACTGTTGTGCCTTCATCATATCAAAAGCAAAACCATTCTTCTCTTGTTGGTCTAGTATTAATCTTATATTATGTTCAAGGTCTGAAGACTCCTGAGAAAAACCATTGCTTTCTTTTACTAATTCATTATAGACAGCATGTGTTATTTCTACATCTTGTTTACAGTAATTCAACATATTAAAATCATACTTAGAAAAGTTTACATCTTCTCCACCTTTAAGCATGTTTAGTTTTTCTCCCCATGCTCTAAGGCTATGTCCTTTTTCTCTGATAGGATTAAATAACTGTGACAAAATTAATGTATCTATTATTTTATCTGGTGTTATTCCTGTACCTAACAACCTATTAAGAACCGGTGCATCAAAAGATAAACCATTATGCATGATAAACTTATCTACTTTCTTAGCCCAGCTATTAAAACTATACATAGTATCTGGGTCAAATACAGTAACCAAATTAGTATCTACATTCTTTGCTACAATACAATGTATCTTACTAGGATTAAAACCATCTGTTTCTATATCAAGGATTACTTTCATTCTCTTCCTTTCCACACCAGTTACAAGGCTCTCCTTTACCTACTTCCATCATACTTTTTTCTGTATCACAATAATGCTCCCACATCTCTGGTTCTTTTTCCTTTTTGTTATCTAACCACTCTTTATAACCTTTTATCCAAAGTTGTTTATCTTCTTCTTCTCCTTTGTGACCCCAATATACTAAATGAAAAGCCTCACACTCAGGACAAGATAAGTTTGTAACTATAGCATGGTCTTCGTCTTCTTCACAATCATGGTCTCCTCCCCAAGTTAATTCTGTTCCACAGTTATAACATTTCATAATTGAACTCCTGTTGTTGTTCCTTCTAAATCATTTTCAAAAGGATTGTCTATTTGTGACATTCTACCAGAGTTTTTATCATAATGCAAGTAAGAACATACACCTGTCTCTCCTGTGTATCTATTTTTTAGAATACGAATCGTTGTTGTACAAGCTATGACATCATCTTCTGCCTGTTGATTTCTTTCTAATGCTATCACACTATCGGATAGATGTGCAATGCTAGCACTACCTCTTAGATGTGATAGAGTTACTTCCTTACCATTCTCATGGCCTAAATCTCCTGAAGGTCTACGCAGATGTGATACTAAGAGAAGACCTACACCAGTTTCTTCTACCAGTGAACGCAACTTAGTCATCAATACATCAATAGATTTTCTCTCATCTCCATCATCTTGTCCACTAACTAAGATAGATAAATGGTCTAAGAATATCCACTTACAATCCAAAGACTTTGCCATGTATCTAACTCTAGATAGTATCTCATCATTACCTATAGAACCGAAGTGGTCAAAGGCAAAGAACCTACCAGAACCTATCGTGTCTTCTTGCCATTTATTTAATTGTTCTCTTGAGAATTTATTTCTTATCTCTTTGATGTATAATCTTTCATTGGCCTCAACTGACATAATATTAAATGCAGTATTCTTTGTACTCTCTTCCAGTGCTAATATACCTATGTTATCACCAGAGTTTCTAAGTATGTGATGCATTAACTCACGCATGATAGAAGACTTACCCATGCCTGCACCAGATGTAAAGGTAACTAATTCTCCTGTCCTCATGCCATATGTTTTTTCATTCATGGCACTCCAAGGATAAGGTATAGTCTCACAATCCTTCTCGTCATATAATGATTCTCCTAGTCTGGATAAGTTCATTATACCTGCCGGTGTGTATGCTTCTGCACTCCACCAGTTTTGTATAAAGTCTTTAGCCTTACCCATCTTCTGATATTCATTAGGGTCTTTGTGTTCTAGTCTTACAATCTTACATTTGTTAGGTTCAAATAACTGAGCAACCTTTTGAGATGCTTCAATCCCAGGCTTGTCATTGTCAAAACAAACCACCACATTCTCAAAAGTATTTAAGTATTCTAGGTGTTGCTTACAATTCTGCACTGCACTTTGAACTCCATTCTTTATTGATACTACTGCCCACTTACTTCCTAACATCTCATAAGCAGACATGGCATCTATCTCACCTTCAGTGATAGTAATATATTTACCACCAGATTTAAATAGATTCTGTCCAAACAATAAGGCATCAGTCATATCTCCTTGAGACCATATTCTTTTTCCTTCTACTTGTCGTACCTTAGTAGCAACATGGCTACCTTCAGTGTTATAATATTCATAGTAGTGATGTGAAATAATAGAACCATTCGTTTTTATTTTTGTCCTATACTTTCTGGCAGTCTGTTCAGTTATTCTCCTATCTCCCAGACCTCCATAATCACCGGTACTTGAAACTTTGTTTTGTATATCTACAACTTTCGCTTCCATTTTTGCCTCTCCTACATTGTTAAATCGTTTTTGACAGGAGAAGCAGAAGGCATGACCATCAGCATGTATGTTATATCCATTGCTGGAATTACCACATGGGCACTTCCCTCTACTTATCCATTTACTTTGCATTATAACATACTCGCAGAGTTATTCAACCCTATGAATGTGTATATTACTGTGTATATTATTAATATTTCTAACCACATATTTTTATTCCTTTATTTAAATGTATAATATATCATCATAATAAATATATATAATACCCATAAGGATATTAATAATATAAATATATTTATTATATATTTTAATAAATAATTATTAATTATATTATATATATATTTAATTATTATAATAACTTTTTTCATAATGTCAATCAAAATCTTTTAAAGTTTTATTATATACTAATTCTGCTGAATAAATATCAAGGCCAATACTATTTTTACAATCCTGTTTCGCTAGCATACTTGCCTCTTCATTTGAACAACCTTCTCGTTTATATTCTTTAAATAATTTTCTGTACATTCTCTTCTCATCTTTATCCCAAAGATTCTGCATCTTAATTCTCCTAATAATTATATAACAAAATAAATAAACTTACAAGTAATAATATAGGAAATATATTATTTACCCATAAGTATTTAACTCTCTTTGGATTTTGAAACCAAGAACCTGTAGCCTTTAATCTCCTATCTCTATCACTACTCATCTTTTAAATGGCCGGCATCAGGCATCTCAGCATCTCCTATCCACGCACTTCCTTTATCATTGATAATTCTTTTACCATTATCTTTTACTAATTCTATTTCTCTTCTTAACTTATAGTTCTCGTCTGTTAATCTTTTAATTCTTTTGTTAGCATTTACTAATTGTTCTTGTAAATCCTTAACATTCTTTTCTAATATATTTAATACTACTGGGTCGTACATTGTTACTCCTATCTAGCTAATAAATAAGCTAATAAAATTATAAACATTCCTACTAAAATTCCACCAAGAAAAAAATATAATGTGAACTGTGCACATATCATTGTATTCTCTCTATCACTACACCGGACTCCTCGGCTAAACCTAAATCAACTCCCCAAGATACCATTGCCTCCTTCGCTTCCTTCTCAGTTTTAAAAGTTAATACTTTATTTTCTTCATCAACTAATTGGTCAATAGGAAATTTCTCAGTCCATTCACACCTTCTTAAATTTTTACTTGACATAAATTTATAATGTGCTATTAGAAACATTTTTCTTTCTCCTTTTATTTTTCTTCATAATCTTTCTCCTATATCTTGTGTCAAGTAAATTATTTAACACAACATAAGGTACTCTAATTATTTGTTTTATTTTTATCATAATTTTCTATCCTTATTATACCATAGATATTTATTCTATGCAACTCCTATTCAATAGGTTGTGATAGTAAGTCCATAATCTTCTATCGGTTGAGTTTACATCTCCAGTAACTCTCCACCATTCTTCAGATTGTTTCCAACCTTTGTAATACCTATCTTCAATAACATTTATTCGTTGTTTTATTTCTTTATAATTTAATTTACTCATTCTTTATTTCCTCTAACTCTTCTAAATAAAAAGGTGTTAAATAATTTTCTATCTTAGTTATCTGGTCTTGTATATGTTCTAAATCTTTTTTAGTTACTTCACTAGGTTCATCTAAACAAGATGCTATAGATATGCTAGCTTCTCTTACTGCTTTTAATATTCTTTTACTCATATATTAATCTCCTGAATATTTATATTTAAATAGTCTGCCATTAAGTATCTTAGTTCTGTATAGCAGTCATCACATAATAAAAGATTAGATGCATTGTTCTCCATATCTTCTGGATATGCTTCATTCTTTTTACATCTATGACATTTAATTTTTTTACTCATCTTTATCTCCTGAGATAGCACCTATCTTACCTTTAAATGGTAGTATCTTTGCTTCTGGTTGTACAGCATCTACCAACTTTAAGTCAGGCATAAACTCTATATCTTCTTCAATATCATCTGGACATATATTATTTAATATTAAAATATCTGTAACCTCTTGTAGGTATTCTTCAAATAATAATTGTGCTTCATCAGTATATATCTCCACACCTTTTTTATCTACAGTTATAAAACTATCATAGTCTTTGCCGGCCTTCTTCTGTAACATTCTATCTGCAAGTTCACAACTTAATTCTAAAAATGTAGGCTCGTCTATAAAATATTCTTTAGTCATTCTTTCTCTCCTTTTTTTTACCTTCAAATATAAACTCTTCTAGTTCATGAAATCCTCCTATGTGTAGAAAGATTTGTGGTACAGTTTTATGTCCGGCCTCTTTAAATCTTTTTATCTTTTCTTTAGTATCCAATACCCTCTCTTCGTATACCTCTTCCATATCATCTAGTAATGACTTGGCCTCTGCACAGTATACGCAATTCTTTTGTGTGTATATAATATATTTAATCATCTACTAAGTCCTCCTGTCCTTCTTCCATTTGATACTGTGCATCATCTCCATACTCAGTACCTTCAAAGGTAGCTTTACCATCTTCATCTTTATAAGAACTACCTTCTAGTTGCTCTGCTGACCATGCTATATCTTGCATCTCATGATAGGTTAGTTTCTTATTAGATTCTACTTTGTAGTATCTAGTATCTACTGTCTGCTCACTAAATCTATATGTGTATTTATATTCACTCATCATCTTCTCCATAATTATTTGGGCAACAATCTTCACAATAAATTTTAAAACTTTGTAAGTAACCTACAAAGGCATTCGTTTTTTCTCCACAGTTATCACATTCTCTGTCATAAATTGTGTCATCATAATTGTCTTTAATCATCATCTTCCTCCTCTACTTTGCTTGGGTCAAATGCTTTTGGGTCTGTATGACATACATAATCACTATGCCAAAACTGTTGGTACTTACCTTTGTCTGCTCCATAGTCGTGTATACCACCTTCTTTCTTTAGGTCATAGTGATTAATAGCTTCTTGAAAAGCATCTTGTAATCTTATTATATCTCCTAGATGTATATACTCCCAAGCACCTTCATTGATTGTATCATCTATCTTCTTTAGTTTATTAATTAAGGTTAATGTTACTGCATCTATTGTTGGTTTAGTTGTCTTCATCTTCATTCTCCTTTACAAATTTATTTAAATAATTAGTGTCAAAATCTTCTATACCTTTACTATGATAATGTTTAACTTCTTTTCCTTTATAGGTACTCCAACGACCAGTAGTATAAACATATCCATATTCTTTATTATCTTTATTATATATAGTTAAAATACTATTACTATTTCTAGTATCTTTATATTTAATATTATTATCTTTAAGGTATTTTAAAACATACTCTATACTCTCTCCGGTATCTCGTCTTAACCCACCTTTAGACCAGTAATAATCACTCATGTATATTTCTCCATTGTGTTTTAAATTGTTGGTTCTCTCCATAAAAATCTGAAATCCAAGTACCGGTTCTTAAATACTGTCGCATCTCTCTTATGTATGCTTGGCAACAATGATAGTCTGATATTGCACCTTTAACATTACTTTTTATAGCATACTTTAGAGAAGGTAATTTATATTGATTAACTTCTATCCAGTATAAAACTTTATCTGCTGATAGATAATAGTCTTTACCTCTATCCAGTATGGTTTGATGTGCCATTAGCTTTCTCCTCTATATGATGTACTCCTACAGTTATTAAATGTGGGTGTTTATCATCAGATGTATAGGTATATTTATTATAAAAACCTTTATGTCTTTTACTATTTAAATCTATATACCTTATGGTTGTTTCATCTTGCTCTATAACTTTCATGTTACAACCTATGGCATGCCATACACCTTGATGTAACTCCCAATGCTCTTGTGGTGTTAAATTGTTAATCATCTACCTGACCTCCTATATATAAAAATCCTAAACCAACTGCTATTAATACTGCACCTCCTAATATACCATTATTATCATTAGTGTTTGCTACTATACTTACACCGGATATAAATAAAAATCCAGATAAAAAATAAAATCCATAATTCATTTCTCAATCTCCTCTTTTAAGTCATCAATCATAGCTTGTATATTACGCAAGTCTTTCTCTAAGTCAAAATTAATATACTCTTTAGAATTGTAACTGTTGAAAGCTCTTTCTTCTATTTGTTCTACCTTTCTTTCAAGGTCATTTAGTATCTGTTCTGCTCTAGTTATCTGTTCTTGTCTTAACTTCATGCTCGCTCCTTCTCTACATCTGCTTGCTGATTCCAGTATCGGTCTTCATCTTCTAAATCTTCTATCTCTTTATCTATTAACTGTGTCAATGCGTTATGTATTATTTCTAATTCCCTTCGCATTCTTACTACACTGTTAGTTAGCTTTTGTAATTCTTCTTTTCTTATTATATTTTCTGATGTCATTGTTTTACCCATTCATTATTTTATCTAGTGATTCATATTTGTGATGTTTCTTTATAGCCTCTACTATATGTTCTTCTAAAGTTACTAAACCTACACCTACAAACCCATTCGCTTTAATAATAACGTCTATAACTTCTGATATATCTACATTATTATCTTTTAAAAAATCTACTATTATCTTTTCTTTATCAGTTAATTTTTCTATCTGCATTAGCAACCTCCATATCTATAGCCTGACCAAAAATCAACCCATTCGTCACGCACTACCTCTATAAACTCATCTGCATTATCACACTCCAAAGGTAAATCTATTTTACCTTCTTCTAATATCTGATTAACTTTATATATGGCCTCTTCTATTGAACTGCTTTCACATATCTTTTCTTTTATAAGATTCCAGTCCTTGCTAGCCTTTTCCATCAGCGCCTCTTTTGTTTTACTCATTAGTTACCTCCATGTTTGTTGCGTTCTTTTATAAAAGATATCTCCTCTATCTCTTTAGTTAAAAATTCTTCTGCCTCTTCATAAGAATATCCGATTGCAATTAGCTTGTCAATACCTTCTTCTAAACTTATTATATTACTTTTGTAATCTTCTCTTATCTTAACTTGTTCTTCTATGTACTTGTATTCATTCACTTTTTTACTCCTAATCTATCCAGACTTCTTCTGGTCTTCCTAACCATTTATCATTAAAGTAAAATACTTTTTTATCTTTAGTATAAAATTTAAAAGTGTTTACATCTAATGGCATATCCTCTTTATACTCCAAGTGATACGTATCAAGTCTATCTAATAAATCTTTTTTATTTAGCCTGATATATTCTCCTTCCTCATACTCCTTATTAATTCTTACTAAACCATATATTCTTTTGGCCTGATATATGTATGTTCTAAACTGTATAAAATCTTTTCTATTCATGTTATCTCCTATTGTTATTAATTTTATAGCCCTTAATGGAGAGTAAAGGATTTGAACCAATCTTTAGGAAGTTATAATTCCTACTTAGACACCTTGGTTATAACTCCAAGGATTATCTTTTATTACTCTAAGAACGGCCTATGCCAGTACACTTAGTGAGATATAACTCTCGGCTTGCAAGTCCTTTTACTAATCACCTGACCCATAGACACTCTCCATTAAAGGCTATTCTCTAGCCTCTTTTATCATTGCTCTTACAAAATGTATAAAGTCCATGTCTTCTATGGTAACTCCTTTTCTATCTTGCTTAAAGAATTCCTCTACATCTTTAGGTATTTCTTTATTGTGCGCAACTTCTATAAACTTTTTTATATCTTTTATCTTCATTTTTATAACTCCTTTGTTATGTTAATCCAATTATTATCTTTTTTTACTGCTACTATATCACTTATATATATACTGCCATGCTCGTTAAACATTCCTATATCTTCTCCGTATGCGTATACAAGTATTACTTTTTTTAATCCTCTTCCTTGTTTAGGACTTTCTAATAGCTTGCCTTTTATTGGTGTTCCTAACTGCTTACTTAAAATTATATCACCTTTTTTTAAATCTTTAATTTGCATTTTTTTTATCTCCTATTTTTTAATTATTATTTATATTATTAATATACATTACTGTTATTTTTATTATATCTATACCTACTATTAGTTTTTCCTATAGACTCCAGAAACTTTTCAACGTGTTTTATATAGGCCTTACTTAAATATTTCTTATCATATATAAAATAGTTTAATAGATTATATTTATTACTTCTAATCTTTTTCATGCTACAGCCTTTTTAATTACTGTTATTTTTGGTAGATTTTTTGGCCTGCCGTTTGTTTTAACTGCTTCTATTATTGTATTATCATCACTCTTTATATAACATCTACGGCACGTTATACACTGTTGGCCTGTACAATTTTGCCTATCTTTTAACGTGTCTTTGTCTACGTTATTAAAAACTTTGTCAAAATATATCGGCTTGTCTTTAGACTCTAAAACTTTATTTATTATTGGATTGCTATAAACTAGAATTAAATTTTCTGGCTTATCATGCTTATTAAAATATTCTCTTATTACATTTTTTCTTTTAGTCCATAGCGCAAAGGTAGTCCACTTATTAGCCTTTATTATGGCCATTAAGTTTTTTAAATGTAATTCATTTATTAAGTCCCCGTGACTTTGAAGTCTAAATATATTATCATTGAACATATAATTCTGAAATATTTCTTTTTCTGATAATTCTTTATTACTTAATATATCGGAATTTCTTTGCAGTGCTTTTATTTGATTAGGAAAACGTGCCATTTCTAAACCCTCAAAACTGTAGCAATGGCCACATATTATCAAAGTGTTTTTACTTGCGTGCATTTTTATGCAAAAATCATTAGTCAATGTATTAGTAGAAATAGACTTTATATTTTCCATCTTGCCTATACCTTTTGATATACATAATAATTCTTTTTTATCCATTTTATACCTCTTTATTTTTATTATTTAAAATTTGCACTGCATTAATATAATCATTTTGTAACTCTTCATATTTATAATATTCTATAAAGTTATTTTCATAATTAATAATTTTATTTTCTAATTTAAGAATTTTTAAAAAACTTTTTTGGTCTAATTTTTGATAATAATCTATCTTATCCTCTAACTTTTTTATATAGTCTTTATATTCTTTTATCATGGTGCGCCTCTTTAGTTATGTTAATAAGTCTTATTATAGCACTATAAATATTAATAGTGCTACAATAAAATTTATATTATTTAATAATCTTTTCATTTAATCTAAAAAATATCTTAATAGAATCTTCTATTTTATTCTTTTCCTTTTCTATTGCCATTTTATCGTCTAAACATTCGCCCAACAGATTATCAGATTGTCTTATATCTCGCTCTAATTGTTTGTTATTATCTCTTAATTTGACGTTAGTTTTTTGGCATTCTTTAAGGTCTTGATAATATTCTTTTATATCCTTTTCTAATAGTCTGATAGCTTCCTCTTTATTTTTTACTATTCTTTTATAATCATCTATTAAATTATCACTATCAATACATTTATCAATTAACATATAAATTAAATTTTTGGCCGTAATATGGTCACCTATATTATAATTATTGCCCTCAAAAGTTATAAGTGAATCAATTTTATTAATTTGATAAATAGTGTCTTTGTTTTTATTTTTTGTAATGTTACTCATTTTATATCTCTTCTGTTAAATTAAAATCTTCTACAAAACTATCAATAGCCTGTTGTGATTCATCTTGCATATCCATTGCCTTATCTTTTATATCAGATAAAAAACAATCAAAAAAATCTTCAAGTTTTTCTTTGGTGCGTTCATTTAGTCTTTTATCATTAACAACCTCATAATAAAATTCGTCTAACTCTTCTAAAACTTGGCTCGCACCAGACCAACTATCTTCTAGTCTTTGCTTTAATTTTTTCAGTAAATCTTCTTGTTGTTGGTACTTGTCTTTTTTTATTGTATTAATCATAGGTAAACCCCTTTTGTTATTAATTTTTGAATACTTCAAAAATATCACACTTTTATATAAAAATATATAATAAAAAACATAGCCTATAATACATATAGGAAAAACCTATAATGTATAATTAAATGCAATAATATTGCAAAGCGCAGCGCTCAAAATATTGACACTCATATTGACATATATACTTATTTAGTCAGTTTATTGACGGAATGCCTAGACCATGAGGCCTATATAATTCTAGAGCAACTGCTTAGATTATGGGGCTTTTATTATATTATACAAACAAGCAGAACAACTGCACCAACCTGTATAGACTTAGATAATTTTATAGACGGCCATAAACTAACTATAGTTTTTTGAGATTTGAGAAGACATAGTAGCTATTTACTAGGCCTAGGCAAAAAAATCGCAAGATATTATCTATATATATATGCAGGTGAAACATATGCACAAAAATCTGAGGGTCTATAGACAAAGCCGAGTCTATATAGTTTATATAGTATTATAAATATGTTATAATTATTATTATAGTTATTATTATTATATTTATTTTAATATACTACTTGAAATTATATAGTATATATATTATATATATTATATATATTATATATAAACCTATAAAGGCATAATTTTAGTTGCCTTTTCTATCAAAGTATGGTATAATAATATTATGGAAGAGGTAATTAATTATAAAAACAAGTGGGACAACACTATAAAGCACTACTCTAAGCATGATTTCCTTACATTTGTACGTTTATTTGCCCCTACACTAGTCTCTGACTGGCAAATGGGTAAACATATAGAAGTAATATCAGAGAAATTAAAACAATTAGAAGAAGGAACTATAAAAAGGCTGATGGTATTCTTGCCTCCCAGAAGTTCTAAGTCTGTTATCTGTTCTAAATTGTTCCCAGCTTGGTATATTGGAAGGAATCCAGCACATGAAATACTTACAGTCAGTCATAGCGACCAGCTTTCTAGCGATTTCGGTAGGTCTGTTAGAGATATTGTATCAACTAAGTCTTTTCAAGACGTATTTACAGGTGTTTCTCTTAGGACAGATGTTAGAGCAGCAGGAAAATGGAAGACAAACAAAGGAGGCAGCTACTATGCAGCCGGAGTCAAGAGTCAAATCGCAGGAAGAGGAGCACACATAGCCATACTTGATGATGTGATGTCTGAAGAAGACTCATACTCAGAAGCAGGAAGACGATATGTAAAAGAATGGTACCCTGCAGGACTAAGAACACGTATTATGCCTAATGGTTCTATCTTAATTATTAATACAAGATATCATTATGATGATTTATGTGGATGGTTACTAAAACAACAATCAGAATTTTCAACTATTCTACCTTGGGAAGTAGTAAGAATACCTGCATGGCTAGATGAAGCCAGTGCCGAGTTATTACAGTTACCTGTAGGTGGTAGTTACTTTCCTGAATGGAAGACAGACGAATCATTAAAGATTGATGAACAAGAAATCAGAGCCTCTAATGGTGCAAGGTACTGGAATGCATTATATATGCAGGACCCAACACCTGATGAAGGTGGTCTAATAAAAAAGAAATGGTTACAGTGGTGGGAATATGATGAACCACCAGCATGTGATTTTATTATTCAAACATATGATACTGCTTTTTCTACAAGAACTACTGCCGACTATAGTGTGATACAAACCTGGGGTATCTTTTCTAGATTTGAAGAGAACGAACATGGATATGAAGATTATGTTTCAAATATAATTCTATTAGGAAACATGCGAGGCAGATATGAATATCCAGAACTAAGACGAATAGCACAAATGCTTTATGATGAATTTAATCCTGATGTATGTATTATAGAAAAGAAAGCATCTGGTCAATCTTTAATACAAGATATGCGTAGAGCTGGCTTACCAGTGCAAGATTATATACCAGACAAAGATAAAGTATCCAGAGTGTATGCAGCATCACCAATGATTGAAGCAGGCAGAGTGTGGCTACCTAAAAATAAAAAATGGTCTGATGATTTATACACAGAGATTTTACAGTTTCCAAACTCGGCTCATGATGACCAAGTTGACGCAATGACAATGGCCATACATTACATGAAAGAATCCTGGAGATTAACGCATCCAGATGACCCATATATGGAAGAAGAAAATAAAAGTAAAAAAAGGGTTGCATATTGGCGAGTTTAGTGGTATAATATATATATGAATAAAATTAATGAATTATATACACAATTAGCTGCAGAGATGCCACAGTCTGATAGACCTATAGAACCAGAAGATAATTTTGAATTACCTGAGTTAGATGAAGCACAACAAAAAGAACTAGGTGATTATTTTAATCAAGCATTAAATTTGTATGAAGGATTACCACCAGCACAAAAGTTTGTTGCTGAAGTTGCTAGTCCAACTGGTGAAATTTTATCAGCAGTAGAAGCTAAGAAAATGTTTAAAGAAACTAAAGATGCAGTAGAAGAAGGTAAGTTTGGTGAGGCAGCATTGAAAGGTGGGCTAACTATTCTTGCAGGATTAGGAACAATACCTGTAGCTGGTAAAGGAGTACAACTTGTTAAAGCTGCAGCTAAAAGATTACCAGAACTAACATCAATAAAAAATATTAAAAAGATTTTAAAACAAAATAATAAACCTGCTACTGAAATGAATATGAATAAAATAGCAGATGAAATTGGAGAATCAAAAGAATATATTAATCCAAACTTTGTACCTAAAGGACAAGAGCCTAAAGATGTAATTAAAGGTTATAAAGTATTTCAAAAAAAAGATGATGGTAATATTTATCCTTTATATGTTGATTCTAAAACACCTGTTCCTATTAATCAATGGATGAAAGCTGATAAAGGTTTTTATTTTTTAGATAATAAAGGAAGAAAACAACAACCAACTACAAGTGGAAGTATGGATTATAAACCAGTTAAAAATGCTGAAGAAAAACAAAAATTAATAGAGGCAGGATTTAAAGTTTCTGATGAATCAAAAAAATCTATAGGTTTTGGAGCAGTTTCCTCTGTAAAATATAGACCAGGTTGGCATGGAGATACAGTTCCAGATGCATCTCATTTAGCACAACCAGGTGCTAAAAAAGGAGAAGGAGCAAAAAGAGTTTGGGCAGAAGTTGAATTTAGTAATGATAAAAAAGATTATCAAAATATTGCAAACTCTAGAGCTGGTCGAAAAAAAGATGGAAGTATAATAGCTGGAGAAGCTGATTTAGATTATGTACCAGAGGGTGGTAGTTATAGATATAAAACAAATCCTAATATGGAAGGAGCATGGTTAATAGGTGGGGAGATGAAAGTTAATCGTGTATTAGATATAAAAGAAGTAAATAAAATTAGAAAAGATTTAAAGAGGGGAACTAAATAATGGCAGTAGAAAAAAATCCATTCGAACAAAAAGAAGAATCAACTAATGTAGTAAATATAAATGCTACAGTACCAGAAGATGAGAATGTATCTTTTGAAGTTGCAGATGATGGTGGGGTTGTAGTAAACTTTGGTGAAGAAGGAATAGAAGAAGAAGTAACAGCAAAAGAATATTATACTAATCTTGCAGAAGATATGGAAGAAGGTTTGTTAAATGATATTGCTAATACTGTTATAGATAATTTTCAAGCAGACAAAGATTCTAGAGGTGAATGGGATTCAATGTTTGAAAGAGGATTTGATTTATTAGGATTAAAACTAGAAGATACAACAGAACCTTTTGAAGGTGCGTGTACTGCAGTGCATCCACTATTAATTGAATCTGCTGTTAAGTTTCAAGCAAAAGCTTCACAAGAATTATTTCCTGCTGGTGGCCCAGTAAAGGCACAGATATTAGGAAATCAATCTGTAGAAAAACAAGAACAAGCTAATAGAGTTCAGAACTTTATGAACTATCAAATAACTGAGCAGATGCCAGAATACTTTGATGAGTTTGAAAGAATGTTATTTCATTTACCATTAATAGGTTCTGCAATTAAAAAAGTATATTATGATGCCGGACTAGAAAGACCAGTATCAGAGTTTGTACCTATTGACCAATTCTATGTTTCTTATTATGCTTCTAATCTAAAGAAGGCAGATAGATATACACACGTTATTTATCGTAATCCTGTAGATATACAAAGAGATATTGAAGCTGGTATATATGCAGATGTAAATTTACCTACACCTTCTAATCCATCACAAACAAATTTATCAGAAAAATTAAATACTATTATGGGTATATCACCAACAGCAGATAGTGACCCACAATATGTATTACTAGAACAACACGTACATCTTGACATTCCTGACCCTGAATGTGAAGAAGGTGAGTTTGCTCCTTACATTATTACAGTAGAGGAGGAATCTCGTCAGGTACTAAGTATTCGTAGAAACTATAGAGCCAAAGATGCAAATAAAGAAAAGAGAATGCATTTTGTTCATTACAAATTTGTACCTGGGTTTAGTTTCTATGGGTTAGGTCTTATACACTTCTTAGGTAATCTTACATTAACAGCCACATCAGCTATGCGTAGCTTAGTAGATGCAGGTCAGTTTGCTAATTTACCTGGAGGATTTAAGGCCAAAGGAGTAAGAATGGTGGGCGATAACGAACCTATTGCTCCTGGTGAGTTCAAGGAGGTCGAAGCGACTGGTATAGATTTGCAAAAGGCTATAGTTCCTCTCCCATATAAAGAGCCTTCCTCAGTTCTATATAGTATGCTTGGATTTGTAACTGCTGCTGGTCAGAAGTTTGCAGACAGTACAGAACAAATTGTTTCTGATGCTGCCTCCTATGGACCTGTTGGAACTACTATGGCTTTAATAGAAGCTTCTAGTAAGTTCTTTTCTGGTGTTCATAAAAGATTACATAAATCACAAAGAGATGAATTTAAAATTATTGCAGAGATAGATTATGATTATCTACCAGGAGAATATCCATATGATGTTCCTAATGCAAGTAGAGAAATATTTAGAAAAGACTTTGATGGTGTTGTAGATGTTGTACCGGTTAGTGACCCTAATATACCAAGTAATGCACATAGAATGATGTTAGCTAATATGGCATTACAAATGGCACAACAATCACCACCAGGTATGTTTAATCTTGAAGCATTAAATAGAACAATATTAAATGCTGCTAATATGCCTAACATAGAAGAGATATTACCACAAGCACCTAGACCACAACCATTAGACCCTGTGTCTGATATAGCTGCTGCAACTAAAGGTATACCTATCTCAGCTTTTCCTGGTCAAAATCATGATGCACACATTCAAGTTAAGATGTCATATTTATCAGACCCAATGAATGGAGCTAATCCTATTATGGCTAGATTAAAACCAGTCTTAGAATCTAATATACAAGAACATTCAATAATGAAATATCAAGAACAAATGAGTGGCACAACAAAACTAATGATGGAGCAAATGCCACAACAAGCTCAACAACCTACAGAGATAGAAGCTGTTATGGCTGCAGCAGCTCAAGATGTTCTTAATGCTAATAAAGCTATGGGTCAACAAATGTCACCAGAGCAACAACTAGTAGCATTAGAGCAGGCAAAAGTAGAACTTGAAAAAGAAAAATTAAAACTGGATGCTGCAAAAGAAAATGCAAAGATAGCTATTGAAGCTCAAGGATTAGATATTAAACGTCAAGCTCAAATGATTGATGCTCAACATAAAGGTATTACTACAAACTTTAAAGCACAAAAGTCTGTAGATGATAGAACAAGTAGAGAAGCATTAAAGAAATTAGATGTTATGACTAAGCTATCTATTGAAGAAGAAAAGATACAGTTAGAACAACAAAAGATGTTATTTGATTCTGCAAAGAAACAAGCAGATGTAGAACAAAAAGAAGACAAAGACGTATTAAATTTTATTGAAAAATCAAATAAATAATTTCTAGGATTTATAAATTTCTACTGACTGACCTAGCAGACTTGCCAAGACAGTAGAGTAACAAAGGAGAAGAAAATGGCGAATACAACTTTTAAAGGACCAGTCAGGTCTACAAGAGGTTTTCAAATTGCAACTAGAGATTCGAGTTCAGATGTTGAAACAACTAGAATGAGTTCAGGTATGCCTGACTTAACTGGTTTATCACTTAATGACTTAGCAACTGGTGCGAGTATTACATTAACTGATATGGCATTAAATGTAGTAAACTACACAGGAGCTGCAGCAGCAGCAGTAGCTTTACCTGCAGCAAAAGAAGGTTCAGTTTGTGTTTATGTTCAAGCAGATGAAACAGCAGGTGGAACTAATACTTTAACTTTTAATGCAGCCGGTAGTGATGTTTGGAAAACTGGTTCTGTTATTGAATCAAGAGCAACCAATGAAGTAACATTTGATATTTCTGCAGAAGGTGAAACTCAATTAGTTTTTACACCTGCAAATGCAGCAACAAATTTATTTACTATTGGTAGTAAGATTGCATTTATCTGTTATGAAGATGGTGTATGGGATATTGCTGCTGAGATGGGTGGAGCACCAACATTGTTAACAGGTGCATTTGCTTTCGCAGCTTAATAATAAAAGGAGTAACTTATGTGGAATAAACCTATTATAAAAGAAATCAGTGTAGGCCTAGAAATTAATTGCTATGCATGTGCTGAGCTATAGTGGAAATATTTGACGAAGTATTTAAAGCTTATGATGAGGAAATCTCTCAGTTAAAGGAAACATTAGGTAATGGTTCTGCTGAAGATTATCCTCATTATAGGCAAATGGTTGGTTCTATCACAAGTATAGAATGGTGTAAAAATAATTTAAAACATATAATAAAACGAAGAATGGAGGATGATTAATGCAACAAGTCGCTTTAGGCAAAGCAATGCAAAACAGTTCATGGATATCTGATGATGATACATTAGACCCAGATATATTACCAGAACTGCCAGGATATCACGTTTTAGTTAGACCTATAAGTATTAAGGAAAAAACTAAAGGTGGTATATTATTACCAGGAAGTGTTAAAGATGATATATCTTATTTAACAACAGTTGGTAGAGTGTTAAAGATAGGTAATTTAGCTTATAAAGATAAAGAAAAGTTTCCTGCTGGAGCATGGTGTAAAAAAGATGACTACATTTGTTATGGTAAACATGCCGGACAAAAGTTATTTTATAAAGGAATTAAACTATTATTGTTATTTGATGACCAGATAATAATGAAGGTTGAAGACCCAACACATCTTGACCCAACATTTAATTTAACAAATATGTAAATAAAGGTTGCATTTTCTTGTAAAATGTGGTATAATAATAATAAGCACGTAATACGTTTGTTTCGTGCACAACGGAGAATAAAATGGAAGATAAGTGGAGTGAGATAGAAGTCTCAGAAAATAAAGAAGATAATAAAGTAGAATTTGAAGTAGAAGAAAAAGAAAAGGTTGAGGCAAAACCTGAACCAGAACCAGTTAAAGCAGAAGAGCCTGCTAAAGAAGCACCAAAAGAATTAGATGGTATTGAAACCAAAGGTGCAGAAAAAAGAATTAGACAATTAATACGTCAAAGAAAAGAACGAGATGAGCAGATAAATCAACTCATTCAACAAAATGAACAACTAAAAAGTTCTTATAATACAAAAGAAAACGAGTTTCATCAAGTCAGTAAACTAAATTTAGATGCAACTGAAAAGCAATTAAAAGATAAACTTGAATTAGCTAGAAGTTCTTATGCAGATGCTTTTGAGGCACAAGATAAAGATAAGCTATTAAAAGCACAAGAAGCATTAAATGAAGCACAAACTGATTTAAAAAATGTAGCAGTAACAAAAAGTAAATTTACTGAACAACCAAAACAAAAAGCACAGCCTGCACAACAACCAGTGCAACAACCAGTTCAAGCAGACCCAAGAGCTGTAGATTGGCAAGCTAATAATGAATGGTTTGGTAAAGATAATATAATGACTGCTTCAGCTTTAGCAATAGATGCTGAATTAAAGAATGAAGGTTATAATCCTACGGATGAAGATTTTTATTCAGAAATTGATAATAGAATTCGTGCAGCTTTTCCCAATAAGTTTGAGAGTAAGCCAGCACAAACAGAACGCACTGATGGTTCGTCATCACCATCTCAAGTAGTTGCAGGAGGGTCACGTTCCTCTCCTAACCCAAAGAAAGTTAAATTATCTCAAGAAGATGTTCGACTTGCTAGTAAATGGGGAATACCACTTGAACAGTATGCTGCCGAAAAGATGAAGGTAACTAAATCTGAAGGTGACTATACAACAATTAATATGCAACGTGGAGGTAAATAATGACACGAAATAATGTACGTAGTTCTCAAACCAGAGAAACCAACGAAAGAGCACAAAAAGATTATGTATTTGAAGAACCATCTATAACTAACATCCCTGATGTAGTTACTGAGAAGTTTAAAAATTCAGGCATGACCTTGGGCTGGCTTCGTATCGATTTAAAAGATAAAGAAGATTATCAAAATATCGGTAAGAAACAACAACAAGGCTGGGAATTTGTGACTCCAGAGGAGGTACCTGAAATGGGAGCAACTTCTATCGTAAGGAAGGAAGGTCGCTATGCTGGTGTAGTCTGTCGTGGAGACTTAGCATTAGGTAAAATACCTACGTTTAAACTAGAAGCGAAAAAAGCACATTACTTAAAGAAGTCTGGTCAGATGATGGATGCTGTTAATCAACAATTAATGAATCAATCAACTTCTCAGATGCCTATAAGTAATACAAGTAAAAGTTCTGTTACGAAAGGAAGAAGACCTTCGTTTCAGGATTAATTTTTTAATCAACTTTTTTTTATTTAAGGAGAATTATAATGGCTACAACTTTTAATCCATTTGGTTTTCTCCCTGCTCGAAAAAGAGATGGTCAGCCGAACAGTGAAGGTTACGGACAGATAGTACAACCTGTTTCCAACTCAGCTATCGCTATAACAGCCCTTCTTCCAAATAATATATTTGCTGGAGATTTGATTGTTATTGATACTGGTGGAACTATAACACCTTTAGCTTCAACATCATTGAAGCCTTCTGGTGTTTTCCAAGGATGTCAATATGTAGAAAATGGAGAGCCAAAATTTTCTAGATATTTTCCTGGTGGAACATGTGTTACTGATGTCAAACTTCATGTCATTACAGACCCTGCACAAACTTATTATGTACAAGCAGACTCTACTTTATCGGATGGAGAGATTGGTATCGTAAATAGCTATACAGCTACTGTTAGTGGAGCTGCTGCTGGTAGCACACTTACAGGACAATCAAACTATAGATTAGTAGGAGCTCCAGTTGGAGTTGCTGTCGAAATAGGTGCACATGCAAGAGTTGTTGGTAGAAAAGACTTAGATGGCGATTCTGTCAATGGTAATGTAACTGATACTGACCAATACCCAATTGTTGAAGTTTATTTAAGTGGACACAGAAGTAATTTTGTGAAAGCTCAAGTTTCAACATCTGTATAATAACTAGGAAAGGATAATATAAAATGGCTATAAATAGAGCTGCTATTAGTAAAGAGCTCCTTCCTGGATTGAATGCAGTCTTTGGAATGGAGTATGGAGAAGTTAACAATGAACATGAGCCTCTATATGATATAGAGAACTCAGACAGGTCTTTTGAAGAGGAAGTCCTCTTTACAGGATTTGGTACTGCCCCAACTAAACTAGAAGGTGCTGCTGTATCTTTTGATAATGCAAGCGAAAGTTATGTCGCTAGATATCAAAATGAAACAATCGCACTTGCTTTTGCAATTACAGAAGAAGCAATGGAGGACAACCTCTATGACACTTTTTCAAAGTTAAGAGCAAAAGGTTTAGCAAGAGCAATGGCAAATACAAAGCAACAGAAAGCTGCTTCAGTTTTCAATAATGCTTTTACTGCTGGTGCTACTGCTATTGGTGATGGACAGGCTTTTATAAGCACTGCTCACCCAGTAGTTGTTGGTGGAACACAAAGCAATTATGCAAACAATGGCACTAATGCTGACTTATCTCAAACTACACTTGAAACATCTTTAATACAAGTACAACAACTTAAAGATGATAGAGGTATTTTGATTGGAGCAGGAGCAGTATCATTACACGTACCTAACGAATTAATCTTCGTTGCTGATGTAATTTTAAACACCCCAGGTACAACTGGAAGTGCAGACAATGACATCAACAGTTTAAAGAACATGGGACTAGTTCCTAATGGTTTCTTTGTAAACAGAAGATTCAATGACCCAGATGCGTATTTCATAAAAACTGACGTTCCAAATGGTACTAAGATGTTCACTAGAACACCTTTACAAACTAAAATGGAACCTGATTTTGATACCGGAAACATCAGATTTAAAGCAAGAGAAAGATATTCTTTTGGTGTATCTGACTGGCGAGGGTATATCGGAAACCCAGGAGTCTAATAAAATTATGGGAAGGTATGAGTTACTCTGCCTTCCTATACTAACATTAAGGAATTAAAATGTCAACAAACATTACGTCAAAATTTATACAAGGAACTGGAGTAGCTGTTACCACACAAGGTGACACACGAATTTTAGCAATACATGCTTACTCAACAGTTAATGGTACTATTGATATTGAAGACTCTAAAGGAAGTAAAATTAAGTTTCAAGTTCCGGCAAGTGGGCAAGCAGATATTTATATAGGAGAACTTGGTATTAGATGTAGAGGAACAGTAAGTGTTTCTACACCTGGTGCTAATGGTGGTATAACTTTAATAGTAGGATAATACATGCCCTCGTATTCGTTTTTAAAAACAGATTTAATAAATACTACAGAGAATGATTCTAATGAATATGAATCACAAATATCTAATATTGTAGAAAGAGCTGAAAGTAGATTAATGAAAGAACTAGATGATTTTGGTTTAGATAATTATTCTAGTTTTAGTTTTACTGCAGGAGACCCTATAGTAACAGTACCAGAAGGTACATTAGTAGTTAGAAATGTAAACTATAAAACAAGTGCTTCATCTAATATAACACCATTATTACAACGAACATACGAATATGCAATAGATTATTTTCCTCATGCAAGTGCATCAACAGGAACACCAAGATACTATTCAAGAAAAAATAACACAGAAATTTATATAGTACCTACACCAGCTTCAGCATTAACTGGTGAGATACAAACTACAAAAAGACCTTTAGCATTATCTAGTGCTACAGGAGCAAGTGCTACCACATCAAACTATTTTAGCGAGTTTTGTTATAATGCTTTATTTGATGCATGTATGGTAGAGTCAATGATATTCATGAAGAACTTTTCTTTAGTTCCTACAATGGAACAAAAGTATCAAAGTTCAATTAATGCATTAAGAAATCAATCTAGAAGAACTAGAAGAGATGATATGCAAAGTCCTGCTAATCCATTAGGTGGCCCAACACCAGTAGTTAAAGGTTCAGACTAATGAGTATTAGTAGAAGTAATATAAACTTACAAGTAACAAGAGGCAATAATATGAAAAATTTAAAAGATGTACCTGCAGGTAATAAAGGTATAGGTTTAAGCAAGCTACCTACAGGAGTAAGAAACAACATGGGATTTAAAAAACAAGGTGGTAAAGTTATGAATAAGAAAGGTGGAGGCATGGCTTATCAGTTATATGGTGGTAAAGTTTCTAATAATGGTAATCAGTTTGTACAATCTTTTTATGATAAAGGAAATTAATTATGCCACAGTCATTAGAGGATTTAGTAGAACAGTTTAAAGAAGAAGGTTATTCTACAGAAGAAGCTATTAAGTTAGCAAAAAAAAGATTCTTACAGGAAACTAAAGTTAAACAAAAACCAATAAGAAATATTAAAATAAAAAATCAAAAGAGAAAAACAATAAGAGCTAAACAAGGTGGCAGCATAGGTAATAAACTTGTTGCTTCAATTTATGGAGGATGTAACTAATGGGACAATTTGTAGGTAAAACAATTATAGAAGGTGGCCAAGGCAGAACCGGAAAGAAATATGATTTAAATAATATTGTAGGTAGACCAACCGGACAAGGTTATGGTGCAGCTAGAAAAGGACCTCAAGTACAAGGTACTATTGAAGCTCAAGTAAAAGAAGAATCTATAAAGTATGCATCACAAAAATAATGCCTAAGAAAAAAAAGATTAAAGGCAAAGGCATGAAGGGCATGTCAATTAAGAGTGGAGATAAAAGACCTACCAAGTCAGGTGCAGGCATGACTGCTAAAGGTGTAGCTAAATATAGAAGAAATAATCCTGGTAGTAAATTAAAGACTGCTGTTACAGGTAAAGTAAAGAAAGGCAGTAAGGATGCTAAAAGAAGAAAGAGTTTTTGTGCTAGGTCTGCAGGACAAATGAAGAAGTTTCCAAAGGCAGCTAAGAATCCTAACTCAAGATTAAGACAAGCAAGACGTAGATGGAAATGTTAGTTGTCTTATTTAATTAGTAACATTCCACATTTTAAATGTTGGGTAAGAAAAGAGTTTACACATAACCATCTAAATTATCATGGTGAAGTATTACATGGAATTGCTTTTGCAGTTAATACAATACCAGATAGATGTTTAAGTTTCCAAGTAATGTTTACTGGAATAGAAGATGAACCTAATGTTCATGGTGGTGCAATGTGGGCAAGGATGCCAATTACAGCATTAATAGCTGATGAGATATTAGAAGAGATACCAGAAAGAATGGATACTCATTTAGCACAGCCTTGGGATTGTTCATCAAGAACACATACTGTAGTTAAGCTAGACTTATTAACAGCTAGTCCTTGGATGTGTAAGATAGATAATGAATTTTATAAAGCTCGTTATATGTTTACAGTTGATTTTACTGATAGTGATATAAGTGATTGTCCAGCACAACATAAACAAAATCATGTAATGCAATTAATTGATGCAGGTAAATGGACAGGTAATATAGTATCATTACCTAATAATAGAGTTAGAGTAACAAGCCCTGCTTTATGGGTAACTGGAGAAGGACCTCCAGACTTTATACCAAGTCAGCATATACATGCAGCAGAGATACATGATAGTTATACTGACCCAGAAATAACTTTTAATAATTTATATAAGGGAAAAAAGAATGTCAGGAAAAACTAAAAAAGAAAATAAAAAAAATAAAATAAATAAAAAAGTAAAAAAAGTTTTACAAGACCAATTTGGAGATGTATCAAAACAATTAAAAAAACTTACAATTAAAACAAATAATACAGGAGGAAAAGTTATGGCAGGAATGAAAAGTAAATACGGAGCTAAGATGGGTGGTACACCTATGAAGTCTAAGTATGCAGCTAAAGCTGGTGGCTTAGTTAAAAAGAAAAATGGTGGCAGTACTGCTAAGATGATTCCAGGTATGGCTAGACGTAATCAAGCAAGAAGACCGTAGTGGCAAAGCTTTGTCCAAAAGGTAAAGCAGCAGCAAAAAGAAAGTTTGATGTATATCCATCAGCATATGCTAATATGTATGCATCAGCAGTATGTTCTGGTAAAGTAAAACCAGGAGGTAAAAAGAAAAAGAAAACTACTAAGAAGAAAAGAAAAACTACTCGTAGGAAAAAAAAGTGACGATAACATCTGAACTAATTAATACAATACATAATATACCTTGGATTGATGGTATACTTTATATTATACTTGGTTTATGTACTTATGCAATATATAAGTGGATTAAGAACAGATGAGCTTACGTAAATGGGTAGGAGAAAAATGGGTTGATATAGGAGCACCAAAGAAGAATGGTAAGTTTCAACCTTGTGGTAGAAAGAAAGCTAAAGGTAGTAAAAGAAAATATCCTAAATGTGTACCATTAGCAAAAGCACAAAAGATGACTGCAGGGCAAAGAAAGTCTGCAGTTAAAAGAAAAAGAGCTAAAGCACAAGGTGTAGGTGGTAAACCAACATTTGTATCAACATTTAAGAAGAAGACAAAGAAAAAAACATAATCGTTTGGCTCGTAAGAGTTGGAAGTAGGGTAACTGAAGAAACGCACTAACTTTAATTAGGAGGTGTGTTATGACAAGACAACAAATGTATTGTTATTTAAAACAAATACAATATAAAAAACAACAACATTTAATAAAAAGAATTTTTAAATATGGCACAATCAGGAACTTATAATTTTAATTTAGATATAGATGAAGTAATTCAAGAAGCAATGGAAATGATTGGTGCTGAAGAGACACTAGGTCATGAGCCAGCTTCTGCTAGACGTTCAATTAACTTAATGTTAAACGATTGGCAGAATAGAGGTGTTTTACTTTGGAATACAGATACAACAACAGTAACAGTTGCAGCTAATACAACAACATATGATTTAGCTTCATCAGCTATAGATGCTTTAGTTGTAACATTTCAACCAAACAGTACATCAGCAGAAACTAAACTAGAAAGAAAATCATTTGAAGAGTATCATATTCTTCCAAATAAATTTCAAGCAGGTAGGCCTACACAATATACTGTTAAAAGAAATTTAGCTAATCCTAAAATATTTTTGTACCCTGTGCCAGATGCTACTGGTCTTCTACAGGTAGAACTTATTCGTCAAGTTCAAGATACAAATAAATCATTCAGCCAAAATGCAGATGCCCCAGTAAGATTTTTACCTTGTCTTACTGCAGGGCTTGCATATTATATGGGGTTAAAAAGACCAGGCATACCTAGTGAAAGATTAACATTATTAAAAGCAAATTATGAAGAACTTCTTTTAAGAGCAATGGAAGAAGATAAAGAACGAGCAAGTATATTTTTTAAACCTAAATTAAGAATTGTTTAATGGCTACTGAAAAAAGAGCAATAGGTATGTGTGATGAATGTGGTTTTGTTTATCCACAAAGAGTAATGAGATTAAGTAGTTATAACACTTTACGTTGTCCTACTTGTTTTGATGGTCGATATGATTTACATAATCATCCACAAAATAAAGCTCCTAATGTTAGTGAAGACCCTGTAATTAGAAATGCTAGACCAGATGATGGTGGTAGAAATGCAATATGGAGTACAACACAATTAACATGGAATGACGACACAACACAAATAGGTAGGGATTGGGATTCAATATGAGTACACTAACAGGAAGACTAATAAACAACACGTATAAGCAGTTACTTAAAGTAGCTACTTCTGCGAATACAGGAATTACAGGAACATTAACAACAATACAAGATGGTGATGCCGGTAACACAGCATTACAATTAGCTACCAGTGCTGCCCAAATAGATGGTACTTTATTTGTAGGACAAACCTTTGGAGTATCAGGTGATGCTTCTGTAGCAGGTGGTTTAGCAATAGCAAATAAAGTTTGTGCATCTGCATATTATGGTGATGGTTCTAATCTTACAGGATTAACATTTAGTGGTGATGTATCTGTATCTAGTTTAATAGTTACTAATAATGCAACCATAGGTGGTAATGTTACTATTGGTGGTAACATAATGGTATCTGGTGGTGAGATACAAGTTAAAAATGGTGGCACACAATCTAATATAAAACTATATTGTGAATCTGGTAATGCTCACTATGCAGCTTTACAAGCTCCACCTCATAGTTCTTTTAGTGGTAATATAACAATAACACTTCCAACAAGTGCAGCAACATTAGTTGGTACATCTACTACAGATACATTACTTAATAAAACATTTGGTGATAAGGTAGATTTTAATGATGATGTTTGTATTAGTGGTGATTCAGTTCTTGTAGGTAATGCAACTATAGGTGGTACATTATCTGTAGGTGGTGCTGTTAATTTATTAAGCACAGCAACTGTATCAGGCACAGCAGGTTTCTTAGGAGCTATTAGAGTTTCAGGTAATGCCTCTGTAGGTGGCACATTAGATGTTGGAGGTAATGTAAGTATAGGAGGTAATGTAACTGTAAAAGGTGATGTACATGTTAGTTCTAAAGTATGTGCCTCTGCATTTTATGGTGATGGTACAAATATTACAGGTATACCTATTACAGGTAACATATCAGTTTCAAATGCTAAAGTAGGTGGTACATTAAGTGTATCAGGAGCTACACATTTAAATAGTACAGTATCTATAACAGGAGCAGTAAATCTTGCAAGTACATTAACAGTAGCAAGTAATGCTTCAGTAGGAGGAACACTTTCTGTAGGAGGTGCAGTTAATTTATTAAGTACAGCTACAGTATCAGGAGCTACAGGATTTTTAACTACAGTTAGAGTATCAGGTAATACAAGTATTGGTGGTACACTTGATGTAGCAGGTAACGTATCATTAGGTGGTAATGTTACAGTTAAAGGAGATGTTCATGTAAGTTCTAAAGTATGTGCTTCAGCTTTCTTTGGAGATGGTGCTAACTTAACAAATGTACCTGCAGTTATAACAGGAAACATATCTGTTAATAATGTAACTATAGGTGGAACTTTACATGTAGGAGGAATTACTACAGTAGTAGGATATACACATTTTAAAGATGATGTATCAGTATCTGGTAATGTTCATATAGGTGGTACTACTACAATAGGTGGTGCTGTATCATTAGGAAGTACATTAGATATTACTGGTAATACATCAGTAGGTGGTACATTAAATACAACAGGTAAAGCAGAGTTTGAAGGTGATGTTTCTGTATCAGGAGATATAAATGTAGGTGGTCATGTAACTATTGCAGGAGCAGTACAGCTTGGTTCTACATTAAGTGTTACAGGTTATTCACATTTTAAAGATGATGTATCAGTAAGTGGTAATGCTATCGTTGGTGGCACAGTAAGTGTTGGTGGTGGTATTATAGATTTAAAAAATACAGGTTCACGTTCTGAACTTAGAATGTATTGTGAAACAGGTAATGCACATTATGCTGCATTAAAAGCACCTGCACATTCAGCTTTCTCTGGTAATATAGATTTAGTAATGCCTGCAACTGCAGATACATTAGCAGGTATAGCAGCAACACAAACATTTACTAATAAAACATTTGGAGATAAAGTAGAATTTGATAATGATGTTTGTATATCAGGTAATGCCTTTATAGGAGGCACAGCAACAATAGCAGGTAATGCTTCTGTAGGTGGTACATTAACAGTAGGTGGTAAAGCAGAGTTTGATGGTGATGTTTGTGTATCAGGTAACTCACAATTAGTAGGAACACTTAAAGTAACAGGTGCTACTACTGTAACAGGTAATACAGGTTTCTTAGGAACAGTAAGAGTATCAGGAGCTACATCATTAGAAGGTGCAGTAATTATAGATGATACACTTACAGTAACTGGAGCTACACA
>Ga0208303_1000013_pt1 | contig 60409 bp, 64 predicted proteins | sample CB_VirMetaG_2_FD_184537 | JGI IMG/M metagenome (GOLD analysis project Ga0208303, IMG submission 184537) | Freshwater to marine saline gradient viral communities from Chesapeake Bay - CB_1504_2 Viral MetaG (SPAdes) (version 4) | ecosystem: Environmental > Aquatic > Marine > Coastal | place: USA... | reverse complement strand
TAACCCAAGAATGTGCATTTTACAAATATAACCTAAACCAGACTACTATAAACATATATGGTGAATCTGCTGAAGATAAGTATTACGATGGGCCGGTTTTATTCAATTGTTTAATTGAAAGACAAGTCCAAGCAAACCCCATAGATGATATGGGTCTTCCTGATTTTGAATGGCCCATTACCTTTAGATTTCTTCGTGAAGATTTACAAGATGCCAAATTAGTTCCCGAAGTAGGAGATATAATTTTATATTATGGAGGTTACTATGAGATAGAAAACACTAATGCTAACCAATTTATTGTAGGTAAAGACCCGGATTACCCATATAATGTAAATCCACTCAACCCAGGCTTAGAAATTTTTGGATCTAATTTTTCTATTATTTGTGAAACTCATTATGTCCCTGGTGATAAACCCGGCATAACTAAAGAAAGATTATAATGGCTACACAAGGAAGAATACCAATACCAAAAACTCAAGCAGAGATAGCTAATAGCTTTATTGAACCCTTTGATACTGCAAGGGGTAATCCAAACCAACCTCAAGATTTAAATAGAGGTAATAAAACATCTCTTAGAGATGACACTGCTAAGCCTTTTTCAGTAGGCATTAAGGATATAGATGAGTCTATAATGTATTACTTCCAAAACGTTATTAAACCTTTTGTAATGCAAAATGGACAACGTATTGAAGTTCCTTTAATATATGGTTCTCCTGAAAGATGGAAAACAGTCCAACGTGATGGATACATGAGAGACCAGAGAGGTAAACTTATGTCTCCTGTAATTATGTTTAAACGTAATTCACTTACTCCTATTAAGGGGCAGTATAATAAATTGGATGCTAACCACCCGGTTAACGTAGCTTATTCGCAAACTTCTTATAATAAACAAAATGCGTATGATAAGTTTAATATTCTTAATAATAGGGTTCCTGTTAGAGAATTTCATACTATTGTAGTCCCCAACTACGTTCAAATGACTTATAGCTGCATAGTATACACATATTATGTAGAACAATTAAATAAAATAATTGAATCTGTAAATTATGCTGCAGATTCATATTGGGGAAATCCCGAAAGATTTAAATTTAAAGCAACTATTAATTCCTTCACTACAGTAACTGAAGTAAGTGCTGGGAAAGATCGTACTGTTAGAGCTAATTTTGATGTAAATCTAATGGGGTATATCATTCCTGATATCCCTCAAAAAGACCTTACAGTAGATAAGAAAAGATTCAGCCAAGCTCAGTTTGTCGTACAACAAGAAACTGTAGCTAATTTAAATGATCTTAATCAAGCCCAAATCAACCAACCCATCGACACCAGAAATCCTCAAAATACTGATACAAATATTTTTCTTTAATGTTTTTTTAGAAAAAAGTTAATATTTATGACAAACAGTTTCAATAAAAATTTAATATTTATCAAAAATGAGTGAACAAATTAAACTATCTCAAGAAGAAATAAATTCTATTAAAGAGTTACAATCCCAGCAACAGAATCTTATTACCCAATTTGGGCAATTAGAATACCAAATGCAGTTGTTAGAGTTGCAAAAAGACCAATTAGTAGAAGCTATGGGTGAGTTACAAACTAGAGAAACAAAAACAGGACAAGACTTAACAGAAAAATATGGGAACGGAACCGTCGATTTAGAATCGGGGATGTTTTCAAAAACGGAATAAAATATTTTAACAATATATCAAAATGGCAGAACAAATAGTATCACCTGGAGTATTCACAAGAGAAAACGACCAGTCATTTATCACACAACAACCTGTAGAAGTAGGAGCTGCAATTGTAGGCCCTACTGTTTTAGGCCCTGTTGAAATCCCAACTATAGTTACTTCTTATAGTGAATACCAAAATAGATTTGGCTCAACTTTTGTAAGTGGTGGGCAAGTTTATTCCCATTTAACAGCGGTATCAGCATATAATTACTTCCAAAACGGAGGTAATACTTTGTTGGTAACTAGAGTTGTAACAGGTTCATTTACGTCTGCTGAATCCAGGATTGACGGAGACTCATCTACATCTCTTATACTTAAAACTATTTCTGAAGGTACTATTATGAATAGTGGTGGGGGAGTTGAAGGAAATGATGGGGATTTACCAAATGGAACTGATAGCAATGTAAGATGGGAAGTATCTTTTTCAGACACAGGATCTGGAACTTTTAATCTTTTAATTAGACAGGGTAACGATTTAACCAACGACAAATCTGTATTAGAAACTTATGCCGGAGTATCATTAGATCCTTTCCAAGATAATTATGTAGCTAAAGTAATAGGTGACAGTTCTCAACAACTCCTATCTGATAGTGATGGAAATAAGTATTTACAAGTAACTGGATCTTATCCTAATAAAAGTAATTATGTTTATGTAAGTGAAGTATTGCAACCTACCCCTAATTTCTTTAATAACACAGGGTCCGCTGCAAGTGTTGCTTATGAAGAATCTATCCCTGTAGTTGCAAGTGGATCTTTCTTACAAGGCTTAGGTGAATTAACAGGCAGTGAACAAGCTTTATTTAATGAAAAAATTGATACTAATACTCAAGGCTTAAGAGCTGAGGATTATAGCGACGCATTTAGTTTGTTAACTAACAACGACGAATACCAATACAACGTAATCACCGCTCCTGGATTGTTCCACGGTATAGCAGCACATACTGGCGTATTAAACACATTAATAGCTAATACTCAAAATAGAGGAGATGCGATCGCTGTAGTTGATCTTACAAAATATGGATCTACTATTACTTCTACCACAAACCAAACTTCAGGCATTAACTCTAGCTATGCAGCTTCATACTGGCCTTGGTGTCAGATTATTAATCCTAATACAGGAAAAACTAATTGGGTTCCAGCATCAACATTAATCCCAGGTGTATATGCCTTTAATGACAATGCTTCTGAACCGTGGTTTGCACCTGCAGGTATTAATAGAGGAGGTTTATCTCAAGTAATCCGTCCTGAAAGAAAATTACAAAGATCACAAAGAGATACTTTGTACGAGAGCAATGTAAACCCAATTGCTAATTTCCCTGCAACCGGAACAGTAGTATTTGGACAAAAGACATTACAAAAGAAAGCATCTGCACTTGATCGTGTAAATGTTAGAAGGTTATTAATTGCCCTTAAGAGCTATATTGGTCAAGTTGCTAACAACTTAGTATTTGAACAAAATACTGCAGCTACTAGAAATAACTTCTTAGCCCAAGTAAATCCATACATGGAAAGTGTGCAACAAAGACAAGGTGTATATGCCTTTAAGGTAGTAATGGATGCGTCTAATAACACTCCTGATGTAATCGATAGAAATCAAATGGTAGGCCAGATATTCTTACAGCCAACCAGAACAGCAGAATTTATAATCCTCGATTTCAACGTATTGCCAACAGGAGCTGAATTCCCCGCATAATAAGAAATTGAATTTGTAATATTTATAACAAAACACGACAATGGCAGTATTAGATCCCAACGAAATATTTTTCACCCCGTTTGAACCAAAACAACAAAATAGATTTGTTTTGTATGTAGATGGATTTCCCGCTTACCTTATTAAAGGATTAGGAGCAGTTTCAGTATCCCAAGCAACAATTCCTTTGAATCACATTAACGTTCAAAGGTTTGTAAAAGGCAAAACCACTTGGGGTACCATATCAATGACATTATTTGATGCAATTACTCCTTCTGGAGCTCAATCAGTAATGGAATGGGTAAGATTACACCACGAATCAGTAACAGGCCGAGATGGTTATTCTGATTTCTATAAAAAGGATATGACAGTAAATGTCTTGGGTCCTGTAGGTGATGTAGTCTCAGAATGGATCATTAAAGGAGCTATAATTACCGAAGCAACATTTGGTGATTACAATTACGATAGTGAGGGTGCTGTTGAAATCTCAATGACAGTACAACCTGATTACTGTGTATTGAATTTCTAATACAAAATACAAAATATAAAGAAAGAGCGTACGAAAGTGCGCTCTTTTTATTTTATTATATATTTATATCAAACAAATAGTTATCCATAATGGCACTCGACAACCTAAAGTTACCTACAGAAACTGTAGAACTCCCTTCAAAAGGTCTTTTATACCCAAAAGACAACCCCCTTTCTTCCGGAACCATAGAAATGAAGTATATGACTGCTAGGGAAGAAGATATTTTAACCAACTCTGCTTACATTAAAAACGGAACAGTAATTGATAAACTTCTTCAATCTTTAATAGTTTCAAGTATTAAGTATGATGACTTATTAATTGGGGATAAAAACGCAATTTTAATAGCAGCACGTGTATTGGGGTATGGTAAAGACTATGAGTTTACTGTAGGAGATACTACTCATATTGTAGATCTTACCCAAATTGAAAATAAACCCTTCGATGAATCTCTTTTTACCTCCGGAGTAAATGAATTTAGTTATACCTTACCTCATACAGATACCGACATCACTTTTAAATTACTATCCCATGGTGATGAGAAAAAAATCCAAAAAGAACTTGCAGGTATTAAAAAACTAAACCAATCTAATCCCGATGGTTCTACAAGATTAAAGTATATCATTACTTCAGTAGGGGAAAGTAGGGAACCTAAGGATATAAGAGAATTTGTAGATAATTACTTACTAGCTAAAGATGCCAGAGCTTTTAGAAAATATGTTCTTGAATTTCAACCCGACGTTGATTTAACTTTTTTTCCCGATGATGGAGGGGATTCTTTCCCCCTCCCAATTGGTATCCGCTTTTTTTATCCTGACTTCGAGTAAGGCAGCTTATTTAAGAAAGTCTACATTTACTCAAATACATGAAATAGTATTTCATGGGCAAGGGGGATATGATTGGGAAACTGTGTATAATATGCCCTTATGGCTTAAAAAATTTACTTTTGAGCAAATTAAAGATTATTATAATCAAAAATCTAACAATGCTAAAGAATCCCAATCTAAAACCCCTAACCAAACCACAGTAATAGATTCATCTGGAAAGGTCAAATCCCCAGAACATTTAAAACGAACCACATATCGATAAAGGTTTTATTTTTAAATATTTATAATAAATCCTTAACATGGCAGCAGGAGACGACATCAATAGAGCTAGAGAAGAAACTCAAAAATTAACTCAAGAAACCACTTTTTTAATTGATGCCTTTTCTTCATTAGGTGTTACTATTACGGATGCTATTACGGATGCTATTGACTCTGCTCAAGGGTTAGATAAAATTAGCCAAAAAATAGCTAAAACTTATGAAAGGGATTTAACTAAATCCGTTAAGGGAATAGTCAGTAGCCTGGATACTCAACTTGATCTTCAAAGAAAGATAAACAAAGGTCAAGATATAAGTAAAGAAATTCTTTCTATTAGAGAAAAAAGCGAACAAAACATAGTAGCACTCCAATCCCGTATTAATTTACTTCAGATGAATGGAGTAGGAATAAGCGAAGAACTTACAGTAGAACTTCAAAATCAAATTAAGTTAGAACGTAAAATTTTAAAGGATTTAGAAGAACAAAATGATGAAAGAGGTAAATCTTTAGGCCTTGTAGGAAAACTTACGGGGGGGTTAAATGGAATTCTAAAAAACTTTGATAAGTCTGGAAAATTATCTTCTATTTTAGATATAGAGGGGGCTACTAATCAAACATCTCGTATGACAGATGTTATGAGTCGTAGATTAAAAATAAGTAGTAAGGAAATTTCAAATTCTAAAAAATTAGGATTTTTTATTAAACAAATAGGTAAAAACTTATTATCAAACATTAAACCCACTGATATATTTACTGCTCTTTTAGTTAAAAGTTCCCAAGCTCTTAAAAAAATAGATACTAGAGTAGTAGGTTTAAGAAAAAATTTAGGATTAAGTGCTGGTGAAGCTACTAACCTAAATGATAAACTTGCTATGACCGCTTTCACGAGCAACAAAATAGGAGTTAATGTTGATACCCTTACTAAATCCGTTAATGATTTAAACTCATCATTAGGAGGTACTGCTATAATATTTGATGAAGATTTACTAGTATCTGCTACCTTTTTAAGAGAAAGATTTAATATGTCTGAAGAAGCTTTAGGTAATGTTACTAAAGAAGCATTAGCTACGGGTCGTTCTTTAGAAAGTATAAAAAATTACCAATTAGAATCTTTAGTAGCAGCTGAAAAAACCTTAAAAGTTAACTTAAACACAAATGCCGCTTTAGATAAAGCTAACAAAATATCAGGAGCCCTAAGACTAAACCTAGAAAAAACCCCTGGAGGTTTAGTTAAAGCGGTAGCTCAAGCAACTGCTTTAGGTTTAGAAGTAGAGCAAACTGCTAAAATGGCTGGAAAGTTACTTGATTTTGAATCAAGTATTGAAGCTGAAATGCAAGCTGAACTTTTAACTGGTAAACAACTTAATCTTGAACAAGCTAGATTACTAGCATTAAATGGAGATACAGCAGGAGCGGCCGCTGAAATAGCTAAACAAGTAGGTAGTGCTGCTGAATTCCAAGCTATGAATGTAATTCAACAACAAGCGTTAGCGGATGCTGTTGGATTAACTGCTGATGAATTAGCTAATTCTCTTAGAACTCAAGAAAGCATATCATCAGAAGCAGATAAATTTACGGAACGAACTGCCGAAGGAGCAGAAGAAGCAGCTACAGCATTATCGGTCCAACAAAGATTAGCGGGTGCTGCTGAAAAATTGGCAGGAATATTAGAATTTTCTGCTATAGCTGCCGCTGTTTTTGCAGGAGCTTTAACAGGAATTTTCTTTGGTCCTATAGCTGCAATTGCTATGGCAGCCACTGCGGGATTAGCAACAGCAGCACTTTTAGGCACATTCCAGGGAGACGATATTATCTCTCCATCACAAGGAGGATCAGGATACGGTAAACGTACCTTATTTGGTCCTGAAGGTGCAATTTCCCTAAATGATAAAGATACTATAGTAGCAGGTACTGATTTAAAAATGGGAGATGATATAGTATCACCCCCACAAATGGGTATAACTGAAACTATTACAAATAATAACAATACTGAAACTGTTACTAATAATAATAACAATACTGAAAGTTCTCCTACCTCAATAAACATAGCTCCTTTAGTAGAACAAATGAATAAAATGAATGCTACCTTAAATGCTATTTTAGGTAAAGAGGGTACGGTTACATTGGATGGTACAAAAGTAGGAACTGCCTTAACAGTAGGATCTTATAAATTACAATAATTTAATATTTATAACAAAATCACAATCATGTCAATTATTAACCTATACAACACATCACCTTCTGATCTTGCAAGTAGACCCCCAACGGTTCCTGCAGGCTCATTTTTTGGAACTAATTTATCAAAACTCCATGATGAGTATTCTTTAAATGCTAATCCTAAATTACCTAGTTTACCCTCTCCAACCTCTCTAGGTTTGCGAGGCATTACTCCTGCAGATAATTATAGGGATAACGCTCCTGAAAATAGATCATTCTAATAGATGCCCTTAATTGATCTTAAAACAGACCTTAAGTCTCTAACCTATGGAAAGGATCGCCCTGGTGGGGGTAGTAGTAAAGAACCTTTTATTACAGAACCTATTCCGGAAGGGGAAACTCCTGGGGCTTCTAACGACTTTCTCCTACGCCAAGGAGCTATCGGAAGAGGAGTTGAAGATGTTTCAAGATTAACTAAATTACTTTTTTCTACTACTAAAGGTCTTAACTTTACAACTACTACTAATCTTCTATCTAGAACATCAGTAAAAACAGAAGCAACTACCGGCCCTGCTTACGCTGCAGGTACCATTAATCAAGGAGTTTATGTTCCCTCTTCTACCCTAGCTCAAGTTGTGGCTGGATTTGGAGGCACTCATTTAAATTTATTAGGCTTGGATCCAACTTCTCCCATGGCTGGGATAGTTGAAGGAGGGTTATTCCCTGGAGGGGGTCTTATTAGATATGAACAAGCGGTCCACGACCAAAATAATCAATTAGGAGATAGTAGTAATAATAGATTAGTATCTTTATATGATACTAAAATTTTAGGTTCACTATTTCCTAAAAACCCTCTAGTTGCTTCTAGTGACCTTAATATACTATCTTATAGTGGGGGGCCGGGATCCACATTAGGTGTAGGTAAGACTATAACTAAAAGAGCAACCTATACTACAGGCAAAAATGAATACGGGTGGACTACTGGATCTTTTTTAGACAATTCCTTCAACAAAGTATCAGCAGCTCAAACTTATTTTAATACTAATTACTCTTCTAAAGAACAAGAAATTAATACACCTTTAGGTCCAATTACTTTAAAGGGAATTGAAGCAGGCACATACAATAGTGCTGAAAACTTTCCTAAGGGGGTAGTTAATTCTGGCTCTATTGTAACACTTACTACGGCATACAAAAAACCTGATGGAAGCTCTATTGAATACCATCCAAACTCTCCTAATGAGTTAACTAATGACTCTGTCACTAGTTATACCCAACGTTCATATCAATCCAACCCAGATTTTATACTTAGAAAGTATGGTAACTTAGCATCTCCTGTAAGTGGGAGTAAACAATATACTTACACAGGGGATAAATTTAGTGCAACAAATACCAACTTATTAAATGTTAGTAGTGGGTCAAGCGCAGAAGAACTTGGAGAATCCCAATTATTTAAATTTTATTTAAATCTTCTTAACCCTGATAACCCCTCTGATAACGAATACCTTTACTGGCAAGCTTATGTAGACAACTTCTCAGATTCTATAGGAGCCCAATATGATGAATACACTTATACCGGTAGAGGATATCCTTCATATAAGTATAAGGGGTTTAGTAGGGCAATAAATTTAGACTTTACAATAGTAGCCGAAAATCCAAATCAAATAATTCCTATTTATGCTAAATTAAATAAATTAATACAAAATTTAGCCCCTAACTACAGTAATAGCGGTTATATACGTGGAAATTTTGTTAAATTGACATTTGGAGATTATTTGAATGACGTACCCGGAATTGTAACTGGTTTTACATTATCTCCAATATTTGAAGCTGGGTTTGATATAGATAAGGGGAAACAACTCCCAAAATCCATTAAAGTAAGTGGGTTTAATTTTACTCCAATAACTGATAATAGTAAAGGATTAGTAAGCAGTGATAGCAAATTTATTTCATATCAATAATGAATAGATATAATAATATTCCCATATTTCGTACTCCTGTAGGGAAAAGATATAGAGCTAATGTAAAATATCCTGAAATTCCCTTTAGCGATAATGATTTCTACGTTATAGCCGAAGAAGGGGATAGATACGATCTATTAGCTTATCAATACTATGGGGATGTTACTTTATGGTGGGTTATATCATCCGCAAACCCTAGATTCAAACCTAATAGTTTGTACCCTACATTGGGCCACCAAATAAGAATACCCTCTAATATTTCTGATATTATAGAGGCATATAAAGTTTTAAATAAATAAATTATGGGGAAAATTATAGGTGAAAATTTCGCTCCTTTTGTAGATAAACAAATAAAAGTTAGACAAGAAAAATTAGGATCTACTACTTACGATAACGAACTTATTTCATATACTACAAGTAAAGATAGTTGGTTACGCCTAACATCAGGAGTTAACATAGACCAAACTAGACTTAACAACCTCCCCGGCACCCCCATCGGAAAAGGTGGAATTCCTGAGGGATCTGGGTTAGCTGAGAGATATGTTTTATTTGGGGGGGCCAATAATACTACAACTTCTTCAAAACCTAAAGGAGGAATTGTAGACAATTATACTGATTCTATATTAAAAAATGCTTCCTATGGATTTGATTCAACTGCAAATTATGGCTTAACTCCACTCCCAGGTGTTACTTCTTTTAATATTAAACCTAAAAATAATGGTTCTTTAATAGAAGGAGAAATTAAAATTAAATGCTATAACGTACAACAATTTAATCATATTGAAGCTCTTTACTTGAGATTAGGATATACTTTACTTTTAGAATGGGGACACACTATATATTTTAAAAATGATAAATCCCTCGAAAGTGATGTCACCTCGGGTAACCAGGTATATAAAGAGTTTCTTCAAGCTAAAAGTGGAAATGATGAAGACCCTCAAACTTACATACAAAATAAAATAAAACAAACTAGATCAGATTCCTCAGGTAACTATGATGGTATGTTAGGTAGAGTGCTCAATTATAATTGGGAAGTTACTCCTGAAGGGGAATATAATATAACTGTAAAAGTTCTTTCCCCAGGAGATATTATAGAATCTCTTTCTATATCTACAAATCTACCCGGTGACAAACGTTCAGAACCCGATTCCCCTTCTTCGGGAATAGAAAATAAAATTGAATCAACAACTATAGGAAGAATATTGGGAGACTTTAAAAAACGTCTTGATGGTGTCTCTATTTTTTCAAGCGATGATTCCCCTCTTGGAGAACTTAAAACTGAAAATTTGGGCGTATATAGTGGTATTGTTGTTCCAACCCCACGTAAGGCATCTTATTTTAATTCTAACCTTACCAATGACTCTATAAAATTAAGTGCCAACCTAGAAGATTTAAATCCCTACAAAGATGAAATTATTTCTCCCCCTTCATCTCAACCCCTTAAAGAATTAATAAAACTTGAAGGAGAAAACTCAGACGAAGCTTTTTATTATATTAAATTTGGGGCGTTATTAAGGATAATTCAAAATTTTCTTCTATTATATAATACTACCGAAAATTCTACTCCTATAATAGGTATAAATTGGGAATATGATGAAAATCAATGCTTTATCCCCCTTGAAGATTTATTTTCATCAGATCCTCGTACTTGCTTAATACCCTCTAGATTTAAAACCGGAGTAGTAGAATTTTCTCTTGAAGGTTCCGATGAATTAGGATTTGAAAATACTTTTGATTTCAAAAAAATTAACCAGATTTTAGGATCAGATTTTTTAACTAGTAAAGATAAAAAAAATGATAAATTTACTTATAATTTTATGCATATTCATTTAAATATAGATTTAATTTTTAATATACTTGATAAAAACATAAACAGCGCAGGAAACTTAGCTTTAATTGACTTTCTACTAGCTTTGTGCACCCAAATAAATTCATCTTTATCTAATGCAACCGAATTAACCCCATTCCATGATACCGATGATAATATTTTATATATAGTTAATAAAAGAAACTCGAATAACATTTTACCTGATTCTGAAAAGGAAGCTTCAAAATTCCAAATAGGATTTTATAATAGTGGGCAAGGAAACATAACAGGTATTCAAAAGGGTAGTTTTGTAAAAAATATTTCTATAAACTCAACAATCCCTCCTAATTTTGCAACCCAAATAGCAATAGGGGCTCAAGCTAACAACACTAGCGTAGACCAAAATTCCTTTTCTTTTTCAAATTGGAATAGGGGATACACAGACAGAATAGTTTTAGATAAAAAAACTTCTGCTGAATCAACAACAGCAAAAGAAGAACAAATTAGGCAGGATAGAAGATTAAAATATGCTGAAACTGTAAAAAGTACAGAAATAGCAGTTATGCTTAATAGTACCTTTAGTTATAGTGCGAATCTTTACAAACTTTCTACAGCCATAAATAAATACTTTGAAATACGATCTTCTGAAAATATAAAAAAGGATAATTCTTTAACATCTCCCGTTTTAATTCCTATTTCATTATCTCTTACTATGGATGGTCTTTCTGGAATGAAAATTTTTCAAAAATACACTATCACAGATGAATTTCTCCCCCAAAGTTATAGGGATAATATAGAATTTATTATTAAAGGCATAAACCATACCATAGATGGTTCAGGATGGATTACTAATGTTGAAGGGCAGTTTATGCCCAAAGCTAGACTAAGTGAACCTATTACAGAGGATAATCCCCTCTTTACGGGCCCCCAAAATCAGTTTTAATTAATATTTATCAATATGCCCTATGTTCCCAAAAGTAGAATTCAAACTAATCTGTATACTGCGGGAAAGAACTATGTAATCAAAGGAACAACCCAACCTTACATTGGGTACTACTACAAAACATATAAGGGCCAATTATTTACAGGAAAAAATCCTGATAATAAACCCAATAGACTCCTAATCCCAATTCCTGAACCAGTACAAGCTAACCAAACTCAAGTCTATATTAAAGACAATGTTGAAAATGAAAATTATAAACTCTTAAGAGGAATCTCAGGAAATAATTTACGAAATTCCCCCCAACTATTCTTTACACAACCCACTGAACAGGATTACCAACTTGGTGAATTTAGAAGATTTTTTTGTAAAAGTAGAAATGAATTTATTTATTTAGAAACTTCCGAATCTGACTATAACGCATTAGTTCAAAATAGTCCAACTATAGATTTCCAAAACTGGGTACCTTTTAATATACCTTGGACATTAACAGGAGATGAAAATCAAGTATATCGTACAAATCATAGTATAGTAAAATTAAAAGAAAAAAATGAAGGTTTTTATGGATTAGGAAAATATCTTCAAGAGAAATATTTAAGGTACTATAAACCTTGAATATTTATAACGAAGAACCACTAATCTATGGCACAAAAATTTATTATAGATAGAGATTTAGGAGCATTTTGTATACCTTACAAGGTTTCAACTCCCTCTACAATCCCCTCCCCTGGTAGATTAAGTCTTTATAGTAGTTTAGATGTTAGAAATACAACTCGTGTTGATATTAACATATCGGACCTTAATAATATTAACATATCGGATTACCTAAAAGATAGTACTAAAGGTAATTTAACAATACACAGTAAAAAATATCCTGCTAACTACGCAGTTTTTCCTTACACAGCTGTAACGGATAATACTAATTATATATCTTTTACAATAACTGCAGGAGCTAGTGCTCAATCTGGTAATTTTCCATTAAATGCTGAGGAAGAAGTTTGTATTGTATTAGATTATAATGACGGAACAGGAGGAGGAGGAAGCGGCTCATCAGGTACATCAGGATCATCGGGTGCCGAAGGCTCCTCAGGTACTTCAGGTACTTCAGGCACTTCGGGTTCATCTGGTGAAGATGGTGACATATATGCCGATTGTAGCACTCAAACCATTACCGATCCCCCTGGAGACCCCCTTAATATAAACATAGCCGCAGGACTAGCATATACAGTAGGTCAAACTGTAATACTAGCATATAGTGCCACACAGTATATAGTAGGAATAGTTAATTCATATAACTCATCAAATGGGGATATAGAAATCGATATTACTTCCCAAACAGGGAATTGGCCTACCCCTACTTCTCTACAATGGTGTATAAACCTAGAGGGAGCTCCAGGAGCAGCAGGATCATCAGGCACTTCAGGCACTTCAGGATCATCGGGTTCATCGGGTACTAGCGGTTCATCAGGTATGACAGGTGCTTCAGGTACATCCGGTTCTTCAGGTACTTCAGGTAGTTCGGGCACATCTGGCTCCTCAGGCTCATCTGGCACCTCAGGCTCATCGGGCACTTCAGGTATATCGGGTTCATCGGGTACTTCAGGTTCATCTGGTACTTCAGGTTCTTCAGGTTCTTCAGGTACCTCAGGCATAGACGGTTCCTCAGGCACTTCAGGTTCTTCAGGTTCTTCAGGCACATCAGGTTCATCAGGTACTTCAGGTTCATCTGGAATATCAGGTTCATCAGGTACTTCAGGTACATCTGGAGAATCAGGCTCATCAGGTACTTCAGGTTCTTCAGGTATGACAGGTGCCTCAGGTACCTCGGGTTCATCAGGCTCATCAGGTTCGTCAGGTACCTCAGGTTCCTCAGGTTCCTCAGGCACCTCAGGTATAGATGGTTCCTCAGGTACTAGTGGTTCTTCGGGTACTTCAGGTATAGATGGCTCTTCAGGTACCTCAGGTTCTTCAGGTACTAGTGGTTCTTCAGGCTCATCAGGTACATCAGGTACATCCGGCTCATCAGGCACTTCAGGTTTTTCAGGCTCCTCAGGCACCTCAGGTAGCTCAGGCACATCGGGATCATCAGGCATCAGTGGCTCTTCAGGTACTAGTGGCTCATCAGGCACATCAGGTACTAGTGGTTCATCAGGCACTTCAGGTACTAGTGGTTCATCAGGTATTAGTGGTTCATCAGGCACTTCAGGTTCATCGGGCACTTCAGGCATAGATGGCTCTTCAGGTACTGCAGGTTCATCAGGTACTTCAGGTTCTTCGGGTATGACGGGTGCATCAGGTACTTCAGGCTCTTCAGGTACTAGCGGTTCGGCAGGTACTAGTGGTTCTTCAGGCACATCAGGTTCTTCAGGCACCTCAGGTTCATCAGGATCGTCGGGTACCTCAGGTATAGACGGTTCTTCGGGTACTTCAGGTACTTCAGGCTCTTCAGGTACTAGCGGTTCTGCAGGTACTAGTGGTTCTTCAGGCACTAGTGGTTCTTCAGGTACATCAGGTTCATCAGGTACTTCAGGCTCATCAGGCATTAGTGGTTCATCAGGTACCTCTGGTACATCAGGCTCTTCAGGTGCCTCAGGTTCTTCAGGTACTAGTGGTTCTTCAGGAACCTCAGGCACCTCCGGCTCTTCAGGATCATCAGGTACCTCAGGTATAGATGGTTCTTCAGGTACCTCAGGTTCTTCAGGTACTAGTGGTTCTTCAGGTACCTCAGGCACCGCCGGCTCTTCAGGATCATCAGGCACCTCAGGTTCCTCAGGAATGACGGGGGCTTCGGGCACATCAGGTTCATCAGGTACTTCGGGTATCGATGGTTCATCTGGCACTTCAGGATCTTCGGGTACCTCAGGTTCTTCCGGCACCTCTGGGATAAATGGCTCTTCAGGAACTTCAGGCACTTCGGGTTCATCTGGCACTTCAGGTTCTTCAGGTACATCGGGTATTAGTGGTTCCTCAGGTACATCAGGTACTAGTGGTTCCTCAGGCACTAGTGGTATCTCGGGTTCCTCAGGTACTAGTGGCTCTTCAGGTACTAGTGGCTCTTCAGGTACTAGTGGTTCTTCCGGCACTAGTGGTTCTTCAGGTACTAGTGGCTCTTCAGGCACATCAGGCTCATCTGGTACCTCAGGTACAGCTGGCTCATCAGGTACTTCAGGTTCCTCAGGCACATCAGGTTCTTCAGGTATGACAGGTGCCTCAGGAACATCAGGTTCTTCAGGTACATCAGGTTCTTCAGGTACTAGTGGTTCTTCGGGTACTTCGGGTTCATCAGGTGAGGATGGTGACATATACGCCAATTGTAGTACCCAATCCCTCACTTCCCCCGCTTCGGGTACCCTTAATCTTGTTATAGGAATTGGATTAGCTTATACAACGGGACAAAGTATAATATTGGCTACCCCAGGTAATGTTAATAACCTAATTGAAGGAACGGTTGGGTCCTATAATTCGGGAACAGGGGGCATTAGTATTATAGTTACCTCTTCTACAGGGACTTTTAGTGGTTCTCAACAATGGTGTATAAACCTAGCGGGAGCCCCCGGAGCATCAGGTTCTTCGGGTACATCGGGTATCTCAGGTTCTTCAGGAACATCAGGTATCTCAGGTTCATCAGGCACTTCAGGTGCTGCAGGTTCATCAGGTACTTCAGGCATAAGTGGTTCTTCAGGCACATCAGGTTCTTCAGGTATGACAGGTGCCTCAGGTACTTCAGGTTCTTCAGGCACATCAGGTATTAGTGGTTCCTCAGGCACCTCAGGTTCATCAGGTTCATCAGGCACCTCAGGCACCTCAGGCGCCATAGGTATTAGTGGCTCCTCAGGTACTTCGGGTACATCAGGCTCTTCAGGTACTAGTGGTTCATCAGGTATGACAGGGGCCTCAGGCACATCAGGTTCATCAGGTACTTCAGGCAGCTCAGGTTCTTCAGGCACCTCAGGTGTTTCAGGTTCTTCAGGAACTTCAGGTAGTTCAGGCATTTCAGGCTCATCAGGTTCCTCAGGTACTAGTGGTTCCTCAGGTTCATCAGGTACTTCAGGCTCATCAGGCATTAGTGGTTCATCAGGTACCTCTGGTACATCAGGTTCATCGGGTACATCGGGTACTTCAGGTTCATCAGGTACTAGTGGTTCTGCAGGCACCAGTGGTTCATCAGGTATTAGTGGCTCTTCAGGCACCTCCGGTTCATCAGGTATGACAGGTGCTTCGGGTACATCAGGCTCCTCAGGTATTTCGGGCTCATCGGGAACTTCAGGTACATCAGGCTCATCGGGTATTTCAGGCTCCTCAGGTACTTCGGGTACATCAGGTTCTTCAGGTACTAGTGGTTCTTCAGGTACATCAGGTTCATCGGGTACTTCAGGCTCATCAGGTATTAGTGGTTCATCAGGTACCTCTGGTACATCAGGTTCATCGGGTACTTCAGGCTCATCAGGTACTAGTGGTTCATCAGGTACTAGTGGTTCATCAGGTACTTCAGGTACTAGTGGCTCCTCAGGTTTTAGCGGTTCATCAGGTACTTCAGGTTCTTCAGGCACTTCAGGCACTTCAGGCTCTTCAGGTGTTAGCGGTTCATCAGGTACTAGTGGTTCATCAGGTATGACTGGAGCCTCAGGTACTTCTGGTTCTTCGGGTACTAGTGGTTCCTCGGGTACATCAGGAGCTACAGGGGATAGTGGTTCTTCAGGCACATCAGGCTCATCGGGTACTTCAGGCTCCTCAGGCACTTCAGGTATAGATGGTTCTTCAGGCACTAGTGGTTCTTCAGGTACATCAGGTTCGTCAGGTACTTCAGGGGCTACAGGTGAGGATGGCTCATCAGGCACATCAGGTTCATCAGGTACGTCAGGTTCATCAGGCACCTCAGGAGCTACAGGTGAAAGTGGCTCTTCAGGAACTTCAGGTTCCTCGGGTATAACAGGTGCTTCAGGTACTTCAGGTTCTTCAGGTACTTCAGGTTCTTCAGGCACCAGTGGCTCTTCAGGCATTAGTGGTTCTTCAGGCACATCAGGAGCTACAGGTGAAAGTGGCTCTTCAGGTACCTCAGGTTCCTCAGGTATGACAGGTGCCTCAGGCACATCAGGTTCTTCAGGCACTTCAGGTTCCTCAGGTACTAGTGGTTCTTCAGGTACTTCAGGTATAGATGGTTCTTCAGGTACAAGTGGTTCATCAGGTACTTCAGGTATAGACGGCTCTTCAGGCACCTCAGGTTCATCGGGTACATCAGGTTCATCAGGTACATCAGGTACTTCGGGTTCTTCAGGTATTAGTGGTTCTTCAGGCACTTCGGGTTCATCAGGTATGACAGGAGCCTCAGGCACTTCAGGTTCTTCAGGTACATCAGGTACTGCAGGTTCATCAGGTACTTCAGGTATATCGGGTTCATCAGGTACATCAGGTTCTTCAGGTATGACTGGAGCTTCAGGTACATCAGGTTCTTCAGGTACTAGTGGTTCATCAGGCACATCAGGCTCATCAGGCACTTCAGGTATAGATGGTTCTTCAGGCACTTCAGGCACTTCAGGTTCTTCAGGAGCTGCTGGAGCGGATGGTGATGTATACGCGGATTGTGCAAATCAAACTATTACTAGTGGTACCCCTCCACCATCACTTACTTTAACTTTTGCTACTGATTTAGCTTATACCGCAGGACAGAATGTAATATTAGCACATAGTGCTACCCAATTTATTGAAGGAACAGTAGATAGTTATACTCCCAATTCAGGGGTAATAGTATTAATTAATTTAACTTACACGGGAACATTCTCAGGTACTATAGAATGGTGTTTAAACTTAGCAGGAGCCCCAGGGGCATCGGGTTCATCAGGAACCTCTGGTACATCAGGCTCATCAGGCACTTCAGGTATAGATGGTTCATCGGGCACCTCAGGTTCTTCAGGTACATCAGGCTCTTCAGGTACTAGTGGTTCATCCGGTACTTCAGGTATAAATGGTTCATCAGGTACCTCAGGTTCTTCAGGTACATCAGGCTCTTCAGGTATATCTGGTTCTTCAGGTACATCAGGTACATCAGGTATATCGGGTTCATCAGGTACATCAGGTTCTTCAGGTATGACTGGAGCTTCAGGCACATCAGGTTCTTCAGGTACATCAGGTTCTTCAGGCACCAGTGGCTCCTCAGGTACTAGTGGTTCTTCAGGTACATCAGGTACATCAGGTGTATCAGGTTCCTCAGGTACCTCAGGCTCTTCAGGAACATCAGGTATAGATGGTTCTTCGGGTACTTCAGGTGCTGCAGGTTCATCAGGTACTTCAGGCATAAGTGGTTCTTCAGGCACATCAGGTTCTTCAGGTATGACAGGAGCCTCAGGAACATCAGGTTCTTCAGGTACATCAGGTTCTTCAGGCACTTCGGGTTCATCAGGTACTAGTGGTTCTTCAGGCACCAGTGGTTCTTCAGGTACATCAGGTACATCAGGTTTATCAGGTTCCTCAGGTACCTCAGGCTCTTCAGGTATGACAGGAGCTTCAGGTACTTCAGGTTCCTCAGGTACTTCAGGTTCCTCAGGTACTAGTGGTTCTTCAGGTACTTCAGGTATAGATGGTTCTTCAGGTACAAGTGGTTCATCAGGTACTTCAGGTATAGACGGCTCTTCAGGTACTTCAGGTTCATCGGGTACATCAGGTTCATCAGGAGCAACAGGTGAAAGTGGCTCATCAGGCACCTCAGGCTCTTCAGGTACTAGTGGTTCTTCAGGCACTTCGGGTTCATCAGGTATGACAGGAGCCTCAGGAACATCAGGTTCTTCAGGTACATCAGGTACTGCAGGTTCATCAGGTTCTTCAGGTACTAGTGGTTCTTCAGGCACTAGTGGCTCTTCAGGTACCTCAGGAGCTACAGGTGGAAGTGGCTCTTCAGGTACCTCAGGTTCCTCGGGTATGGCAGGTGCTTCAGGTACTTCAGGTTCATCAGGTACATCAGGTTCTTCAGGCACCAGTGGTTCTTCGGGTACTTCAGGTATTAATGGTTCATCAGGTACTAGCGGTTCTTCGGGTACTAGTGGTTCTTCAGGTACTTCAGGTTCTTCAGGTACCGGTGGTTCTTCTGGCACCTCAGGTATTGATGGTTCTTCAGGCACTTCAGGTTCATCAGGCACCTCAGGCTCTTCAGGTATGACCGGAGCTTCGGGTACTTCAGGTTCTTCAGGCACTAGTGGTTCTTCAGGTACTAGTGGTTCCTCAGGTTCATCGGGTATTTCAGGTACTTCAGGTTCATCAGGTACTTCAGGTTCATCAGGCACATCGGGTTCCTCTGGCACATCGGGCACTTCAGGCACTTCAGGTTCTTCAGGTATGACAGGTGCCTCAGGTACTTCAGGTTCTTCAGGCACTTCAGGTATAGACGGTTCATCAGGTACTTCAGGCACTTCAGGCACTTCGGGTTCATCAGGCACTTCAGGTTCTTCAGGCACTTCAGGTTCATCAGGTATGACAGGTGCTTCAGGCACATCCGGCTCATCGGGTACCTCAGGCTCCTCAGGCACTTCAGGTATAGATGGCTCTTCAGGTACTAGTGGTTCTTCAGGCACATCAGGCTCATCAGGTACCTCAGGCTCATCAGGTGCTTCAGGAACCGATGGAGATATCTATGCTGCATGTGTTAATAACCTTACAATTTCAAACCCTCCTTCATCCCCTCTTACTATTGCTATAGGATCCGGATTAGCTTATACTGCGGGGCAGAACATAATATTAGCAATTGATTCCTCTAATTTTATTGAGGGTACCGTAAACAATTATAACTCAGGAACTGGAAATATTGAAATTAATGTTACTTCTTCCACAGGGTCTTGGTCTTCAATTACCTCTTATACATGGTGTATAAACCTAGCAGGAGCCCCAGGAGCATCAGGTTCTTCAGGTACATCAGGTTCTTCAGGCACTTCAGGTACTTCAGGTATAGATGGTTCATCGGGCACCTCAGGTTCTTCAGGTACTTCAGGCTCTTCAGGCTCTTCAGGTACTTCGGGTTCTTCAGGTATGACAGGGGCTTCAGGTACTTCAGGTTCTTCAGGTACTAGTGGTTCCTCAGGTACATCAGGCTCATCAGGCACTTCAGGTTCTTCAGGAACAAGTGGTTTATCAGGCACCAGTGGTTCATCGGGTACTTCAGGGATTGCAGGTATAGACGGCTCTTCAGGCACATCCGGTTCATCAGGTATGACAGGCGCCTCAGGTACTTCAGGCTCTTCGGGTACTAGTGGCTCTTCAGGTTCTAGCGGCACCTCAGGAACAAGTGGTTCTTCAGGTACTTCAGGTTCATCAGGTACATCAGGTATAGACGGTTCATCGGGTACCTCAGGTTCATCAGGTACATCAGGTATAGACGGTTCATCAGGTACAAGTGGCTCATCAGGTACCTCAGGTATAGATGGTTCATCAGGTACAAGTGGTTCATCAGGTACTTCAGGTATAGATGGTTCTTCAGGTACAAGTGGTTCATCAGGTACATCAGGTATAGATGGTTCTTCAGGTACTTCAGGTTCTTCAGGCACTTCAGGTATAGATGGTTCTTCAGGTACAAGTGGTTCATCAGGTACTTCAGGTATAGACGGTACTTCAGGTTCATCAGGTTCATCAGGCACAGACGGTTCATCGGGTACTTCAGGTTCTTCAGGTACTTCAGGCATAGACGGTTCTTCAGGTACAAGTGGTTCATCAGGTACTTCAGGTATAGACGGTTCTTCAGGTACTTCAGGTTCATCAGGTACATCAGGTATAGATGGTTCTTCAGGCACAAGTGGTTCATCAGGTACTTCAGGTATAGACGGTTCTTCAGGTACAAGTGGTTCATCGGGTACCTCAGGTATAGATGGTTCATCGGGTACTTCAGGTTCATCAGGCACTTCAGGTATAGATGGTTCTTCGGGTACAAGTGGTTCATCAGGTACTTCGGGTATAAGTGGTTCATCAGGTACAAGTGGTTCCTCAGGCACCTCAGGCTCTTCAGGCACTTCTGGCTCCTCAGGTATGACAGGTGCTTCAGGCACATCAGGTTCATCAGGTACTTCAGGTTCTTCAGGTACTAGTGGCTCATCAGGTACCTCAGGCTCTTCAGGTACTTCAGGTATTAGTGGTTCCTCAGGCACTTCAGGTTCTTCAGGTACTTCAGGCTCTTCAGGTATGACGGGAGCTTCGGGTACATCTGGTTCTTCAGGCACATCAGGTTCTTCAGGTACTAGTGGTTCATCAGGCACATCAGGCTCATCAGGTACTTCAGGTACATCAATCACAGAAAATTGGTCTATATTAGATAGTGTACCTGCAGGATCCGTGGGTAACCCAGGAACTGATATTTTTAATACGGGGCTTAGCTTTGGCACATTCGATGTAGTTGAATTTGATGGAATGGTTATATTAAAAGGAAATAATAGCGGAACAGGAACCGTTGCTGACCCCTTCATCAGAGCAGGTGCTACATTGAAATTTACAGGTACCCTTTGGGCATTTTTAAGTAAAAACTATCTATATGATTTTACTATTACTGAAGTAGATGGAACATTCGTTTCACAAAGTGTAACTACTGAAATTGCTCAAACCCAATTAATAAGTATAGTAGCCACAGACCCCGGAAATAAGACCCAAGGGTCCTATGGTCCTGTTGGTATTACAGGAGGAGGAACAGGAGCACAAGCCACAGTTGTAATAGGAAATACAGGACTTGCTACTTCAATAATAGTAACAGATGGGGGAAGTGGATATTCAACAACTACAGCAATCACAATTGATGGGGCCGATATAGGAGGAACAACATCCACCGATGATGTAGTGTTAAACCTTACGATCCCATACTTAGTTCCTGAATACACTAAATCCAGACTAAACTTGGAACAAATATACATTCAAGCAGAGGATGTTGATGTTACAAACAACATTCTAAGATTTAAAGTATACAATACTCTTGATTATAGCTTATTCTACAAGCATTCATTAACATTTAGAATTTTTAACGATTTGTAATAATTAAAAAATGAATACATTTAATCAACAAATCATAACATTTGAAGATGAATTTTTTAATGTAGAATTTCCTGTAATTCCTATTCAATATAATATTCAATATAACTTAGCAGCAGATGATAATGTTTGGTGGGGATGTTCTACCACTTTTGGAGGTGTTTCTATTTTAGAAAAGGCAAATAGTAACTGGGATGGAGGGATCTTTACAGGAAACATATTAAGTTCTATTACTACTAATACAACAGATGCAACCATCAATCTTTTTCAATACACCATACCCACTCTACCCGGAGAAGATGGTGGTGGGGCTAAAATTACTACTCAACAAACTGCGGGTGTGATCACTTATGCTTTTATAAATGATGGAGGAGTAGGATATGAAGATGGAGACACTTTAACCCTACCATCATCTGCTCTTGGAAGTACTACAGATGCTATTATAACTTTAACATCCAATAATCTCCCAACGGAAATACCTCCCTCTACAGGAAACATATACCTTACTGCTACAGATAATGGAACGGGTCCTGCTCTTGTTACTGTAGAATTTACCCAAGATGATTACGAAGCTAGTGGAGGCCCCTTAGAAACAGGCGAAACTTATTATTGGGAATTGATTGCAGGTGAAACCTTAAATTATAGTGCTATCTACAATGTACCTACCCAAGTAATAGCTCAAGGTACTTTACAAGTAAGACCCTCAATTTTTAGTGCTGAAGGATATAGACCCTAATCATTACAATATTTATTAATATAATATAAAAAATAAAAAATGGCATCTTTTAATCAAGACTTTATAAAATTTGAAGACGATACTTTTCTTTTACTATATACTTTCACAGATTTAACTTCCAACTTTGATACTAACTGGGATGCATGGTGGGGGTGTTCTTTAACTGAAGGAGGAGTATCAGTATTAGAGAAATGCACAAGTGTATGGGTACCAGGTATGCCTTCTTCACCCTTCCAAGTTGTTATCCCCAACGGAGGAACTCAAATCCAAGTATTTTTTACCCAAGCGGATTTTGTAAATAGTGGTGGAGTCCTAACAGAAAACGTAACATATTATACCGAATTAGTAGTTAGTCCTACGGGTGATGAAGATACAAGTTTAGTAGCAGCCGTAGGGACCTTCATACCTAAGAAATCAATATTTACTTCTGATGGGTACAGACCAATATAATGAGTTGTAATCTAGATGCAAGTTTAACAGGATCCATTTTAACAGGTATAGTTGGAGGTCCCCTTTTAGGATCTAACTTTCCTACCCTTACAATAGATTCTACATTGTGGAATGTTGAAGAACTTAATGCTTCTTTAACTGCTTCTCTAGATGCTTCTTTAACTACTACTTTAAATGCCGCTTTAACTGCTAGCTTGCTTGCTAGTTATGAACCTGTTAAATACCTAACAGCTGAATATTGTATTAAAATTGCTGCTACTTAAACTATTTATATTTATAATCAATGGCTACAAAAACTAATTATAATGTAAAAGTAGAACTAGATCCTACCGAATTTCCCTCTGTAGATAGAGCGGTTATATGGGACGCTTCAAGTGGTAGTTTTGCCTTAACAAGTTCTATTGGAGGAGGAGGAACTTTAATTACCAAAACTACCCCTATTACAGCTACTGTTAACCCTACAACTACACTTAATTTTGTAAATGGTGACGTCAGTGATGCCGGTAGTGGAGTAGCAGATGTCGAATATACTCTCCAAGGAGTAACGGATAATGGGTTTATTACTACTAACACCTCTCTCTTTTTATCAAACCAACCCTTAGATTACAACGGTTTAACTGGAATTAATGCTACCTCAGGATTTAGAGAACAAGGATCCTTAGCATACACGTTTGTAACCCCCCAAGAAACAGAAAAACCTATATTCTTATTAGGAGTTCTACCTCAAAGTGAATACCCTAATAATTATATAATTTACAATAAAGACATTACAATTTACCCCTCAGGATCTGATGGTGACGATACTCATGAACCTACCGGAGGAGGAGGGAATGACCATGGTCCTAATCTTGTAATAGGAGGGGGTCAAATTACTTTAAGTAGTGTTACTTCATCCTCCCCCGACCCTCGAAGTGGAGTATTACTTACCCCTGTCCCCAACATATATTTTTTTAATACAGACGCTAGTGCTTCAATCTCAGGATCCCTACAACCTGTAAGCGCCTCAGCCCAAATAAATTATGATACAGCTAGTAGAGCTATAAAATTTTTAGTAGGAGAAACTAATGAAGTTCTTAAAGAAGTCCTTTTTATTTCCAAATCAGGGGATGATGCGAGAATAGGCATAGGAACTGATAAACCTGCTTCTACTTTTGAACTTAAAACAGGACAAGGTTCTAGTAAAGAGGCCCCTGATTTTATATTATCAGTACCTAGTGGCTCCGTTACTGAAGGAGCTGAATCTAGTAGATTAGCATTTGTTATAGAAGATACTGCACTTAGTGGAAGTAAATTATTAGTATCCGGAAGTACCGGAGCTATATATTCTAGAGTATTAGGAGAACAATCATCATTTCAATATGGGTCTTTAGTATTGGAAGTAGATGGACCTAACCTCCCTGAAAGGGATTTAAAAGCTATTGAAATAGGGCACGGACTTTTTGCTAACGATAGCCAAAATATTGGAATAGCTGTTAGTTCTAGTATAGAAATGGGGGGTTTTCAAAATCCTCGAATTTTTATAAAAAATGAAGCGGATGAAAATATTATTAAAATTGGAAATGATACACAAGCACCTCCTGATACAAATGCTGGGGAACTTCGTATCTTTGATAATGATACAGAAAAAATAGTATTTAGAACTTATGCCTCAAAGGATAGTTATATCAATACTACAGGTAATTTTGGTATAGGTACTACTTCACCTAGTGAAAAATTAGAAGTATCCGATAATATTAAAGCTGGAGGATTTATAACAGCATCAAATGCTCAATTTACTTCTATTCCTGTGGGTAGTGAAACTACATTCCTTACAGTAGATAGTAGTGGTAACGTAAAAACTAGAACTAGCGGTGCTGACGGTTCCTCAGGTACTTCAGGTACATCAGGTACTTCTCCTACAATAGCAAATGATGCTAATAATAGAGTAGTAACAGCAGTAGGTAATGGTACTCTAAATGCTGAATCTAATTTTACATTTAATGGCTCAACTATGTCTGTTGTCGGAGATATTACTGTTACAAGTACCATTTCAGGTAATGGATCTGTTTTAGAAGTAGGTGAAATAGCATCCTCAGCGGGTCCTGCATCATCTGCAGGCGATAAGGGATTTAATGCTGAAACAGTTACTTTTTATAGTAACACAGTTGTAGCAGGAGGAGTTTATTATCTTGGTAGTTCTGCTTGGACTTTCTCAGATGCCGATGCCGTATCAACTTCTAAAGGATTTATGGGAGTATCAACCTCAACCAACTCTAATACTGGTATGGTAATACGTGGCATTGTCTATGTATTTGCTGATCCTGGAGGGTCAGTAGGAGATGTAGTATATCTATCAACAGCTACAGGAAGATTAACTACAACAGCCCCTACGGCAGCGGGTGATGTAGTTAGAATAATGGGATATAAAGTAGGCACAAACCTAGTATTCTTTAACCCATCCAACGATTGGGTAGAACTATAAATTTAAGACTCTCCTATAATAATTTGTTTTCCTAAATTAGATTAATTATATTAATTGTTATGTCATTACCTAAATTAAAGGTTCATTGTTCTTACATAGGAACCACCGGATATAATCACCATTCTAGAGATTTTTTTAGAAAATTATCTGAAAAAGTAGATTTAAAAATTCGTAATTTTACTGTAGGAAAAAGTTGGAAAGGAAATAATGATGAACCCCACAACGGTGAATTATACCTTGATAATTTAGATAAAAAATTATTAGTAGAACAAACCCTAACTACGGGAAAGAACACACGAGATGAATTTCCCATATACCCCAATTATAAAAATAAGTTTGAGCAAGATATTGATTTAGTTTTAGTAGAAACAGACCATCACTACTTTTATAATTCTTATAACAAACCCAAAATTGCCTATAATGTTTGGGAATCTACCCTCCAACCTCCTCATTTTTTTAAAAAGTTATTGGAGTATGATCAAATATGGGTTCCCTCAAAATGGCAAGCTGAATGTACTATAAAACAAGGAGCAGATCCTGATATGGTTAAAGTAGTACCTGAAGGGGTAGATATTAATACTTTTAAACCTTCTCCTTTTTCTAAAAAACTAGATTACAAAGATAAAAGATTTAAATTTGTTTTATTTGGGAGATGGGACTACAGAAAATCTACTAAAGAAATTATAGAGACTTTTCTTAAAGAATTTGACCCATCCGAACCTATAGACTTAATTATATCAGTTGATAACCCCTTCTCAGGCGATAATCACGGCACTACAGAAAAACGTTTAGAACACAATGGGCTTGTTGATAAAAGAATAAAAATTAAACATTTTCCCTCAAGAGAAGATTATATTACTTATTTAAAAAATGGTCATGTATTTGTATCCTGTGCTAGAAGTGAGGGATGGAATTTACCCTTAATTGAGGCTATGGCTTGTGGTACTCCTTCAATCTATTCAGCATGTAGTGGTCAAATGGAATTTGCTGAAGGAAAGGGTCTTCCTGTAAAGATATTAGGAGAAAAACCCGTAATGGATGCTGATTATAACCATTTTAATTCTTCAGTAGGTAATTACTATGAACCCGATTTCCAAGACTTAGCACGTGTAATGAGAGACGCTTTTGAAAACTACACAGACCATAAAAAACGGGCTTTAGAAGAAGCAAAACTAATCCATCGAGATTTTAATTGGGATAAGGTAGCAGAAATAGGCATAGATACCTTAAAAGATTTTAAAACTAAAAAGCTTAAAAACGAAATTCTCCTTGACTTTACAGATGGAGCAAAGTGTGAAATTCTAGGCCCCCTAAATCAAGATTACCAAATTAAATTTTATAATGATATTAATAATAAGTTAATCCATGAGGGTATTATTACCAATAATATGTGGACTTCCCCCAATTATAAATCTTTTATAAAATGGAGAGTAGAAATTTGGGAAAACGATACTAAAATTCATGAGCATATTTTCGATCTAGCTGATAAAAAAGTTTACATACACTTAGATAGTAAATCTATAGGTGACACCATTGCATGGTTCCCTTATGTAGAAGAATTTAGAAAAAAACATAACTGCAAAGTCACTTGCTCTACATTCCATAACGATTGGTTCCAGTCAAAATATCCCCAAATAGAATTTGTATCCCCTGGCACCCCTGTAGGAGATTTACATACTTCTTATGGAATAGGGTGGTATTATGAAAATGATAAAATTAATACTTCTTATCACCCCCATAATATTAAAACCCAACCTCTTCAAAAAACATCATCTGATATTTTAGGACTAGAATATAAAGAAATTATACCTAGATTTAAATCTCCCAATATTTCCCCCATAAAAGAAAAATACGTAACTATTGCTATCCAATCTACATCACAATGCAAATATTGGAATTATCCTGGGGGTTGGGAACAAATTGTAAAGCATCTACAAAACAAAGGATATAAAGTAATAGCAGTAGACCAACATAAAAATTTTGGAATTAAAAATTTTATGAATAGTTCCCCTCAATGTGATTACCACTTCCACAACAAACCCCTAGATGAAGTAATGTCTATAATTAGTGGGGCAGAATTCCATGTTAGTATTAGTTCTGGTCTTTCCTGGATAGCATGGGCTCTAAACATCCCTACAGTTTTAATCTCTTCATTTACCCACCCAAATCATTGTGAGTTCAAATCAAACACCACCCGAATATACAATGACACCTCCCCTTCAGGATATTTTAGCACCCATAGAATGGATGTTTCAAATTGGAATTGGTATCCCTTCCAAAAAATAAATTTAATGGAAGATTGGTATAAAATAGAGACTATTACTCCTGACTTGGTAATTGAAGGAATCGATCGTATCTTGTGATGTGTTTTGGCTCATAGAAAATAACAAACAACTAAACGAATTTAAAGAAAAGGGATTTAAACGAGTATTCGTTGAACCCCTTTTCTCTAATGACAATCAACACCCCTTTTTAAGGGGTATAGTAGGATTCTATATTAGAGAAATTAATCATAGAAAAGGTTTTATTCTTAATATAAATCATAGTGAAGCTACTTCATGTGACTCATCTAAAGTATACGAATTATTAGGAGGATTTAAAGAAATATTTGTAAGAGATAGAAAGGAATTTCTCCATATAGTACCTTTAAAGCAGCTTAGCGACATACATTTCATATCTCCTACAGATATACCCGACTCGTTCCCGTGCCACGATTTCTTCTATAACAAATACCCCCACATAGCCAACATAGGTAGCATCATACCGATAGTAAAGCATTATGAACGCTGTGAAACGCTATACAACGCTGTTAAACATGTGTTCGCTATGGATAAACCACCGCACTTTGAGTTTTACAACCACAAGGCGACAAATGTATTCTATTGGATTGAAGCAGAAGGAATTAGAGTTGATCCTAAACTCTTTGAAGAACATTTTGGTGTAGAACGAGATTGGACTTACTCCCAGTTTAACCTAAAAACGACAACTACGAGACCTTCAAACTCATTTGGGGGAATCAATTATGCTGCTTTAGATAAAAAAACAGGATGTAGGGATGCGTTTATTCCCGATAATGATTTCTTAATGGAGATCGACATTAGTGCTTACCACCCTACACTAGCGGCACAATTAGTAGATTATGAATTCGAACACGAGGACATACACCAAGCGTTTGCTGATATGTACGGAGTAGATTATAAGAAAGCTAAAGAACTAACGTTCAAACAGCTGTACGGAGGAGTATTTGATAACTACAAAGACTTAGAATTCTTTAAGCGAGTAGGAAAATATATAGATGATATAAGTAGGAAAGAAGAAGTTGTCTGTAAGTCTGGATACGTCTTTAAAACGGATATGAAGAAGGAGAAACTGTTTAATTACATACTTCAAAATACGGAAACGTATTATAATGTTCTTATTTTAGAGAAAATTATATCTATATTAAAGAATAAAAATACCCGTATAGTTCACTACACATACGATTCATTTCTTTTAGATGTGGATAAATCCGAGAAAGAGGCAATAGAGTGTATTTTGGACACGTTCAAAGAATTTAAATTTAATACAAAAGTTGACGCAGGTAGCACCTATGGTTCTTTAGGGAGGGTATAATATTTATATACATGAATAACAAGCTATTTTGCACCTTTACTACATTAGAGGAGTTGGAGAAAACGCTAGTGGAGGTGAAATCTAGCTACGACATTCTTTATAAGAAAATTTTTGTGCTCCATATAAAAAGTAATGACGAGTATGTCTGTACTTATAATGTAGAACCTTCTAGTATAGAAGCAATTTTACCCAACACTATTTTAGTACATAGAAAAAAAGAGTCCAATACTCTTTACACAATAAATGCTCTAAATGAGCTAATAAAACTGTTAAATGGAGGAGTAGTAGATGTACGATATAAAGTCAATTGGCAACATTATCGCAATACAATTTTACTCACCCAGCACAACGAGTTGAATCAATTAAAGACAAAAATTCATCAAATTATTGAACTATAATTTGGTATTTTGAGTTAGCGTTCGTATATTTACGCAATAAGTTACATTTTTAAAATTTTAGTTACACATGGATTTAAATGCAATTCGCAGTAAGCTGAACTCCTTGCAGCAAACAAACAAGGGAGACGGAAACAACAGCAAGAGCTTGTTTTGGAAACCAAGTATTGGTAAACAAACAGTTCGTATTGTTCCCAACAAATTTAATAAGTCTAATCCTTTTACGGAAGTATACTTCCATTATGGGATTGGAGAACGTACAATGATTTCACCAATTAATTTTGATGAAAAGGACCCAATCGTAGAGTTTGCGAAACAACTTCGTACAACAAGCGATAAGGAAAACTGGCGTTTGGCTAAGAAGCTTGACCCCAAAATGCGTGTTTTCGTTCCCGTAGTTGTTCGGGGGGAAGAAGACCAAGGTGTTAAGCTTTGGCAGTTCGGTAAGAATACTTACCTAGAATTCCTTTCACTAGCTGATGATGAAGATATTGGTGATTATACTGACATCCATCAAGGACGAGACATTACAGTAGATACTGTAGGCCCTGATGTTACAGGTACCGCTTATAACAAGTCTTCGGTTCGTGTTAAAACGAAGCAAACACCACTTGGCGAGCCTGACCAAATCCAGAAATGGTTAGAGGATCAAGCAAATCCAACTGAAGTCTTCAAGCGTCACTCATTTGAAGATATGAAGAGTAATCTTCAAACATTCCTAGCTCCTGAAGAAGAAACTACTAACGAAGGAAGCTCTAGCGATCTCCCTTTTGATAAAGGGGGGTCTCAAAACAATTACACTGCAAAGGCCCCCCTTAAAGAGACAAAAGTTGATAAATTTGACGAATTATTCAGCTAATGCCTAGAGGAAAGAAAGCATCACTAACAGCTGCAGTCTCCCAGGAATTGAAGTCAAACTTCGATCTTGGAAAGTTTAAAGAGAAGAAAATGCTTAACTCAAATGTTAAGTTTAAAGACCAACAATGGATTCCTCTCTCACAAGCATTCCAAGACGTAACTTCAATTCCTGGGATTCCTCAAGGACATATTGTCCTATTAAGAGGACACTCGGACACAGGTAAGACAACGGCTTTAATTGAAACAGCCGTAGCTGCTCAAAAACGTAAAATTCTTCCAGTATTTATTATTACTGAGATGAAATGGAGTTGGGAACATGCTCAACAAATGGGATTAGAATTAGATACTGAAGTCGATGAAGAGACTGGTGAAATTCTAAATTATAGTGGTCAGTTCATTTATGTGGATAGAGAAACTATTAATTCTATTGAAGACGTAGCCGCATTTATTTTAGATTTATTAGACGAACAGAAAAAAGGTGATTTACCTTATGATTTGTTATTTTTATGGGATTCAATTGGTTCAGTACCTTGCGAAATGTCCATTAAGTCTAATAAAAACAATAATGAGTGGAATGCGGGTGCGATGTCTACACAGTTTGGTAACAACGTAAATCAACGTATTACTCTTTCACGTAAAGAAAGTAGCCCTTATACTAATACTTTAGTTTGTATCAATAAGGTTTGGACTGCAAAGGCAGAATCGCCTATGGGTCAACCCAAATTGATGAACAAGGGTGGATATGCTATGTGGTTTGATTCAACATTTGTAGTAACATTTGGTAATATTATGAATGCAGGTACCTCTAAAATTAAAGCAATTAAAGATGGTAAGCAGGTAGAATTTGCTAAACGCACTAACCTACAGATTGATAAAAACCACATTAATGGAGTTACTACACGAGGTAAAATTGTTATGACACCACACGGGTTTATTAACGATGATGATAAAGAAATCAAACAATATAAAACTGACCATTCTCAAGCGTGGGCTAAGATTTTAGGAGGTACTGATTTTGATATTATATCTGAAGACCAAGAAATACAAGATATTTCACACTTCGAAAAAGAACCTGAATAATGATTAAAAAAGATTACTTAAAGATGCTCAATAACATTGAGCAAGGGGAAAGTTCTGCCAAACCCGGGCAACACGATAGAGTTATTTTCATAGATGGTCTCAATTTATTTTTGAGAAACTTTGCCGTACTAAATTTTATAAACGGGAGCGGTAACCACATAGGAGGCTTAGCAGGCTTTCTCCGTTCTTTAGGTGCTCTTATAAATCAAATCCAACCAACTGCCATGTACGTTGTATTCGATGGGGTAGGTGCCTCCACTAATAGGAGGTACCTACTTCCCGAATATAAATCTGGAAGACATACTAATCGTATTACTAATTGGGATGCCTTTGATAATATTGACGAGGAAAATGATTCTAAAGTAGACCAAATCACAAGGCTTATCCAATACTTAAAATGCTTACCTATTAAAACTGTTTCTATTGACAAATTAGAAGCAGACGATATTATAGCATATATGGCTAAGGATATGTCTAAAAGATTTGATTCAAAATCATATATTGTTTCTAGTGATAGGGATTTCCTCCAATTAGTAGATAAAAACATTACAGTCTATCGCCCTATAGAAAGAGAATTTTATGATGTGGCTACTGTGAAAGAAAAATTTGGGATTGTTCCTGAAAATTTTATTCATTATAAAGTTCTACTAGGAGATGCCTCAGATAAAGTACCAGGTATTAAAGGATTGGGTAAAAAAGGAGTGCTTAAAAGATTCCCTGAATTAGCAGAAGGCGTAATGCCGTTTGATAGGTTATATGATTTAAGTGTAGAACGCTTAAAAGATAGTGTAGTATTTGCCAGAGTAGTTCATGATTGGGAAAGATTAATTAATACTAAAAAAATTATGGATTTAGAAGCCCCCATGGTCTCAGATGAAGAAAAGGAATATCTTTCTCAATTACCATTGGAACCGCTTAATGAACTTCGTATCTTGGAATTCATGAGTTTATACAGTGAAGATGGGTTAAACCACCATATTAAAAATACAGAGTTTTGGTTAAAGGATACATTTACACGATTAACACATTAAAGTTTTGACTCTCAACTCTCTTTCCACATACGGCACAGCCTTTCAAATAAAGGTTTTATCTTCACTCCTTACGCATAAGGAGTTTCTCCAACAAATGCATGATGTATTGAGTGAAGAATATTTTGACAATCAAGCACATAAATGGGTTGTTAAACATATTTTAGATTACTACGAACAATACAATACTACTCCTACAATGGAAGTATTGAAAGTAGAAATGAAAAAAGTTGAAAATGAAGTATTACAACTCTCAATTAAAGAACAACTTCGTGAGGCTTACCAATCCTCAACAGCGGATTTAGAGTATATTGAAAAGGAATTTTCTTCATTTTGTAAAAATCAACAACTTAAAAAAGCCCTCCTTAATAGTGTAGATTTACTTAACTCGGGTGATTTTGAATCTATTAGAGGACTTATTGATAATGCTTTAAAAGCAGGTAATGATAAAAACATAGGACATGAATATCTTAAAGACACTGAAGCTCGTTATAGAGAAGATGCTAGAAAAGTTGTCCCTACTCCTTGGGAAAAATTTAATGAATTTATGCAGGGGGGTCTTGGTAACGGAGATTTTGGTCTTATATTTGGTAATCCTGGAGGAGGTAAGTCATGGACTTTGGTTGCTCTTGGTGGGTACGCCGTGAAAATGGGTTATAATGTACTGCATTATACTTTAGAACTTGGCGAAGATTATGTAGGGCGACGCTACGATGCATTCTTCACAGGTAAGCCGGTAGATACGCTATCTAAACATAGGGCTAGAATTGATGAAGTAGTAGAACAACTCCCAGGCCAACTTATTATTAAAGAGTTCTCACCTGGAATGGCCACAGTTAATACTCTTCGATCGCATATTCAAAAGTGTCAAGATTTAGAATTTGCACCTGATTTAATTCTTATTGACTATGTTGACTTACTTTCATCTAAAAAACGAGTTAGTGATAGAAAAGGAGAAATAGACGATATTTATCTAAGCACTAAAGGGCTCGCTAAAGAATTACAGTTACCAGTTTGGTCTGTTTCTCAAGTAAATCGAGCTGGAGCAAAAGATGATGTAATTGAGGGTGATAAAGCTGCCGGTAGCTATGACAAAATGATGGTTACCGACATTGCTATATCTCTTTCACGTAAAAAGGAGGATAAAGTAAATGGAACAGGAAGATTTCACATTATGAAAAACAGATACGGAATGGATGGAATGACATTTTCAGTGGTAGCAGATACTTCTACAGGACATTTTGAAGTCTCAGACCACCACTTTGATGATAGCGATGCACCCGCCCCTGTTCAACAACTCCCAAATACAAATCTTAATACTCTAGATCGAGACGCATTAGCGCAACAGTTTTTTTCACTAAACACCTAAAATTTAATAATGTCTCAAAAGAACATAAAAGAGGAGAGAATCGTCTACAAACCTTTCGAATATCCTGAAGCAGCCGATTATTGGCTTAAACAACACCAAGCACATTGGATTCATACCGAAGTCCCAATGATGAGTGATATAAACGATTGGAAACAAAATCTAAACGAAACAGAAAAAAATATAATTGGATCAATCCTTAAAGGATTTGCTCAAACAGAAACAGTAGTAAACGACTATTGGACTGGATTGGTAACTAAATGGTTTAGAAAACCAGAAATCATAGCAATGGCGACCACCTTTGGTGCTATGGAAACTATCCACGCCGAAGCATACTCACTATTAAATGAAGAACTTGGACTGGACGACTTCTCAGAGTTTCTTGAAGATGAAACTACGATGGCTAAAATTGAAAACCTTATGTCTGTTAGGGATAGTTTTGGTGATGAAAAAGATTGGCACGAAATTGCTAAGAGCTTGGCCATATTCTCGGCCTTTACCGAAGGAGTTAATCTATTTTCAAGTTTCGCTATATTATTATCGTTTAAAATGCGAAACAAACTTAAAGGAGTTGGACAAATTGTTGAATGGTCCATTAGAGATGAATCAATGCACTCCGAAGCAGGATGTTGGTTATTTAGAACCTTAATCGAAGAAAACCCTGAATTAAAAACACCCGAACTTAAGACAGCTATAACTGAGGCTGCTTTACTCTCACTTCAACTTGAAATTGACTTTATTAATAAAGTTTATGAAATGGGTGATTTAGAGGGATGCAATAGAGAAGATTTAATCTCATTTATTAAACATAGGGTTAATACAAAAATGGGAGACTTAGGTTACGAAGGTGTAGTTAATGGAATTGATCCAACTGCACTACAAAGAATGAAATGGTTTGATTCTTTATCAGCAGGTAAACAACACACTGACTTCTTTGCAAGTAGAGTAACTAATTACTCTAAAGGTACACATAATTGGGACGAATCAATATTTTAAGAAATAAAACAATGTATACATACCCAGAAAAATATACTTTTACAGAAACTTGGTTTGATGCCTCCATACCAAATTGGGAACAATTATTTCCCCAATACCTAAAAGATCATAGTATAAATAATGTACTAGAAATAGGTTGTTATGAAGGAAGAGCTACAACGTATTTATTAGATAATTTTTTAAAAAAAGATATAATCTATGATGTAATAGATACCTTTGGAGGTTCTTTAGAAGAAAGTGGAATGCTAGGTACTAAAGATAGATTAGCTCAAGATAATTTTATTTTTAATAATTTTAAACATAATATCTCTTTCCATTCTAAGATTAATTTTAGCATTTATCAAAACATATCTCAACTCCAACTTCCTAAATTAGTAGAACAAGGTAAAAAATATGATTTTATTTATGTAGATGCTTCTCATAGATCCGATGATACTTTAGTAGATGCTTATTACTCCCACCAACTACTAAACCCCGGAGGTATGATAATATTTGATGATTATGGGTGGAAAGACCCTAAACAATCCCATATAGTATCTTCCCCTATGTTAGGAATACAAGTTTTTTTTAATTTTTATAATGAACTTTATGACATGGTAATGCAAGGATATCAAGTAGGAGCAATAAAAAAACAATAATTATGGACGGAAACTTAACAGCAGATACAACAAACTGGGTAAAAGGAAAAGACTACCCTGAATGGTTAGACGAAGTAGGACTAGCAACAATATCTAAAGGATACTTATTACCGGATGAAACACCTAAAAAAGCATATAGAAGGGTTGCCAAAGCGGTCGCAGACAGAATACATCGCCCAGAACTTGAAAATAAGTTTTTTAAGTATATTTGGAATGGTTGGATTGGTTTGGCTAGTCCGGTACTATCTAACACCGGAACCGATCGTGGTTTGCCCATATCTTGTTTTGGTATTGATACTCCTGATTCAGTCCGTGGAATTGGTCTTACTAATGCGGAACTCATGAAACTAACTGCCCTAGGGGGTGGTGTAGGAATTTCAGTTAGTAGAATACGTCCTAGAGGAACTACTATTACTGGAAATGGTAAGAGTGAAGGAGTAGTACCTTGGTGTAAAATCTATGACTCAGCAATTATTGCTACTAATCAAGGATCAGTTCGAAGGGGTGCTGCCTCCGTAAATTTAGATATCAATCATCTTGATATAAAGGAATTTATGCAGATTCGTAGACCTAAAGGTGATCCTAACCGTCAATGTCTTAACTTACACCAATGTGTAGTTGTGGATGATACGTTTATGAAGCGTCTACATGACAGAGACTCCGAAGCTATGACGCTATGGCTGGAAATTCTTAAGACGCGTGTAGAAACGGGTGAACCCTATATCATGTTTAAAGATAATGTTAATAGAGATAATCCTCTAGCATATCGAATGAACAATCTAGACGTTAGTATGACTAATATCTGTACAGAGATAACATTACACACCGATGAAGAACATTCTTTCATCTGTTGTCTTAGTTCTCTCAACCTTGCAAAGTATGATGAGTGGAAGGACACAGATGTTGTTGAAACCTCGATCAGGTTCCTTGATGGGGTTATGCAAGAATTTATAGACAAGTCAAATGGTAAGGACTCAATGGCTCGTACTCACAGACATGCTTTAAAAGGTAGAGCACTTGGGTTAGGAGTTATGGGATGGCATACTTTTCTCCAAAAGAAAAACTTACCATTTAACTCTATATCTTCAACAGCTTGGACCCATACTTTATTTAGTGATATTAGACAAAAAGCAGAAGCTACTTCAAGAGAATTAGCTCAAGAATATGGTGAACCTACCTGGTGTAAGGGTACTGGTATGAGAAATACTCACTTATTAGCTATTGCTCCTACTGTATCAAATTCAAGATTAAATGGATGTTCAGCAGGTATTGAACCTATCCCCGCTAATATCTATACTTTTAATGGAGCTAAAGGTACCTTTATTGTAAAAAATAAAGAATTAGAAGCTTTACTCGAAGAGAAAGGAAATAATACTGAAAAAACTTGGGATGCTATCTTAGCAGATAATGGTTCTATCCAAAACCTCCCAGACAGTATATTAACTCCTGAAGAGAAGGAAGTATTTTTAACATTTAGCGAAGTAAATCAACTTGAATTAGTTAGACAAGCAGCTACCCGACAAAAGTACATTGATCAAACTCAATCTTTAAATCTTTCATTTGACCCTACCGATTCTCCTAAATGGATTAATCAATGTCATACTGAAGCTTGGAAATTAGGGATCAAAACACTCTATTATCTCCGCACGGACAGCGTAATAAAGGGCGATTTGGGCTCTAGAACCTCAGAGTGTCAGAGTTGTGACGGCTAGCGATGTCTTTTAATTTTTCACTCTGTTGACATATTTATACACGAATTTTAAAACATAATATTATGAAAGAAAAAACATTAGGAATTGTTAGACACGCATTAACCTTTTTAGGAGGTGTGCTAGTAACACAAGGTGTAATTGATGATGCGTTATTCGCAGAATTATTTGGAGCAGCAATGACCATTATTGGTGGTGTCTGGTCTGTAATTGATAAAGCTAAAGCTGAAAAAGCAGCATAATTTAAAGTAAGGGTGGTAGAGGAAGGGTTGTATTTAATTTAATGGTAATTTTTACGACTCAAGAATTTACATGAAAACAACTTCAACGGGAATTATACTCTCGGCATCTACAACCTGCGCGTTTATTTGCTCTTACTTTATGAATCTAACGCTCGACAATGTTGAGCAGTATGTAGCACTAGTTTCAGTACTACTTGTTGATGGGTTCTTCGGAGTATGGGCAGGATCTAAAAGAGAAGGATTTAAGACTTTCAAAGCATTGAAGGTTCTTAAATCCCTCTTCTTTTGGATATTATTACTCACAGCAATCCTTACTATAGAAAAAGCATTTTTAGGAACTGAATGGTTAAGTGAAACCATTTTAATTCCATTCTTAATATTTCAAATACTAAGCATTTTAAAAAATGCCTCTATGTTAGGTTTAGTCCCCCTTAAGGTACTAAAACAAATTTTAGATAAAATCGACCAACATAAACATTAAATGTTTTTCTATTATTACCAAGCCCAATTAGAAAGAGTTGTAGATGGTGATACAATATATGCCTTAGTAGACTTAGGATTTGATACCTGGAAAAGGGTAAACATTAGACTAGATGGGATAGATGCATTTGAATCTCGAACTAGGGATTTAGTTGAAAAAGAAAAAGGACTAAAAGCAAAATCCCGCCTGATTGAACTTTTAGAATCAACAAATGGTGAGTTTGAATTGAAATCTAAAGGTGTAGACAAATACGGAAGGTGTTTAGGAGAAATAAAACTTACTAAGAGCGTTAACAACCACATTAATGTTAATCAACTTCTTATAGAAGAAGGACACGCCAAAGAATATCACGGAGGTAAAAGATAAATTTGGAATAGTAAAAATTCATGCGTATATTTACAATATGCATTCAATAGCAGTTATCGAAAAGAATTTGTCCAAGCTACAAAAGCTTAATTACAATCAATTTTTCTGGTGGCGTCGATGGGCTCGTAAAAATAAAGCCCTTCACAATTACTCTCCCCTAATCGACAAAATCGAAAACGGTGACTACGATGATAGTCCCTATCGATGGCAGATTTATTACTGCGATTGGGAAATAGAACACAAACGTACTGAATTCCCAGACATAAATGAATGGGCTAGTGAGACTACTGTAGATCGAAATCGCAGACGTCGTTTACGTGAGGATCATGAAAAGTATGAAAAGGAAAATTTACAACAACTTCAACGTGATTTTCTTAACACATTCAAAATGACTAAAGAAAATTACGAAAACGAGCTACTTGAATTTGATGGTACGTTAAGGAATTTTTATATTCAATGTGAATCCAAATACCATAAATTTAATCGTCCCTCTTCCATGCCCCGTAGAGGACGACCACCTAAAATAAAAGCGGATAGTTCCGATTCTCCTTTCTAATTATTGCCTTCCTCATTTTTTATTGTCTCCCACATATTTATCACCAATGAAAAGCGGTATTTATAAAATTACAAATCCTGAAGATTTGATTTATGTGGGGTGCTCCCATAATGTAGAAGAAAGACAACAACAATATCAAAATTTTGTTTGTAAAACTCAACCTAATTTATTAGAATCTCTAATAAAATATGGATGGGAAAATCATGAATTTGAAATATTGGAGTATACTGATGATTTAATTAATAAAGAAAAATACTATATATCCCAATTTAATTCCTACACAGAGGGATTAAATGGTAATAGAGGGGGAGGAGGTGTAACTTTACACACTGATAAAAGTAAGAAGAAAATTAGTGAATCAAGTAAAAAAAATAAAGGTAAAAGGGTTAATTCCCATTGGAAAGGAAAAACTTATAGTGAAGAACATAAACAAAAATTAAGTCTTTCTAAAAAAGGTAAACCTTCTCATTGGAAAGGGAAAACAAGGAGTGAAGAAAATAAATTAAAAATTAGTCAATCAACTAAGGGTAAACCAAAACCTGCTAATGAAAAACCCATTTTGGCATATGATAAAGCAGGAAATTTTATAGCCGAATATTCCAGCCAAGAAACTGCATCTAAAGTATTAGGAGGTAACCCAACAGCTATTAATAATGCTTTAAAAAAAGGTGGGAATGCTACCTCTTGTTCGTATATTTGGCGATATAAAAATTCAAAATGAAAGTATCACACGAAGTACCTATAGCGTATCTAGAATCTAGTTTAGAATACAATAATTACGACTATCTCCTCCCTCATTTATATGATGAGTATGAGGAGTACAAAGCATTTTTTGTAAATAATAGAAGTAGACATACTATTATGGATAATTCTCTCCATGAACTTGGAGTACCTTATTCAAAGGGTAGAATGATTTCGATTATTGAAGAAATTAAACCTAACGAATTTATCGTTCCAGACGCTTGGGAGGATGCTATCAAGTCTATGCGTAATGCTAAGGAGTGGAGTTTTATTGAACTACCTGAAGGCGTAGAAAAGGTTGCTGTTGTACAAGGTAAATCGTTTAATGACGTAGTAAAGTGTTATCACACATATAAACTGCTAGGGTACACCAAGATAGCATTTAGCTATGGGGCTAGCTATTATAACGATATATTCCCCCATCCTAATCTTCACATTGGTAAGGCTTTAGGACGACAATTAGTAATTACTAAAATGATTAAAATGGGACTCATTGGAAGCTCAGATAGAATTCACCTTTTAGGTTGTTCTCTCCCACAAGAATTCATATATTATAAAGATATAAAACAAATTGAAAGTATTGATACTTCAAATCCTATTATGGCAGCGTTTGATGGTACCCTTTATAATAACTGGGGGCTAGACAAAAAACCAAAAACTAAAATAGATGAAATAATGACTTCATCTTGGGACGAAAAAGTATATAATAAAATAACACACAACACAACATTTTTTAAATTGATAAATAATTTAGCATGAAAAAACAAGCAGTACTTAGCCTCTCAGGGGGTATGGACTCAAGCACGGTCCTCCTTAGATTACTAGCAGATGGGTATGAAGTTACAGCCCTTAGCTTTGATTACGGACAAAAACATAGAGTAGAACTTGAACGAGCTCAAGCATTAGTAAACATCCTTATTATGGATGATTATGATGTAGAGTATGGGGTAATTAAACTTGATGGTTTAGCCCCTATGCTTAATAGTGCCCTTGTAGAAGGTGGTGATGAGGTACCTGAGGGTCACTATCAACAGGAAAATATGAAAGAAACAGTTGTTCCTAACCGAAACAAAATCTTCTCATCAATTATTCAAGCAGTAGCATTAAGCAAAGCAAATGAAAAAAATACTGAAGTCCATATTGCAATGGGCATTCATGCAGGTGATCATGCAATCTATCCTGATTGTAGACAAGAATTCAGAGATGCTGATTATAGGGCCTTCACCGAGGGTAATTGGGACGCTGAGCGCATTAGCTATGTTACCCCTTACCTTAATGGGGATAAGTTTGATATACTTAAAGATGGAGTCGAATGTTGTAATCAACTTGGACTTGACTTTGATACAGTATATGCAAATACAAATACTAGCTACAAGCCCATTAATATTGCTGGCAAGTGGTATAGTGATTATAAATCAGCGTCTTCGGTCGAAAGGGTTGAAGCATTTATTAAATTGGGCCGACCCGACCCAGTACTCTATGCAGATGAGCAAGGAGTTGTTAATTGGGAAACTGTACGAACGCATGTTGAACAAATTTTAAACCAAGCATAATGTTTCAATCAACAAAAATATTCGACGGATTTACTTGTGTATTTCGTCAATGGAAAGCAGATGATACTCACTGTAGATTCCTTCATGGTTATGGAGTAAGTTTTAAAGTTTGGTTCCAAGGTGAACTTGATGAAAAAAACTGGGTTTGGGATTTCGGAGGCATGAAACGTGCCAAAACCCAAATTGATGGTATGAATCCTAAAGCATGGATGGATTACACATTCGACCATACCTTTATTGTAGCTGAAGACGATCCCTTCCTAGAATCATTTAAAAGAATGGATGAAGCAGGGGTAGCTCAAGTGCGAGTTCTTCCGGCTACTGGAGCAGAAAAATTTGCTCAATACGTCTTTGAAAAAATTGATGAATTTGTTAAAGAAGAAACAGATGGTCGAGTGAAAGTAAGACAAGTTGAATTTTCTGAACATGGGAAGAATAGTGCTATATTTACTAGAGAACAAGCCAATATCTAATGCCAAATAAAAGAATAGAAGATTATAATAAAGTACTTCCAATTGTAGAAGTATACAGATGTGTCCAATCAGAGGGTAGTCGTTTTGGACGTCCTACTATTGCAGTCCGTACCACAGGATGCACCCACCGATGTTGGTTTGGTGAAGGAGGGTGGTGTGACTCATTCTACACGTCAATCCACCCCGAAAAAGGAACATTCACCTTCAATGACATAATCAATATTTATGATGAGAACCCTCATGTTAAAGAGATGATGTTAACTGGAGGCTCACCAACAATGCACGCTGCATTGGTAAATGAATTAACACATTTTGCAAATGAACGAGGAATACTTATCACAATCGAAACTGAGGGATCGCATTTTGTTACAACCGATTATCCAATTGGTCTCATATCTCTTAGTCCTAAGTTTTCTAATTCCCGCCCTGTTGTTGGTACTACTACACCAGGGGGTAAAGTGGTGGATGAAAGGTTTGTCGCACAGCATGAAAAGTTTAGACTTAATTATGATGCGATTGAAAAAACACTAGAGTACCACGATGACTATCACTACAAACCTGTTTGGGATGGTACTGATGAAGGCCTAGCTGAGATTGAATCATTTAGAGTTAAAATGAATATCCCAAAAGATAAAACATTTGTAATGCCCGGAGGCGATACAAGGGAACAGCTTATTAAAATGTATCCTCTTGTATTTGAACTATGTGCTGAACATGGTTATAACATGACGGGGAGAGATCATATAATTGCATACGATCAAAAGCGCATGGTTTAGCCTATAACACTCAATAGAAGGTATTTTTTACATATTTATAATAAAATTAATATTATGAATAAGTATAAAAGAACTTGTGAGAATTGTAGTGTAGATTTTATTTCAAGCAGTCCCTACAAAAAATATTGCAGTAGGGACTGCAAATTAGAAAAACTTAAAAGTAAATATACTTTTAGACAATGTGGACAGTGTAGCAGTGATGTTAGAGTATACCCTAATGGTTATAATAAGGATTGTGAAAATATTTTTTGTTCTAACAAATGTCAAGGTGAATGGATTAAAGAAAACCAAAGCGAAGAAAGAGCTCAAAGGGCAGCTCATATGAGAAAAAGTTGGACTGAGGAATCCTGGAAAAAAAGTATCCAAACAAGAACCAAAAACGGAAACATAATAACCCAGCATGATTGGAAACAATATTGGAAACGTTGTGATTACTTAACTCGTAAAATTCGCAAACAAATGCTCCAAGAATGGGATGGGTATGATTACATAGATGGGGAATACATTAAGGAAAATTTAAATTTACATTACAGCCATAGAAATTATCCTACGTTAGATCACGTTGTACCTCGTTCTAAATGCTTTCAAAATGGGTTATCTCCGGACGAATCTACTTCCCCTTCTAATTTAAAGTGGACTAAAAGAATAAACAATAGCAGAAAACATAATAATTGAGGGGCACAGGAATGTGCCCCTTTTTAATATTTATAGATGTAATGGTTATATTTAAAGGTTCACTTTTAAAATAAAACCCATGAAAAAACTCTTATTACTACTATTATTAGTAACTAGCTATACTGGATGGGGGCAATGTGATGTATACATAACTCCCGGATCAATCCAAGTAATTGATCATAACCCTGGTATTTCCTTTGCATTTGAAATTCAAAATGATGATATAATTCCATATTCTGGGGGACCCTTATACATGGATTGGGCTCTATCAGGATTCATATCAGGTCCTATATGGGACTTTAATTTAAATCCTATACCTATCCTCCCAGGACAAAGTAGATTTATATCAACCCCAGTATTTGATATTCCTCTACCTGAAAATGTTCCGGGGAATTGGACACCTTACGCAGGGTGGACTGGGAGTGAGTATATATCCTTTAAACTTGCCTTAGTACCTATCTATAGCACGGATTGTTATCAATGGATTTTTAATGAGGATGGTACACTTTGGACTGAAGTTTTAAGTGATGGATGTGACAACCCAGACGGAGATAATTTTTGTAATGATGTTTGTGAAATAGAATTAATAGATTTTAATTTAGAAACCGAAGAATTAACTATAATCCCACATTCAACCTACTGTCCTAATATAATAAATTCCGCTTGGTATAACCAATACCCTTATGATAACCCCTATGTTTTTGGGTTTACCTTAACTTTTGCTACAGATGTAGGAAATATAAACGTTAATATAGGAGGGCAACAAATTTATGAATCTGATAATCCTATTATATTAGACTTAAGCAATGGTATTTTAAGTATAATTTTAGAACCCCTTTTAGAAGAGATTAATAATGGGGATTATTGTGAACTTACCTTAACCCTTTATAACTTAAATAATACGGGTCAAAATATAAATGATGTATTACCCCATCAAGTAATAGAACTAATTAACTTATGCCCTGATATTTATGGTTGTACTGATGTTGATGCTAACAATTATAACCCCGAAGCTAATATCGATGATGAAAGTTGCCTTTATGATGTGCTGGGTTGCACTGACAATAGTGCGATCAATTATAACCCGTTCGCCAATATTGATGACGGTTCTTGTGAATTTACTATATTTGGGTGTACTAATCCAATTGCCTCAAATTATAACCCACTCGCTACTGTGGACGATGGTTCGTGTGTTATTTACTTAGCAGGATGTACAGATCTTCAAGCTATTAATTATAACCCCTCAGCAACCCTAGAAGATGGCAGTTGCGTTTATGATTCTTGTGATGGTTTATATTTTGCACCTAATGTGTTTACCCCTAATAATGATGGGTTAAATGATGGTTGGTCTATAGTAACAGATTCTGAATGTTGGATTGAATTTCAAGTTTTAATTTTTGATAGATGGGGGAGACTAGTTTGGGAATCTAATATTATAGGGGAAGTCTGGGAGGGTTCTAATTCTAATGGAAGTCATTATGTAGCTGATGGAATTTACGTTTATACCGTTAAAGGTAAAGGATACAACCCTTCCCATACATTCCAAACTTCAGGATATATAACAATTTTTAGATAAACTTGGCATCTTAATAGATGGGTCATATATTTATCTAAATTTTATAAAATCAAATGAAAGTTACCTTATTAAATGTTACACCAAATGCTGAAGACCACATTGTTGAGGTGGCACGTGTATCTAGTTCACGTAAGAATAAGAAAGATAAACCGGAAGGCCTTCTTCGCTACTTGGTACAACACAAACACTGGAGCCCGTTGGAGCATGGGCATGCGACCTTCGAAATTGAAACTTCCAAAGCAATCGGTATCCAACTCATCAGACACCGTTCTTTCGCTTTCCAAGAATTTAGTCAACGATATCAAGATGTTAATCGTTTGGGGGATATCTTCGAACCCATTGAATTACGGGAACAGTGTGAAGACAATAGACAAAGTTCAACAGAAGTAATTAATCCTCTTCTCCCAAATGGAGTATTTGCAAACAAGAATATTGAAATACACTTTGAAAGATGTCATAAACTTTATAATGATCTTTTAGAGGCGGGTGTAGCTCGAGAACAAGCTCGTATGGTTCTCCCATTAGCTACTACTACCAAAATCCATATGACAGGAAGTATTCGTTCTTGGATTCACTTTCTTGAACTAAGAGATGATGGACATGCTCAAAAGGAAATTCAACTTGTTGCAAAAGAGATAAAGCATATATTTATCCAAGAATTTCCAGTCATCTCAAAAGCATTAGGATATGAATAGACCCAGTATGCAGTTAGAAGTTTTAAGGTTTTCAAGTGAAGCCGACTCAACAAATGGATTGTTGTTTGATATAACAAATGGACAACGTAAATTCCTATCTTATACTCTTGAAGATGAGTATAGAAAGGAAAAAGTAATGTCAGAAACCCGAGTACCAGCTGGAACATACAATGTTACACTTCGTACTGAGGGAGGATTTTATCAAGACTATACTGAAAGGTTTGGTTCTGATTTTAACAAAGGAATGCTCTGGGTAAGAGACGTTCCTGGATTTGAATATATTCTTATCCATATTGGGAACACTGATGAAAATACATCAGGATGTTTATTAGTAGGAGACACCCAAAACAATAACCAAATTACAAAAGACGGATTTATTGGTTCTTCAACAAATAATTATAAAAGAATCTATCCCCCTATTGCCGAAGTATTAAGTAATAATGGGATTGTCAGTATTACGTACACCGATTACGACTCGGTAGATTAAAGAATATAACAGGGGAGACAAAAAGTCTCCCCTTCTCTATATATTAACCAAACCCCTTAAATTTTTTTAAACAATGAAACAAATGTTAAAATTTGTATTAGTGACGGTATTGTGTACAATGTCCTCGCTATCCTTTGCCCAAATTACAGGTAAAGTAACAGACGCTTCTACAGGCAATGAACTTGTAGGAGCAAGTATTTATTTAGAAGGTAATTCTAGAGGAACCTCAACTAACCTTGATGGAACCTTTGAATTATCCAATACACCAAGTGGAAACTTGGTGGTTAGTTTTATAGGATACGAATCCTTAACCTTACCAGCTGCTGCAGATATGGGCGTAATTGCTCTTGTCTCTACTGCTTTAGGTTTAGAAGAAGTATCTGTTATTGCTAACGTTGCTGTAGATAGGAAAACTCCTGTTGCGGTATCAACTATTAGTGCAACAGAAGTTGCCGAATACATTGGTACACAGGAATTTCCAGAATTATTAAAAGTCACCCCTGGCGTTTACGCTACTAAACAAGGTGGTGGAGTAGGTGATGCTCGTATTAACATTCGAGGATTTGACCAACGCAACATTGCAGTATTGATTAACGGTATCCCTGTTAACGATATGGAATCAGGTTGGGTATATTGGTCTAACTGGAATGGTTTGGGCGATGCTGTTTCACAAGTACAAGTTCAAAGAGGTCTAGGTGCTTCTAAACTTGCTATTAACTCTATTGGAGGTACTATGAACATTGTTACTAAAACAACTGATGCTCAGAAAGGCGGAAGTTTCCAGTCACAATATTCTAGCTACGGACAATTAAAAAATACCTTATCTTATTCAACAGGTAAAATGAAAGACGGAGCAGCAGTTACTGCTGTTGTTTCTAACACTAATGGTGATGGGTATGTAGATGGTACTTATGTAAGAGCCAATTCATACTTCCTTTCATATGCTAAGGATTTAAATGAAGATCATATGCTTACTTTTACTGCTATTGGAGCACCTCAAGAACACGGGCAACGTGATCGAATGTTAACTCCTGGAGAAGTAGAAGAATATGGTAGCACATACAACAAAGACTGGGGATATTATAATGGTGAGATGCTTAATCAGCGTAATAACTATTATCATAAACCACAATTTGCTTTAAACCATTATTGGGATGTTAATGAGAAAACCCAAGTAGCAACCTCAGCTTACGTTTCTGTAGGTAAAGGTGGAGGTAGTGGTCCTTTAGGAGAATATGCTCCAACTGATGAAAATGGTCAAATTGATTGGGATGCTGCTGCAGCAGCTAATGATACCTCAACTGTAGGATCATATACAATCCTCAGAAACTCAGTTAATAACCATAACTGGGTAGGTGTACTATCTACTGTAAGACATCAACCTAATGAAAACTTAGATTTTACATTTGGTATTGATGGACGTAAATATAAAGGTGAACACTTCCGTGAAGTTAGAGACTTAATGGGTGGTGATTACTGGTTTGAAGAGTACAAATATGCAGTTGATGGAGTAGCAGGACGTAACCAACAAATTGGAATTGATGAAAATTCAACTTCACTTTGGGCGGGACGTTCAGACTTTGCTAACAGAATTGCTTATGACAACGATGGTAAAGTAGGATATACAGGAGTATTCGGTCAAGCCGAATATTCTAAGGATAACTTAAGTGCGTTCCTTGCAGGTAGTGTTTCTAATACTTGGAATACTCGTATTGATAGATATAATTATGCTGACGAAGCAGACCAAACATCTGAAACCGTTGCTATTTTAGGATACAATGTTAAAGCAGGTGCTAACTATAACATCAATGAGAAAAACAATGTATTTTTTAATACAGGTTTCTACTCACGTGCTCCATTCTTTGGATTTTTATTCCAAAACTACCAAAATGTTATTTCTGATAACGTAGTAAATGAGAAAGCTCTTGCATTCGAAGGTGGTTATGGTTATAGTGGTAGAAAAGTATCTACTAAAGTAAATGCTTATTACACTCAATGGAAAGACAAAACATTACTTTCAGGCCGTATCCCTACCGCTGACGGTGGTACTACACGTGCTTTGATTAATGGTCAGGGTGCTTTACATAAAGGTATTGAAGTTGAATTTAATACAAAACCCACTGATAAGTTAGATTTGGGTGGTATAGTGTCATTAGGCGATTGGAAATGGGAAGGTGATGTATTTGCTACATTACAATCTGACATTGATCAATCAATTGATACTGTGCAGGTATTTACAGATGGTTTGTATGTGGGTAACGCACCTCAAACACAATTAGGATTTAAAGCTCGATACCAAATTAACAGAACATTTGACTTTGGTGGTCAGTTTGTTTACAATGATAAATTGTATGCTAACTATGACCCAACAAGTAATGAAACTGTTGAAGATAAAATCCAACCTTATGAAATGGATGCTTATGGATTACTCGACTTAAGAGTAGGTGCTAAATTTAAAGTATTAGGCTTAGACTCATACGCACAAGTTCAGTGTTATAATGTTCTTGATACTTTCTATTGGGCTGAAGGCCGTAATAACAGTGATGGAACAGGCTTAAGAGACGGATTCCCAGGATGGGGTCGTACATTTAATGCTAGTTTAAAACTTAATTTCTAAAGAAATTAAAAAATAAATTTTGGAAGGCTGTTCCCTTAATTGGGAGCAGCCCTCTAATTTTTTTATATTTACATTATGGAAAAAGCAATAAGTGAAAAAGAGCTAGATATTCAAATTAAAATTCTAGCTAAAAAAATCAACGATGAACATCGAGATGATTCTACACCTATAGTATTAGTTTGCATCTTAAATGGTGGATTCATGTTCTTTAGCGATTTAGTAAAACAAATCAACGTACCTATTGAAATTGATTTTATCCGTTGTAAATCATACTATGGAAAAAAACAAGGTGATTTAGTAGTTACTAAAGACTTAGAAACTAAAATTAAAAATAAACACGTCTATCTTGTAGACGATATTTTAGATTCAGGTAATACTATGAAAGCTGTTTCTAAATTTCTCCAAGTAAAAGAACCAAGATCAATTACCCCTGTCGCAGCAATTTATAAAGAAAGCTTGGACTTTGATAAAGTACTTCATATCTTGAAGCAAGAAACTGATTCTGTATTTGACCCTTGGTATATTGGATATGGTATGGATGATGAACATGGACACAATAGAAATTTAAGTACAATATACACAGTATAAATGGAGAATAAACGACGTAAAATCCACGAAGAATTAGAAGTGGTACAAGTAGGATTTGCTAATGGCGTTGCTGAAGGCTTCCCCTTTTCAGACAAGCAAAAAGAAAAAATGATAATGGAAGCCGAAAAGGCATATGGTAAATTCCTAGATGCTTTAAAATGTGATTGGAGAAACGATCCTAATTCAATGGAAACACCCCGTCGTGTAGCCAAGGCATATGTAAATGATCTATGGGCAGGACGTTATACAGCAATGTCTCCTATTACTTCATTTCCAAGTGATGGTTATGATGGTATTATTATTGAAAGGAATATCCCACTTACATCTATGTGTTCTCATCACCACCAAACAATTGGGGGTGTAGTTCATATTGGTTATATTGCCGGGGATGATGGTCAGGTAATTGGATTATCTAAACTAAACCGAATTGTAGAATTATTTGGTCGTAGAGGAGCAATTCAAGAACAACTAACATCTGCTATCCACAATGCTGTAGATAAAATTACTGAAGGTAATAAAGGTGTTATTGTTACTATTGTAGGGACTCACAACTGTGTTTCATGCCGTGGTGTTAAACATCAAGGAGCAGCAATGATTACTACTAAAGCATCAGGTGTGTTTAGAGAAAATAATAACCTAGCTCGTAAAGAGTTTTTTGACAGTTTAAAAATTAATAACGGAGGACATAACATTTAATAATTATGGGAAAACAATTAGTATTATTTAAAGACATTCCATTTGTGGATGAAGTTGAGGAATTTAATTCATTAATGGGAAAAATTAATAATTATGAGCCAACAATACCGGAACAAAAAGAATGGGAATTCGTATACAACTTCGTACTGGAAGAACTTGAGGAGTATAGAGAAGCATGTGAGCGAGGTGACATCGTTGAGGTTTTGGACGCTTTGTGTGACATTGCTTACGTTTCGTTGGGGAACGGCACTATGCTACATGGTCTTAAGGATAAAATTTGGCCAGCCTATCAAGAAGTACAAGGCTCTAACTTATCGAAGGCTTGTTCGACTGAAGAAGAAGCACAAGCAACAGTTGAAAAAAGATCCGAAGAGCAAGGTGAAGCCTGTCACTATGAAAGCGTTGGTGATAGGTATATTGTTTACCGCTCGAGGGACTTTAAGGTTATGAAAAACATTAACTACTACCGCCCAGACCTCAAACAATTTTTTACTAAAGAAGAATTAGAACAATGAGTGATGGATTAACAGAAGCCCTTAGGGGAACATATTCAAGCAAAATGAAAAACTTAGAACAAATGCCAGATCAAAAATGGCACCGCAGAATTTCTTTTATCAAATCAGGTATTAGAATAATTGGTTACGGATTTATTCCTTTTAATTTAATAACCGCCACTATTTTACTTGTAGTAAGTGAAATTGTAGGTATTATAGAAGAATTAGTATGATTTTTGGTGTGTTCCTTGAGTTTGCACATATGTATAATCATGGAACACACCAAAATATATTACTTACATAACGGAGACAATAAACCCTTTTATATTGGTAAATCAAGAAAACCATATTTTAGATTTCATAACCATAAACAAACTTATGGCCATAACATTGAAATGGTTATCATAAGTGAAGTTAAAAATTGGAGACGTTGGGAAAAATATTATATTAAAAAATACAAAGATTTAGGATATAATTTATTAAATAAAAATGAAGGGGGAGGAGGTTTAGATAAAATGAGTAAATTAACTAAACAAAAAATTTCTTCCCATCCAACTCGAGGTAAAAAAATATCACAATCACTAACTGGAAAATCCATGGCACATAAAGGAAAACCTTTTAGTAAGGAACATAAACAAAAAATTAAAGAAACTAGAAATTTCCTTAAAGAAAGACCTATAACATGGCTTGACCAACCAGTTCTCCAATATGATCTAGATAAAAACTTAATTAAAGAATTTAAATCACAAAAAGAAGCTCAAATATATATGAACAAACCTAATAGTGATGGTATTGGTGCCTGTTGTAGAGGGAATCAAAAAACTGCTTATGGTTATATTTGGGAATTTAAAACTAAAAACTAAACAAATGAAAAAATTTTTATACTTTAGCGCGATGTGGTGTCAACCCTGTCGAATGTTAGGGCCCGTAATGGATGAAGTTGCTCAAGAAGGCATTTCAGTCCAAAAAATTGATGTAGATAAGAGCCCAGAAATATCACAACATTACGGGGTTCGTAATGTACCAACCGTTATTTTACTTAACGAAATGGGTGAAGAACAAGGAAGAAAAGTAGGAGCTAATCCTAAACTAGCCTATCTCAATATGTATAATCAAAACTAATGTTTAAGAAGCTACAAGAAAGAATATTTCCTTTTATTATAGCATTAAGCGCCTTATCAGTTTCGGCATCTGCAGCATTTTATTCAGTCACAGGACTAAGTAAATTGTTTGCGGGTGCTTCAACTGAGGTGTTTATAATGGCCGGTTCTCTAGAAATTTCAAAGCTTGTAATAGCTTCTTTACTCTATCAATACTGGGATACAATTAATAAAGGGCTTAGAACTTACTTAACTGTAGCTTGTTTTGTCCTTATACTAATTACCTCAGCTGGTATTTATGGATTTTTATCTGCTGCCTACCAAGAAACAGCAGCATTAGCGGGTAGTGTTGATTCTCAAATTGCTCTTATAGAAACAAAAAGAGATAATGTGAAGGGTCAATTAGCGGTTTATAACGAAGAAAAATCTTCTATTAATAACGCCGTGTCCTCACTGCGTAATGGTTTATCTAACAATGTAGTACAATATACGGACACGTTAGGCAACGTGGTTACAACAACCTCAGGCGCTACTCGTAGGGCCCTTGAACGTCAGTTAGATCAAGCAATTGAAAGACAAACATCAATTAACTCTAGGGTAGATGATTTAAATCAAAAACTATTTGAGTACGAAACCGAAATAGTAGAAGTACAGACTAGTAGTGAAATTGGAAGTGAGTTAGGCCCCCTTAAATATCTTTCGGGTTTAACAGGCCTAGCGATGGATAAAATAATAAATTACTTACTTTTAATAATAATTTTTGTTTTCGACCCTTTGGCCATATCTTTAGTAGTAGCTGCAAACTTTGCATTTGCTAAATTACGTCCTGAAATTAAAGAAAAAATTAAAGTAGTTGAAAAAGTAGTTGAAGTACCTGTAGAAAAAATAGTAGAGGTAGAAAAAATAGTAGAGGTAGAAAAAATAGTAGAGGTAGAAAAAATAGTAGAGGTAGAAAAAATAGTAGAGGTAGAAAAGCCTTTAGAAGTATATGGTGAAAAAAAAAACCCACCAACACCCCATCACCATCAGGGTCTGACAGGTCGTCAACCCTAACAATAGAATACAATTAAGTTATGTTTACTAAATGTCATGCTGAATATGCTGGTAAAAACCAGTATAAAATGCACTTATGGACCGAAGAAGGATATTCAGTAGAACCTTACCGAGTTCCTGCTTACATAGAATGTTCTGAACGTGAAGCAGAATACCAGGGACTAAAGGGTGAATGGTTAAAGAAAACCTACAACTGGGATAAAGATAACCCACGTCTCCACTTTCATGATATGCCCGCTTATCAAAAATTCCTTATTGAAAAATATGGAACTGATGATAGTGTGTCTAAGGGACACAGAGAGGTATTTTTTGATATTGAGATTGAAATGGGGGGAGCCCTTACTGAGGAATATATCCAATCAGCTCCAAAACCTGTAACTTCAATTGCTTGGTATGATAAAACACCTGATGAATGGGTTATTCTTATTTTAGATAAAAAAGGACAAATTAACCATACTAAGGGACATAAGGAAATTATTCCTGTAGCTACTGAAGAAGAATTATTAGCTACATTTATTGAAAAATTTAGTGAAATTCAACCTGATATCCTTGTAGGATGGAATAGTGATTATTTCGATATTCCCTACTTATACTACAGGATTTGTAATGTATTAGGAGAAGATTTTGCTAATGCTTTGTCTCCTATAGGTGTAGTAAAAGACGAAAGCCAATGGAACCGCAATGGGTGGCTTAATATTGCTGGAGTTGAATCCCTAGACTATATGAAACTACATAAAAAGTTTAGTTTTAGAGATGAACCATCAATGCGTTTAGATGCTATTGGGGAAAAGTATGTGGGTTTAGGTAAAATCGAATATGAAGGTAATCTAGACAGATTATTTGAAGACGACATCCAGAAATTTATTAAATATAACTTCCGAGATGTAGAAATACTTAAGGAGTTAGATGAAAAGTTTGAATATATAGCTTTAGTAAAAAACCTATCTCATAAAGGTAAACATAACTATGGAGAAGTTTATGCTAACACCAAAACCCAAGATGGAGCCATTTCAGCTTATTTATTAGGACAAAATATTGTTCCTCCTTCTAGAGATAGAAATCCTATTTTTAAAAAGGGATATGCTGGGGGATATTTATTTTGTCCCAAAGCAGGACTTTACAAGTATATGTTTGATGAGGATTTAACTTCACTATATCCTTCTATTATTATGTCCCTTAACATAGGTAAAGAAACACTTATGGCTCGTATCGTAGATGCTGATGATAGGAATAATCGTTTAGGATTAAATGATTTAAAAACTAGAGATGCAGACGAAGAACTTTTAATTGAAAATCCTGATAGAAAACAAACTTATATTAAGGTAAATAAACTTATAAAACTTATCGAAGACAATAACTTTGCTATATCAGCAAATGGTGTTATCTTCCGTACTGATAAACGTTCTGTACTAGCTACTATTCTTGATAAATGGTTCGATGAACGAGTGAAATATAAAGGTTATATGAAAAAAGCATACCAATCAGGTGATAAGGAAAAAGGGGTATTTTGGCACCAACGTCAACATACTATGAAAATTTTGCTTAATTCACTTTATGGTGCTACCGCTTTGGGTTCATTTAGATATGGTAATGTAATCCTATCTGAAGCTATCACTTTAAGTGGACAACGAATTATCTGTGAGAGTGCCCTATGTGCTAATCGCCATATGAACAGTTTAGTTAAGAGCCCTGAAGCTACAAAAGATTTTTTAGAAAATCTATGATTTGCCCTGCTCATGTAATATGTATAACTATGATAACAATATACCAATTATTAAGAGCAGGTAAACCTTTTTATATAGGCTATTCTAAAAATCCAAAACAACGTTTTAACTTACATAAATATAACTTTGGTACTAATATTAAAATGGAAGTATTAGCTGAAACTACCAATGATAAGAAAAAAGAAATAGAACAATATTGGATTAATAAAATTACCCAGCAAGGATATATATTAGAAAATAAAAATAAAGGTGGAGGAGGGCCGGCACAAAATACTAGAACTAAAGAATCTAATGATGTTTTTAAACAAAAACGTAAAACTTGGAGTAGAAAAGGTACACCCCAACCTCCAACCTATAAAAAACGAATTCAAATGGCTTTGAAAGGTAAACCTAAACCTGAAGGATTTGGGGATATGATGAGGGAAGTAAGATTAGGAGTTCCTAAACCCGAGGGATTTGGTAAAAAAGTAAGTGAATCCCATAAAGGTATTCCTAAAGATAAAAACAGAAAAGCTGTGCTTTGCTATACAAAAGATGGGACGTATATTGGTGAATATGCTAGTATTAACCTTGCCGCTGAAGCTACCAACTCAAATCCCAGCACTATATCTAAAGTATGTAGGGGGATATTCGGGCAAACAAACGGCTATAAATTTAAATATAAAACATTATGAGCGAAGTATTAAAACCCCAATCAATAAGGAATAACGTAAAAATTACTTGGAATGGAGAACCTATTTCTAAACAAGAAATTATAGATATGAGTGTTCTTTGGAGTGATAAGCAGATCCTATTCTTTAAAAAAATGCTTAAACAAGGAGGTACTGTTAAAATAGATAATAACAAATTCAAAATTGTTATTACAGAACCTATTTTAACTTCTAGAGGTCTTAAAGATGGAGGAATTCAACAAGTTGATCCCGAAGCTAGGTTTTAATGAAACATTTAGAAGAAACACCTTGGTGGATTTGTGATGAAGGCGATTACAACTTTTGTGCTTATGTAGACACAGATTCTAATTACTTTAATGCTGAACCCCTACTTAAACATTTGTACCCTAATTTCGAAGAAATGGGTGATATAGAGAAGGATGATCTACTAGAAGAAATTGCCCTTAAATATCAAGATATTATTACAAATGACTATGATAGACTAGCTCGAGATTGTTTTAATGTTACAGAACACAGGCTTGAAATGAAAACTGAAGCCGTTATTCGTTCTGCCTATTTTAGAGCTACTAGAAGATACGCCCAATGGATTACAAAACAGGAGGGTATTGCTAAGGAATCACTTGATATTAAAGGACTTGAATTTAAAAAAGCAAATTTCCCCCCTATTTTTGGGAAGTTTTTTAATGATATTCTCCAACAAATTCTAAAGGGCGCAGAGCAGAAACATATTGATAAGCTAATTTTAGATTTTAGAACTACAATTTTATCTAACAGTACAGATATTGCCCTTTTAGGCAACCCCACATCAGTAAAAACTTTAAATGAATATGTAACTCGAAAACCAAGAGCAGGTGAAGTATTAACTGAAATAGCAAAAGGAGCTCCTGTAGGAGTAAAAGCAGCAGTTAGATATAATGACTTACTTCACTTTTGGCAACTAGATAAACAACATAGTACTATAGTTCAAGGTGATAAGATTAAATGGATTTATTTAATTGACAATCCCTATAAAATTGAAGCAATTGGTTTCCTATCATTTGATGTTCCTGATAGAATGCGTAAATTCTTAAATGATTATGCTGATAGAAAAAAATCATTCGAAACAATTCTTCAATCTAAACTAGAAAATTTTTACACCGATCTAGGTTGGACTCTTAGCTTAAACCCTAACATTAATAAATTCTTCCAATTCCAATGATAACAAAAAACAAATTACAATCGATTATTTCTAAGTATTACCTTGGGGGTAAAGTAGAATCTGTTAAATGGAAAGTCAAGGATAGTAAACTTGATATTGATTTTATGGCACCTACTAAGGATATGATTGGTAAACTATCATGTAGTGACTTTTCTATGGTTAATGAGGGTGAAATGGCTATCTTTAACACAACACAACTTAATAGACTACTAAATGTATTAGCGGGTGATTTAATGCTTGATGCTTCTAAAACAAATAAAGTATTAACTAAACTTACTATTCAAGACGCTAAAGCTTCTATCAATTACTCATTAGCTGATCCTCTTATGATACATAAAGTAGGTGAGGTAGATGAAAATATCGAATGGAAAGTAGAAACAACACTTGAAAATGATGACTTCACTACGTTTGTACGAGCAGCCGCTTCAATTCAAGGGAATGAAATTGTTACATTAAGTGCTACTAGGGATACAATCGATACTCCTATTTTAAAGTTTACATTTGGTGAACGTATGGAATTTTCTAATAAAGTAGAATTTCATGTTAATGCTAACTTTATTGAGGGTACTCGAGAAGATAATAAAATTCCATTTAACAGTGAAATGTTAAGGGAAATATTTAGTGCTAATAAAAATTCTGATGAATGTAAATTAAGTTTTGCGGATGATGGATTACTTCGTTTAATTTTCACATCAGAAGATGAAAACACAAATACTACTTATTTCGTTGTACGGAAAGCAGATTATTAATATTTATCAATATGGCACAAATTAGTTCAACATACAATGATATAGGATACGCTACAGATCGTACTATGGAAATCATTAACGACACCTTTAGAAACAGTCTATCAGGAGTTGATTTTTTAGAAAAGCACATTGAAGGGGGATTAAGTAAATGGGTTCAAGATATAGATGCTTTTAAAGAAAAATATGAATTCCAAACTGAGTTTAATCAAATTAACCCTGCGGGAGTATTAGAGCTCCAACCTGAACTTTATGTTAGGTTAGCTATGGGATTAATGAATCATGCTCGATCACAAGGTGAATTTGAACAGCTTACTGATGAAGAATTTACTTCTCTAAAACAGGAATTTATAGATAATCCTGAGAATTTCCAATCCGCTAAACGAAGAGAAATTTCAATCAAATATGATAAAGAAATGAATGAAAGATTAGAAATTGAAAATTGGACTAAACGTCAATGGCAGCACAGAGCAGGAATTATAAAATGATTTTGCATTAAAAAATAAGTTTCGTATATTTATAGAAAATTCGGGTGAACCTTCAGGACGCCTAAGTTATGAGAATTAATTATTAACCGCTACCTTAGGGGGCACAAAAACGTAAAAAATGACACACGTAGATTTATTCAATCCGAGGTTTACTTCACCTCTAGACGTTCTAGTAAAGAACTTTTTCGACAAAGAAGCAATTTTTGACAAACCATCACGAACAAGCGTTACACATCCTATTGATGTGTATGAAGATGAAAATGGTTTAAATTTTGAGATCGCATGTACTGGACTAAGTAAAGACGATGTAGACATCTCAATTGAAGGTGATATCCTTAAAGTATCCTATGATAAAGGATCCGAACAACAATCCACAAAAGAAAAACGCTACTACCACTCAGGGGTAAAAAAGAGCAGCTTTGATTTAGGCTGGAAAGTAGCACGTCGATTTGATCTTGTAAAATCATCTGCCGAAATGGTAAATGGTTTACTTCAAATCCAAATCCCACTTGCTAACGAAGCAAAGCCAAAATACCTTAAAATTAAATAATAAAAAATTTGGAGTCCTGAAGATTCGTTCGTATATTTACGGGGTAAGGTTGCGACCGCAATCAAACGTAATTTAATTAATTTTTAAAAGGTTATGCAGTATATTAAAGATGCTATTTTAGGAGATTATTATATCGTTTTAGACGAATATAATTTCTCAGCTTACAAAGTTATCACTCCTGATAGCGGAATCCCTTACGACTCATGTGTAGGCCATTATAAGAACTTAAGTTCGGCCCTCAAACAAATCGCAGACAATACTATGAAAGGTAAGTCTTACGATAGTATTAAACAGTATATTAGTGAATATAAATCAATTTTAAACAAATTTAACGAAAAATTTTTATAATGGTAAAAGCATTATTTAACGCCGTCATTGTTAAACGCATTGACGAAGAAGAAAGCACATACGGAACAATCGTAGTGCCCGATATGGGAAAAGAAAAAAATATTAAAGGTGAAGTAGTCTCAGTAGGCCCTGGAACATATTCCTCAATGGGGCACTTTATTGAAACTACTCTTCAAGTAGGAGATATTGTACTTCTCCCACAGATGGGTCCTGTCAAAATGGATTACAAAGGAGAAGAACACCTTATTTGTCAAGAAAACCAAATTTTAGCAGTAATAGAAGAATGAGTAAAGTAATTAACTATGGGGATGATTCCCGTAAAAAACTAATTGGTGGAATTAACCAACTAGCCGATGCAGTAGTAACAACTTTGGGCCCTAATGGTCGAAATGTAGTTATCCAACATGATCAAGGAGTACCTCAAAGTACTAAAGATGGAGTAACAGTAGCAAAAGCAATTGAACTTGAAGATCAAGTGGAAAATGTAGGAGCACAAATGCTTAAGCAAGCCGCTATTAAAACTGCTGACCAAGCAGGTGATGGTACTACAACTTCTACTTTGTTGGCACGAGAAATTGTTAATGCCGCTGCTCGATATAGTGACAAAGGTCATAATATTGTAGAAATTAAGAGAGGTATTGACAAATGTGTTAAATCCCATGTAGAATACCTCCGTAACTTGTCTCAAGATATTTCAAGTGAAGATCAACTCCGCCAAGTAGCTACTATTTCAGCTAATAATGATGTAGAAGTAGGTGAACTTATCGCTACTGCAATGGAAAAAGTAGGTCGTGATGGGATTGTTTCTATTGAAGAATCACGTACTGGTGAGACTTACCTCGAAACAGTAGAAGGAATGCAGTTTGATCGTGGTTTTAAATCTCCGTATTTTGTAACTAACAATGATACTATGAGTACTACTCTTAAGGATACTGCAATTCTTTTTTATAATGGTCGCTTAACTCAAGTTAAAGACCTTCTTCCACTTCTAGAAAATTTATCCTCACAAGCTAAATCACTTCTAATCATTGCTGAGGATATTGAAGGGGAGGCTCTCGCAACTCTTATTGTTAATAAAATGAGAGGTAGTCTTAATGTATGTGCTGTTAAAGCTCCCGATTTTGGAGATCGACGTACTTTACTTATGAATGACATGGCTACACTTACGGGTGGGGTAGTTGTTGACAAGGATAAAGGTATGAAACTTGATAAGTTTGATCTTAAGTGGTTAGGTGAGTGCCGAACAGTAACTATTACTAAGGAAACAACCACTATGGTAGATGGTGCCGGAGATGAAGAAGCTATTAGTGAACTTTGTACTTCTCTCCAAAACCAAATTGGAAACTCAACTTCACCATTTGAAACCGAAAATCTCCAAAAACGTTTAGCTAAATTAGTAGGTGGAGTAGCAGTAATTCATGTAGGTGGAAATACTGAAACTGAAATGCGTGAAAAGAAAGATCGTGTTGATGATGCCCTTCAAGCTACTAAAGCAGCTATTGAAGAAGGAATCGTACCAGGAGGGGGATTAGCGCTTCTCCGCTCAGCTAAAGAATCTTCTTGTAATGTTGAAGGCTATGATGAAAAGCTAGGATGTCAGATCATGGAAGCGGTTTTACAAAGACCATTTGAACAAATTCTAATTAATGCCGGTTTAGAAAATTACCATGATATTAAACATGATGTGATGGCTTTCGAAGCTAAATCAATGGGGTATGATATTAGAACTAAACAATATGTAGATTTCCTTGAATCAGGAATTATCGACCCTACTAAAGTTACACGTTGTGCCCTTGAAAACGCTGCTTCTATCGCAGGTACTATTTTATTAACTGAATGTACAGTAGTAAATAATCCTGAAGATAAGGAAGAACCTCAACTTGGAGGTATGCCTGGGATGTTTTAAATTTAGATAATGTCTGGATTTGAAACAGTAGAACAGAAGCAACTCATCGCAAAGAGAGTTGCACCTGGAGATTCTTGGAGATTAGTGGACGACCCCCAGGGGGTCGTCCATTCTTCCCTTACTGAAACATTAGAAGCATATTTCCAAAAAACTCGATTTAATGCTGCTTTTTATTTAGACCCCATTGGGAGTGCTTTATATTCAGTAGCTAGAGTTGAGATTGAAATTAAACCCGAACCAATTAAAACATTTGACTTTTATGGAGATGGCTACGAATAATTCCCTTTGGGTCGAGAAATACAGGCCAACCACACTGGATAATTACATAGGTAATGAGCACCTTAAAGGTGTTATGGCTAAGAACATATCTGAAAATGATATGAACAATATGATTTTT
>Ga0208303_1000012_pt1 | contig 60674 bp, 56 predicted proteins | sample CB_VirMetaG_2_FD_184537 | JGI IMG/M metagenome (GOLD analysis project Ga0208303, IMG submission 184537) | Freshwater to marine saline gradient viral communities from Chesapeake Bay - CB_1504_2 Viral MetaG (SPAdes) (version 4) | ecosystem: Environmental > Aquatic > Marine > Coastal | place: USA... | reverse complement strand
CCAATTTCATTTGTATAAGTATATGTGTTTAACCCTGTGTTTACCAACGTAGTTATCGTTTCAGAAGCCAAAGGTAAACTTATTGGAATAGTATCTAAATTTTCATTAACATAAGTTAAAATATTATCATTAATAGTTAAACTAGTTAAAGTTTGGGTGGGGAGATTGATAGGAGTACTTAAACCATTTTCATCAATATAAGTTAAAATACTATCTAAAATTGTTAGAGAAGTTAGTGTTTGGCCTGTATTAAAAATTGTTTCATTTCCTAACTCATCAGTATATGTGTAACTTCCTAAACCATTATCAACCAATGTACTTGTTGTTTGTCTTACATCAATAATTGTTGTATCACCTGCTTCATTTGTATAAGTATATGTGTTATTGCCATTATTTACTAACGTGGTAACTGTTTCTACAAAAATTGCCAAATCAATTTGTGTTGTATCAAGATTTTCATCTATATAACTTAAGATATTACTATCAATAGTTAAACTGGTTATTGTTTCAGCCGGTAAAATAATGGGGGTTGTTATACCATTTTCATTTACATATAATAAATTATTATTATTATTTAAATGAATAGAAGTTAATATTTCCTGAGTAGATATAATAGTTGTATTACCATCTACATCAATAAAAGTATACGTTCCATCATTATTATTAGTTAAACTAACACTAACACTAATGATTTTTTCCCATTTATCACCTATTCTAAATTCTAGATAATCCCATAAAGAACCCGTATTTATATCTAAGTAAAGAAAAGTTTCGCTATAATCATTTTGATTGCTTAACCCCAATATTAAATTAGGGTTACCTTGACCCCTATATACAAGTGATCTCCCCACTATTTGTGCGTGTAATGCACAACTTAATAATAAAAAGAATATTATTAATACATTTTTCATTTAAATCTTTTTTTTTATATGGCCTTACAGTACCAAGTACCATCGGTATAAATACAACGTGTCATCGTGCTTACAAGTATTGGAATAGAACTAAGAAAGTTTCCACCGTTTACAAGTGATATAGTTGCACCGCTAAAGGCTAAATTTGCAGAACCCTTTAACTTTATTACTTCTACCACATCACCATTAGCTGGTGTAGCATCTACTGTCAATGTAAGACCTGCTACACCAGTATCCCAAACTATGGCATAATAACCGCTTGGGGCAGTAATAGTACTATTTGTACCAAAAAAAACTGTTGTGGCACTTCTACCACCTCCACCTCCACCACCTGTCGGTAATGTAATTGGTGGATTAGTATTTCCCTCATTAGTATATGTTAAAACATTACCTGATAAACTTAATGTTGTAACAGTTTCATTAATAGGTGTATCAATATTATTTGCTATATGATTTGCAATTTTATGTCCAGAGATAGTATTACTAATCACGGAATGAAAAGGAGATAAATCTACATTATTCCCATTTGTGATAAATAAATCATTCCCAATTAAATAAATTGTTTGATTATCTGTATTTAATAAACTTAAATTTATTGCTGGATTAGTATTTCTTTCATTGGTGTATATTAAATTAGTTCCTGATATTGCTAAAGTCGTTATTGTTTCTCTAATATTTACATTTGTCCCCATGCCATTATCATGTTTAGCTATAATTTTACCTATGGGTAAAACATCAGTGATAGTGGATGGATTAGATACTGGTAATGGTATTGATCTAGTAATAAAATTTTCATCTACATAAGTTAACGTATTACCATTAATAGTTAAACTAGTTAAAGTTTGGGTTGGTAAATTAATAGGAGTACCAAACCCATTTTCATCAATATAAGTTAAAACATTACCTTCAATTGTTAGAGAAGTTAATGTTTGCCCTGTATTAAAAATTGTTTCATTCCCTAATTCATCAGTATATGTATAAGTTCCTAAACCATTATCAACTAATGTACTTGTTGTTTGTCTTACATCAATAATTGTTGTATCGCCAATTTCATTTGTATATGTGTAGGTATTTGGCCCAGTGTTAACCAATGTAGTTATCGTTTCATTAATATTAACAGGTGGGTTAATACCTGTTCCATCATCGTGCGTTCCAATTAAATGCCCATTTTGGGTATTAGTAATTATGGATGGATTAGATACTGGCAAATTAATTGAAATAGTATTTAAATTTTCATCTACATAAGTTAACGTATTACCATTAATAGTTAAACTAGTTAAAGTTTGGGTTGGTAAATTAATAGGAGTGCCAAAACCATTTTCATCAATATAAGTTAAAACATTACCTTCAATAGTAAGTCCAGTTAATGTTTGGCCTGTATTAAAAATTGTTTCATTCCCTAATTCATCAGTATATGTATAAGTTCCATTAGTATTATCAACTAATGTACTTGTTGTTTGTACTATATTAATTAATGTTGTATCGCCAATTTCATTTGTATAAGTATATGTGTTCAGACCACTATTAACTAATGTAGTTATCGTTTCTATAAAAATGGGTAAATTTATTGGAAAGCTGACCAGATTTTCATCAATAAATGTAATAACATTACCATTAATAGTTAAACTAGTTATTGTTTCTCCGGGAAGTATTATTGGATTAATGTCTCCATTTTCATCAACATAATACAAAACATTACCTTCAATAGTAAGTCCAGTTAATGTTTGACCTGTATTAAAAATTGTTTCATTCCCTAATTCATCAGTATATGTATAAGTTCCATTAGTATTATCAACTAATGTACTTGTTGTTTGTACTAAATTAATTAATGTTGTATCGCCAATTTCATTTGTATAAGTATATGTGTTCAGACCACTATTAACTAATGTAGTTATCGTTTCTACAAAAATGGGTAAATTTATTGAAGAACTATTTAAATTTTCATCCACGTAAGTTAAAATATTACCATTAATAGTTAAACTAGTTAAAGTCTCTGTTGGTAAAATAATAGGAGTACTAAAACCATTTTCATCAATATAAGTTAAAATATTACCTTCAATAGTAAGTCCAGTTAATGTTTGACCTGTATTAAAAGTTGTTTCATTCCCTAATTCATCAGTATATGTATAAGTTCCATCAGTATTATCAACTAATGTACTTGTTGTTTGTCTTACATCAATAATTGTTGTATCACCTGTTTCATTCGTATAAGTATATGTTCTATTACCATTATTTACTAACGTGGTAACTGTTTCTGCACCTACGGGCAAGTTTATATTATATGTATTTAAATTTTCATCTACATAAGTTAACGTATTACCATTAATAGTTAAACTAGTTATTGTTTCACTTGGTAAACTAATTTGATTAACTAAATTATTTTCATCAACATAATTTAGAAAATTACCTTCAATAGTAAGTCCAGTTAATGTTTGACCTGTATTAAAAGTTGTTTCATTTCCTAATTCATCAGTATATGTATAAGTTCCATCGGTATTATCAACTAATGTACTTGTTATTTGTCTTACATCAATAATTGTTGTATCGCCAATTTCATTTGTATAAGTATATGTTCTATTACCATTATTTACTAACGTGGTAACTGTTTCTATATTAGCTGGTAAACTAATAGTTTCGCTATTTAAATTTTCATCTACATAAGTTAACGTATTACCATTAATAGTTAAACTAGTTAAAGTCTCCGTTGGTAAAAAAATTGGAGTACTTAAACCATTTTCATCAATATAAGTTAAAATACTATCTAAAATTGTTAGAGAAGTTAGTGTTTGGCCTGTATTAAAAATTGTTTCATTTCCTAACTCATCAGTATATGTATAACTTCCCAACCCATTATTAACTAATGTACTTGTTATTTGTCTTACATCAATAATTGTTGTATCACCTGCTTCATTTGTATAAGTATATGTGTTATTGCCATTATTTACTAACGTGGTAACTGTTTCTGCACCTACGGGCAAGTTTATATTATATGTATTTAAATTTTCATCTACATAAGTTAACGTATTACCATTAATAGTTAAACTAGTTAAAGTCTCCGTTGGTAAAATAATAGGAGTACTAAAACCATTTTCATCAATATAAGTTAAAACATTACCTTCAATTGTTAGAGAAGTTAGTGTTTGGCCTGTATTAAAAATTGTTTCATTTCCTAACTCATCAGTATATGTATAACTTCCCAACCCATTATTAACTAATGTACTTGTTATTTGTCTTACATCAATAATTGTTGTATCACCTGCTTCATTTCTGTAAGTATAAGTATTATTACCATTATTCACTAACGTAGTTATAGTTTCGTTACCAGTAGGTATATTAATTTCTATGCTATTTAAATTTTCATCAACAAAAGTTAAAACATTATTTTCTATTCTTAAACTAGTTAATGTTTCACTGGGTAAAATAATACCTGTTGAAATACCATTTTCATCAATATAAATTAACATATTTGATTCTATGGCAAGTGAAGTCAATGTCTCTTGTGTAGCAATTGTAGTAATATTTCCTAAAACATCTGTAAAAGTATAAGTACCATCACCATTATCCAATATTGTTATACTTTCTTCTAAAATAATTTCCCACTTTTCATTTATTCTATAATCTAAATAATTCCACAATGACCCTGTATTTATATCTTGATATATAAAACTTTCATAAGGATCATTTTGAGAACTTAATCCTAAAATTGAATTAGGATTACCTTGACCTCTATATACCAAAGCGCGACCCTCTACCTGTGCTTGTAATACACAAGTAAATAATAATAAAAATATTATTAATATATTTTTCATATTTATTTTTTTAAATTTAGTAATTAACATAATTTACTTCTATTACATCCCCATTATTTAAAGTGAAACCCGTAAAAGTAATAGTAGAACCAACTAATGTATATTTACTAGTTGGTATTTTTTGACCTCCAATATAAACAAAAGTTTGAAGTTTATCTTGAGGAACTACCGATAAAACTAATGAATTGCTAGTACCATTAGATGTAAATTCTTGTGTAAGCCAAGTTGGTATAAAATTACTTGTATCTGTTACCAATATACCTCCATCAGTACCTATTGTTGCTATTTGACCAGCATCTGTAGATAATGCAATTAAAGAAGCCAATGAAACTTGAACTAATGAATTATCAGATAATGTTAAGTCAAGTGTTTGACTAAAAGCATTATATACGCCACTAACTAACTTAATATCAACTAATGTTGGAGTAACATCAATTATTATCGTAGATTTATCAGATAAAGTAAGAATTAAATTATTACCAGATACCCTACCAGATACAATAGTAGCCGTATTAGGCACAAATGTTAATACATAATCCTTGATCAAGGCCGCAGTTATGCGCTCTTCTTTTGGCAATGAAGAAGCATCTCCTAATGGGTTTTGACGTAATAAATCTTCATTCCCATTTAAAGGATTGGTTCGCCTTGGCCAATCTATTGATGGTGTTTGATTAGCCATAATTTATAATGTTTAAATACAATTTGTATATTTTTATATAAATAGAGGGTATTTTTTATTGTTTATAATTTTATTTTTGCTCTTTATATATAAAGTATAATATTACATATTGAAAAATTATATAATTGGCGATTTGCATGGTAATTTTAAAGCTTTAAAACAAGTTTTAAAAAAAGTTAATTACGATTATAATAATGATACCTTATATTTTATAGGGGATTTAGCAGATAAATATAATGAAGCTGATTTATGTTTATTGGAATTTTTAAAAATGAAATATTTCATTCCGATTTTAGGGAACCACGATTTATTTTTAAAAAAATGGTTGGAGAAAAATACAATTGATGACAGGTGGTTGAAAGTAAATGGTGAGGAAACTATTGCATTATTTAGCAACTACAAAGATGAATTAAATATATATTTTAAAAAAGCTAAACCTTATAAATTATACAAAGAAATCTTTATCTGTCATGGTGGATTTAATCAGAATAGGGTTTTAACTAAGCAAAAGCAGTTAATTTTTTCTATTAATCGGCAATTATATAAAACATCTTTTGCATATAAAAAAACAGGGATGAAGTTCAATCCTATTTTTAATGAAAAAAATACTAGAAAAATTAGTTATATTATAATTGGCCACACACCCACAAAAAATTGCTTACCAGAGTTTAATTCTAACTTAATAAATATAGATACAGGTGCAGGAAACAACGGCAAATTAACAATTATGGATTTGGATAATTTTAAATATTGGCAAAGTTCACCAAACTTATATAAAAATTCTTAATTTAAAGTTATTGTTTCGGTAAATTGTTCACCGTAAATAACTAAAACAACATTAATACCTATCATGAAATTTTCTTCATTTTCTATGATGTTAATACTTTTAATTTTTATATAAGGGAAATACAAACGTGTTTTTTCAGTTATATTTTGTTTAATATCATTAATTAAAGACTCACTTATAGGTTCAAATAAATACTGTTCTAGATTTAAACCAACATTATTTTTATATAATAAGTCATTTTCTTTAATTGTTAAAAAAAATTTAAAATTAGAAACCGCCGCTTGATTTGTTGTTGTGGTCATTTTAAAAAAATGACCTAATTCACTTTCTTCAAATGGAAAAGCAATATTAAGTGTTTTTGCAATATTCATCTATATATTTTTTAATAGTATTTATCTTACTTTTGAAAGTAAATCTACTTCCTCCGTGTAAGTCTAGTTTCATCAATTCATCTAATGTGAAATATTGAGCATCATCAACTTCAACTACACCATCTACTGTTGTTTTTCCTACCATTGTTACTTCTATGTCATCTGGTACATAAGCCAAATATGAGTAAAAAATAAAGCCGTCTCTATTTTTATTTATGTGAATTAATTTTAAATGGCTAAACTTACCTTCATATCCACTTTCTTCTTTAAACTCTCTAATTGCAGTTTGTTGTGGCGTTTCTTGGTCATCTGACTTACCTCCAAAACAACCCCAAACATTAGGTGCATTTGTTTCACTCCCTCTTTTTTGCAGCAGGAATTTACCTCCTTTATTTAGAAGATAAATTCCTGCTGCCATCAAGCGTTCTATTTTTTTATCGGTGTAGTAAATTATCGGCATGTTAATAAATATTAAATATCTTTTTTATTTAAAAAATCACTAATAACAAAATTATTACATAAAATATGACCTCTTTTATTTGTGGAAGTTATTAAAAGTTTTTTAATTACTAATTTATTAAATCTCTTCATGAATACTATAGTACCATTAACATTTTCAGCAGGTATTTTAAATTTAACTTCATTTCCATATTTACTCATATACCATATATTTTTAATCACATCCAAAACATTCAAAAGGACTATTAGCAGGTTTTTGAAAAATTTTTTGCACTACATCTGTTGTTCCTTGTAAAGAATTTTTCATTGTTGTATAATAACTCCCACTGGGTAAACCTAATTTCCAACCATAGTATAAAGCAGTTGAAATTTTAGATGCTTCGTTAGAATCATAATAAAGATTCATAGATTGGCCTTGATCAATAAATCTTTGTCGATCTGCGGCCATATCTAAATAAACCTTATTGTTGTGCTCGTATTTATCAATATATTTATTTTTAATGTGGGTAGAACAATCAAGTTTTTTTACATTATTATATTTCAATAAATCATTAATGTTATTTTCATTCCATTTTCCCTCTGCTTTTAAATCTTTTACTAAGTGTCTGTTCACTAATTTAAATTCACCGCTAATGGTTTTTCGAACATTAATAGGAAAATCAAAAACTTCAAAAGACTGAGTGGAATCTAGCAATTTTCCTGTTGTACTTGTAGGCATATTACAACATAGTAATTCATTGGCCACACCATATTTCTGTATATTTTCCTTGAGTTGATTAGGAATAAAATCAAATTTCTCAGGAGATGTAACTAATAATGTTCTTTTAGAAGCTTTTTCTGGATTTTGTTGTGCGATAAGGTTACTTTGTTCAAGTGCTGAAAGATAAATAATTTTTTGAATATTCAAATTCAATTCTTTACTTTTTTCATCACCATATTCACAATCTAGCATTGCAAATACATCAGCTAATCCTAAAATTCCAATTCCAATATTACGATGTTCTTTTCCTGCTCTTTCAGCTTTTGCGGTATTGAAAACATTTACATCAATAACTCGATTTAATAGTGTAGTTAATGTTTTTACACTTGTCTTTAAACTATCATATGAAAATTTGCCATCAATAACATGTGCTGGCAAATTTAATGATCCCAAGCAACACTGTGCCTCATAATCATTATTACTGATACCTGCAAACTCAATACATAATTGATAGCTTTTACAAGTACCTAAATATGATTGTTGATGATTTCTATTAGCATTGTCTCTATTAAAAACATAGGGTACACCACTTGCAGCTTGATTTTCGACTAAAAGTTTCATTAAATCGGTCGTTTTAACAGTTTTAATGAATATAACATTGTCTTTTTCTATTTGTTCGTATTTTTCCTCAAATTCTAGTCCATGAAAATCTGCTAAGTCAAATCCATAATGTTTTCTTACTTCATTGGGACAAAAAAGACTCCAATCTTTTTCTTCAATTAAACGTTTGTAAAATAAATCAGGAATGCATACACCATAAAAACCATTTTTTTCTGTTATGGTATGACTAAAATCTGGTCTTTTTAAAGGTATAAAATCTTCAATATCCAAATGCCACATATCGCAATATAATGCAAATGCACCTCGGCGCGTTTCATGTTGTTGATAAAAATCACTGAAAGGAATAATTAATTTAACCAATCTTCTTAAACCAGAAGCATTGCCACCCTTACTCCTTGTAGAATATTTACTCCTAACATTCCCTACATATATCCCTAACCCTGAATTATTAGATGAATGAATTGCTGAACTGTGAGTAGTAGCATTTATCCCTTCCAATGAATCATCTTCTAAATATAAAGTTGTACATGAAATTAACTTACCTGCGTTTGTACCAGAATTAACTAATATAGGATTTGCAGTTGTCATTTTTTTAGCACTTAATTCATTATAATACAAATAAGCTTGATCTTCATCATCTGATAATGCGACGCTTACTCTCCACCATAAATCTTGAGGAGTCTCGCTTGGCATTTTATTAAATTTTAATGAAAATTCATTAATAAAAGTTATAACCGCAAAATAACTCATTTTTAAAGGAAGATCATCTGGTCTTTTGAATCTATTATATTTTTCAATGAAATCAGGTTGTAGAATAGGATTATCTAAATAATTTATTTCAGAAACGTCTTTTTTCAATGAAGTCAATAATATGTACCCAGCTGCAAAGTCAAGGTCTGGCTCTTCTATGTTATGACTTTGCATAGTCTTAGCTAAAAATTCATCAATTTGTTTTGAAGTAATACCGTCAAATAGATAACTTTGTGTATCAATAACTATTCTACTGATAATATCATCATCTATTGAATACTCTTTACAAGCATCTTTAGCCCGTTGCAAAATCTTGTTGGGATTAAATTGATTAATTCTTCCAATTCTTTTAATTATATTCATAGTTTGTTTTTTTTAAAAATTGTCAAATGAAATATTACCACTTACTTTTGTATAATTGTCGCTAGTTATTTCAAAAAAATTAACTGTTGATTGAATCCCTAATTCATCCATAAATCTTAAATTATGATCAGTTTCTTCATTAGGAAAAATATGCTCATATCCCATACGGGATAAAACAATATTGGCCACATGTTTCACATATTTTTTTAATCTTAAAGGATCAATAGATTTAACAGTAGATGTTACAATATAATCTATGTAATTACACTCAATATTTACAGCCTCAATTACAGCCTCAATTATATAGTTTTTATCTAAAGCATTCTTATAATATTTATTCCAACAGTAAGTAGAAAATTCATAATGTGAAACTTCATCTCTTAAAATTTCTTTATTTCCCTTGAAAAACCCTTGTAAGGGATATTCTAATTTTTTCATCCAAAAAATTGTTGCAAAAGTTGAACTGAAAAAAATTGATTCAACTAAAATAAAAGCTAGTAGTGAATTTACTGAATCATTTGAATTTACCCATTTTTCCATCCATTTAAGTTTATTTGCAACAATATCACTACCCTCTATTGCATGATATGCCTCTTCTTTTAATTCTAAGGAGCTTATATAAGATTCAATTGCATCACCATATGTTTCAGCGTGAATATTTTCATTCATGATTTGATATGCTAAGAATAAATTAGCTTCACTAGGTAAATCTAACTTCATGAAATTATCAAGAATATTATCAGCTACAAGTGTATCAGCATTAGCAAAGAAAAATAATATTTTTTTCACCATTTCTTTTTCAGGTTCATCTAAAGAATCATAGTCATCTCTTGAATAATCAATAGAGTTTGGTGTCCAAAAAACATCTCGTGCTTTTCGATATTGTTCAAAAATTCCCATATCTTCAATGGGATAAATTGAATATTTTTTCATATAAATTTTTGTTTTAGTTTTAATAAATATCAAGCTAACTTGTTAAATCTTGAATTTCTTCAATATGTGCGGTAGTAATATTTATATGTACCCTTCCATTATCAAATTCCACATCTCTATAAAAAATTCCACTCATCCCCTTCCTATTTTTTTCAATTAAAATATTAGCAGTTCCGGCTGATTTTTGTGAAGCTGTTTTACTTATTGTTGCCAACTGAGGAGATTTTAATGCCCTCCCTAATGATCCACCCGAATTAGAAGCATCAATAATAGCTTTGTTTAAACCAGCCCTTCCAGATTGTATATAAGTTAATATAGGAATAAAGTACTCCAAATCAGACCCCATTTCCAAAACATCAATCATAACATCATCTTGTTCTTCATACTTACTATCATATTTTCTATTACTAGGTGATTTAATACAATCTAAATAATCTAAAACAAGTAAATCTAATGAACCATAAGTCGATATAAAATAATCAATATGATTACGGATATGATTAGTATTAGTGTGGATTTGACTTAACTTTAGTAACACTAAATTACCTCCACCTTCTCTTGCTGTTTTAATTTGCGAGATTCCCTCATCTGTAATTATATCAAAATTATTTTTAAAGTCGCCCATATGAAATCCAGATAACTTGGCATATATTTTTTTAAATATATCTGAATAATCATCTTCAAAAAATAATAATAACACATTTTTACCCAGTAAGAAATTGTGTACCGCTGTTACTACTGCACTAGTGGTTTTACCTACTCCGGTTGGTACAATATTAAGAAACATTGAACCCTGTCTGAAGTTAACAGTTTTATCAAAATCATCACCCCATCCAAGTGGAACAAAATATCCCTCATTTTCTTTCAAAAATGAAATATCTTCTGTTAGTTCAACAGGCCGACTCATTTGTTGCATTTTCTTATGTAGAACTCTCAGCTCACTCATTAGCTGATCAATAGTTTCATAAGAAGTATCACCCGAAACTATTTTTTCCTCTGTTTTTTGACAAAAGTTTAAAATAGTTTGCTGTATCAGGAAATTATTAAATTTATCTTCTAAAAAAGGATAATTATCTATTTTTTGATTGAAGACAGTATCAATTAAAAATTTCTTTAATTCATTTTTTTCAGTAGACGAAAGAGGTAACATTTGGCTTTCTAATAAAATTTCGGAATATTTTGGTATATTCCTATATTTGTCATGATAAGCCCTTATAATTCTAATGGCATGTTTTGAAAAAGAGCTGGAAAAAAAACGGTCATCTAGCATTTCGATGACCTTTCTTCCAAACCGAGAATCTATATTAATGTCGCCATTAGCATTTTCTGTTTTTACCCCAATGATAAGTTTTATTAATTTAAACTCATAGCTTAAATCTAAGAAAACATCTTTTATCATGAAAACATGTTAAAAGAAGGTATCGCAAAATTGCTAGTATAAACATTCTCATTGTTACCATCTGTCATAATATCGTTAAAAACAGTTGATAGTTTTTTCAAATAAAAATCAGAAGGTTCATAAAAACTACCATTAAAAGTAGAATCTCCAATTACTTTTTGAATTTTCTTTCCTGTTAAATTACCATCATTATCATAAACTGGGTAATCTAACGCAGTAACTAGGATTTGAATGTCTTGCTCATTTCTATTCATTCTAAGATTTACACCAAATACATCATAATTCTCATGAATTTTTTGTTGTGTAGTTTTCTTAAGTTTATCATGAATCATATATTTAATCTCAGAAAGAAAATTTACAAAATTTTGGGTATTATTAAATATCTCAGAGTAGTTTGAGACGGCAGTGCCATCTGGAAAAATACGGATATTTGATAAATAATTTGGTAATTCTACCTCACCTTCAAAAAAGGTTTGATTTAAACATTTGATGCCTTTAGCACTCTTTAAAATAACTTCTAACTTAAACTTCATATAAAAATTTTTTTCTAAAAATGATTAATTAAAATGATTTATTAATTGTAGATACAAATTGATTTAATGTCTGCCTTATATTAGATGCCATTGTTACATATAATTTTATAGCATCTGCTTCACTCTCCAATAATTTACCAGAGCTTTCAATGTCTTTGTATTCTACTTCTGCTTCTATTTTAGCCTTTACAGCAGAATAAGGTTTATTATTTACATCTTTGCTATTTAAAAGCTCTTTTTGCCTAATTGCCATTTTCACTTTATAACTTCCTAAAATCTGTGTTGATTCTCTAGTAATGTTATAATAATGATGTGTTAAATCAAATGCTAAGTTTGCAACTTTAGCTTGTTTAACTAAAAAATATTCTACGTTATCAGCACTGATAGGCAAATATACACCATGTTCATGAAATTCTTCAATTTCTAAACATAATTCTTCAATAATTGTTGTTAATTCTTTCATAAAAAAGATTAAAAAAGAGGATTAATTTTTGACGTTAATCCTCTTTTTAATTAAGAAAAAGCTAATTGCTAAAATGGAATATCTTCATCATCATTAGCAGCAGTATCGCCACCATTTGAAGTGTCTTCTCCATTACCATCAGAATTATCGGCTTTAACGAAAGTTTTCTCTATCGCTGATAATTCTTCTAATAAGAAACTAGTTTGTTCTTTTTCAGTAGCTGGCATAATAACCCCAGTTTCATCTACCCATTCACCTGTTTCAGCAGATTTCTTAAAACGCCATTCCAAGTTTTCAAATTTACCCGTCTCATCGTTAAATCTTTTAACATACATGTTAGAGTATGTTACACCATTATCTGCTTTCTTTTGTGAAAGATCAATCTGAAGTTTAATCCCAGCAGGATTATTCCCCAATGATAAAAGTGAGTTGAAAAATTTACGTGTAGTATGGTTAAATCTAAAATCAATACGATAACGTTCATTTGCATCAGAATCTTGAATAGTCAACTCAAAAGTTTTAACAACTTTGTTGTTTTTCTGAGCATACTCTCCAACTTTCCAATTAACAATCTCTCCGTCTAAACTGCGCTCTGATTTTACATAAGCCCATACATGTGCTTCACCAGATTCAGCAATAACATAATTATTACTGTTAATCTGTCGGGTAAGGTTTCCTTCTTTGTCAGATACTTGTTCACCCTTACGATTCAAGAAAACCGTCTGAAATACAAGTTTTCCATCGGCAGAACAGAAAATATTTCCCGCCCCATCAATAATTTGTGACTCTGCAACGCCCTCTCTACGAGGTTCGATTGCAATTCGGCACTTCATTCCGAAATTAGGTGCAAAACTGTCACCTTCACCCGGAAAATTTGCAGTAACATCAAAAAAGTTACCACTAGCTGTGTTCTTTTGACTTCCTCTAGCCATAATAAAATAGTTTTTTTAGTTTAAAAAGTTAATTAAATAATTACAATGCAAATATAAGATTAATAATTGAATGATACAAAGTTTTTTAAAAGTTTTTTTTAAAAACTTTTTATAATATCTGCATCATTATAATTACTAACGTCATTTTTAGTTAGTTCATACATTTCATCCTCTGGTTTTTCGTCAGTTGCAGGAACAACTTTTTTGTCTCCATACCAATACTGTGCTACATTTTTATTAAATGGGAATGAACTTAATGATCGCAACGAAAGCTTTTCTATATTAGTTGGCATTCGAGCTGCAATTTCATCTTTTATTCCAACAATGGTTCCCATTAATTCATTCTTTAAGGCAGTGATAGACATTTGTAAGCTTTTTGTCATTTCCTCACTTTCTTTATTGCCTCCAATATTTTGTTCTATGCTGTCTAACCTAGATAAAATATCATCTTGTTTAGTGACCAAAGTAGATACGTCTATTTCTACCTCACCACTATCTCCCATGTCATCCATGCCATCTAGCTCGTCTGTATCATCAGTAGCATCCATTTCTGGATTATCTTCTGCACCTCCCTCCAATTCAAGATCAATATCTTCATCATCTTCATTTATAGAAGAGGGTTGATAATAAAATTCATTTATTTTTTTCATCCTTTTAATAATTGTTTTCCTGATTCTACAATAAAAACTTTATTCAGATGAATTTCTTCCACTCTTTCTACCACATCTGTTGTAGGAGGTGTCTCAATTCCTTTTTTATTTTGAATAACGTCTTTTAATAATGCTATAATTTCCATAGTATTTTTATATAAATATTAAATTTTTGATTTAATTAATTTATCCAACTCCATATATGCTATTGGTATAAAGGAAGTTTTAGGATTAATTCTTATTTCACCATTTGTAAAGTCATATAATATACCTTTATATGAAAACCCAACGTGGGTTATAGGAGTTATATTACCCTTAGAATAATTAGGGAATTTATTAAGATTTTGTATTTTGATATTATCTCTTTTGTTGCTAATGGCAGTATTTGACACATTAACCCTACTAGAGTTTTTAAAATACCCCCATACTATTGCCAGATCATCAGCAATTTCATTGGAATAATCATAACTTTTTGCAGCAGTGGTGCTCAGTGCTGGATTAAAATATTTTAACCTACTGTTATTTACACCTAAAAAGAAATCCCAAGCATCAACTCCTCCATACGGATTTTGGATAATACCTAATAACGCTAACGTTTGTTTAACCCAAGACATACATTTTGCACCAGTCAAGTTAAATTTAGACATCAATGATGCATCATTTCTGAATACTGTTGATAAATTACTAATGTACGTAGCCCTATTTAAACCATCTGCTATGAAATAATTAACTGTTGATCCATTCCTATCACTTATATTAAATAATACGTTAGCAGCCGTTATTAAGCTATTACCGTTATAATCTGTTAAGTTATCTACTCCCACACTATCTTCGTTTAAGTTATTTAAAATTATATTAGAAATAGAAGCATCAGATATTTGAAAATTTGTTAAATCAATATATGATGTTATCGTATCTACTAGAGGATAGCTATATCTTGATATTTTCTGTCCTTTAAATGTAGTAGTATGATAATGAGGTCTAATTTCATGATTAACTTCTGTTATTAAATATGCACCTTTAAAAATAGGAGTATTTATTTGATAATATTGAAATGGCTGTATCATCATATTTCCCATTGATTTAACAGTAGCCGTAAAACTTCTCACTTTAAATAAATCGTAAATATCTATTCCTTTAAAGAAACGCTTAGTTTGACCTCCTTTATCAATTATATCACTCAAGGTTTTTAAATATTCGGCAGTATTCTGATGTTCCTCTGTACTAATACTTAAATCAGTAAAGTGTGATTGATTAGAATCACCAATATTCACCAAAAAACTTACAATATTATATTTATTAAAATCAATTTTTTCATCGTGTATGGATATTCTCTTCCTATTTGAAAAATCGGTGGGAATATCTAATTGATTCATATTAAATCCATCCTGCTTATAATTTATATCACCTTCACTGTGATTAGAATAGCCACCTACATACATTGCTATAAGAGAAGGTGTACTTTCTGCATTACTTAAAGATGTCTGAGGACTAAACATGTCAATAACATCTTCTTTAGTGCGAAATCCTAAATAACTAGGCGCAAAAAATACTTGAAAATTGTTATCGTTTAAAACACTGCTCATGTGTTGATAACAATTAATTCTAGGATTCTTTAAAGTATTTAAAATCGTTCTAGGATTAATAACTACTTTTTCACCAATATTATTCCATGCACGATCAATAAAATAAAAATGGTCTTTTAATGATCTGTTTAAATCAAAACAAATATTATATAATTTACCATTGTTGATTCCATAGGAAATCCACTTATCATAAAAAGCTTTTACATCTTGGTATACCTCTACTAAAAAGTCTTTACCTTTTAAAACAATTTCATCATAGTTTATGGCTACATTATTAACGTTATTACTATTTCTTAATATTTCTTTTAATCTAATTTGAAATAGTTTTACATATCTCAATATTTCCTCACTATCTACCTCAAAGGTTCTGTTAACACTATTTTTATTAACAATAAATTCTTCAGTCTCTTTATATAATTCTACCATCCGATTGTAAGAATCAAAAGAGGCAGTATTTATTAATTCCCCCAAGGGTAAATTTCTCAAGCTATTATTATATTCTTTAGTAGTAAAAAATATTTCATATTGGTGATCATCGTACAATGTTTTTAATGAATTTAATAGTGTCGGATTATTGGTTAAATAAACGTTAAAAACATTTTTATAATTTAATAGAACATCATCTTTTTCTATTTTTCCTGCAATATAGGTATTAAATTGATTATTTGTTATTTTATACAAAGAATAAACCCAAATAAGGTATAATTTAGGAACTGTTAATATATGAGATACATCTTTATTTAATTCCTCTATGAAAATATTTGGATTATTTATAAATCCAAAATATGATAAAAGAATTGCCATATTAACATCTAAATTCTCATTTGTTTCTACCCTTATGGTAGAATTAGGATTAATAAATAATTTATTAATTAAGGGTGTATCAAGAATTTTAAGTTCCTTATTATCAATAAAGGTTAAACCTTTAATATTATTAAGACCCCCATTACTTTCAATATATTTAAGAGTAGAAGAATCATAGATGGCTTTAAGAGGCATATCACGTCTCAAAAAATAATCATTAGCCAAAGTAGAACCTTCTAATCTACTAGTTAAATTACCTCTAAATTTATTAGTATCTAAAAACGCAGAAAAGTCAGTAGAAATATTTAACGTTTTATTTTGCAGGGCTGAAAACAATAAAGGATTATTACTTTTAGATAAAAAGTCTATTCTTTCATCTAATACAATTTGATTTATAGAGGGTGAATAATTTTCATTTAAAAAAATATCAGGTATACCTGTTAATTCATTATTAGCAATTATACTTAATACATCATCACTTAATAATTGTTTAAAATTATATGCTTCTATCTGAGGGAATATATTTGATAAGATATTTTGTTCTAAATAACCCGCGTTTTTTAAAACAAAATATCTTTCTATGACTTCTCTTATTCCGTTATTAAAATTTTTAGGGAAAATCGAGGTATCTAAAATAGTATTAGTATTATAATCAAGTGGATGTATAGGAAGAACATCATTTTGTTTCAAATCACTATTGAAAATATTATCAATAGTGTTAAGATTACTCTCTAAATTATTTACATCGAGCAAAGCATTTATTAAATTTTTTATAAATGTTATTTCAGGAAAAGTATCTTCCTCTGCACCTCTTACATCTCCCACCCAACTATATATATCATCTTTAATAACAGCCGGAAATGGGAAAACATCTGTTGTCTTTATATCTGTTTCATAATTAGTTAATAATTTTCCTCTCAGAGGTCTAATGCGGCTATTTGAGGCACTTAAAGCAGTTTTGTATAGCAACTCACAGTAAACTTCTATATTATCCGCTAGAACCTTAAAATAGTCAAATATTGAAGGATTAAATTCACTGAAAACATCATCATTAATTTTGACATTTAAAGAATCAGTAATTTTTGTTTGTTCTGCTTTTAAAATACTGATAACATCAGCTAATTTACTCCTAATATTATATAGGTCTATATAAAAATAAGTGCCAGAATTTATTATAAAATTATTATTAGTAAAGAGTTCTTCATTTATTAGTGTTTCTACATCTGATATTTCATTCCGTGATTTTAAATTCTTAGTTATAAAATCAATGATGTAACCTATTGAATTAGAAACATTTAAAGGAGATATAATAGTTTCAAGACTCTCCCCATAATTCAATCTGATTAAATCTTTTTGCAAGGATTTAATCTGTTCGTTCAAAATTTTAACATATGTTAAAATTTCTAGTTTTTCGCTTTGATTGAATACTAATACTTCTCTTATACAGATATGAGGGTTAGTAATATCCAGTTTATTACCTATTAGCCCAATATCGTCTTTTAATAATTTTGGCCCTATATTTGAATTAAGTGTATCTAATTTACTTATTAGTTCTCTTAATTGTACTAGGTCAGAATATTGCTCATCACTTATTTTTGTATTTTCTACAAATCTGGTTAATCTGGCATAACTTGCTAATTGTTCAGATAAAGAAATACTATTTTTTTCTCTTAAAAGTTTTTGTCCTTCAGGAGTATTACCTATGGCATATAAATAACGAATGGGTATGTCGGCAAAAAAGGCATATGAATATCCTATAAACTCTGCATTTAAATCAAATCCACCTTTACCAGAATTAAAGCTAACATCAAATTTTAATAAATGTAAACAGTATTCTACTGCTCTACCATAATAACCCTTTACTGTTAATTTAAAAATAGGATAAGGCATTGTGAAAAATGACCTTAGTGGATTATCTATTTCATCATTCTCATAACTTTTTAAATTAGAGCCTCTGGTATCAAAAAATGTTATCTTAACGTTTGGAACATAATTATTCTTTAAGTTTATGGCTATATTAGTTATACCAAATCCTTCAATGCTATTTTCGTTCCCATCTACATTTAAATAATTTGTAGTAACATAATCTTTACCATTTTGTTTGGTTTTTGTTATAAAACTAATTTTATTTTCTTGGTTAAAATTGACGTTTAAATTTTGCGAAGTGTTTAAATCAATAAAACTTCTACTTTTAGGGAAAGCTGTTAAATTTATATAAAGAAAATAATCTTCGAGTGGGTAAACTTCATTACCTCCCAAATTAGGATCAACTAAAAAGGTATAATTAGGATCATTATCAGAAGATGTACTAATTATTTCTACTCTAGGCTTCATTTAAATAAATTTTCTTATAGTTTTCATACGATACATTTAGTCTTTCCAGTGCAGATTCATAGGGATAAGGTATTCTAATTAATATATCTATTCCCCAATCATTTTCATCAATTCCTAAATTACGATTTGCAATTAAAATTAAGTAATCGGCTGTGGGGTTAGTATAATAATCATTTGCTATTACGTGTAATTTACTATTTACTCCCCATGTGATATATCTATCAGTGCTAGATTCACTTATATTTAAAAATGGAATTTTTATATTTTCCTCCTTTATAATATTTTCAAAATCCTTTACAATTCTTTCCATTATAATTTTAATAATTGTTTTAAAGCCAATAAATCATTACTGTTATTTGAATCTAAAGTGCTAATTTCCAAGTTTGATCCATCAAAGTTTACTTGATTATCTAGAAAACTACCTTGATCTCTAATTAAAGCTAAATTTCTATTAAGGTCTTGTATCTCATTATTTTTAATAAAATCAGATATTTTAACACCATCAATTATATTTACACTAACATTTTTATCAGCTACATTTAGTGAAAGAGAATCAGACCTCAAATCATACATTTCTGTATTGGCATAATAATTAAAAGATAATGCGTTTTGCAATCTATTTAAAGCCCCGCTCATACTTTGCCCCCCAATTATTTCCAAATCTAGGCTAATATTAGCCAACATAGGTTGTACTCCTACCCCACTTTCTGGGTTAAAATCCCACACTAAATCATAAGCGTTATAATCTATTGTTAGGGTGCGAATAAATGCCTTAGTTCTAAACCAATCACCTAAAGAGAGATATACAACTGGCTGATGCCCATAAAAAAAGTTAGTTTGTTCTTCATCATCAATTCCTATGTTATTGGAACTTCTTACACACTGTTGTAAAAATGTCAGCCTTTCGTTAAAATTTTGAGGCGTATATGAATGATAAGCAGGATTAAAATAATCTATTTTTTGAGAAATAGTATTAAACATGTTAGGATCATTAATCTCTAAATATTTGAAAAACTGACATTTATCAAAAAATAAACGCTGTGATATTTTTTCATCTATTTGATCAATAATAGGTTCTACGTTATTGGGTATATTAGGTACAAAATTAGGATCAACAATTTTGTCATCTATTTTTTGATTTCCATCGGGAAAATTTTCATCAAATTTTACATATATTTCTACCCTTCTATTTAATTTAGCATTAAATTCATCACCAAAACTTTGTTCTGTAGTAATACCATCTGCCTCATCACTACGGGCAATAGTTTTATATTCTATTTCACCTTCATAAAAATTCAATATTCCATCTAAATCATAAACTTCAATATTAGTTTGAACATATTGCGACATATTTGCTGCTCTAACTAAAGATAAACTAAAATTAGATATACGATCACTTATTGCAGAACTTGCATAGCCGACTAAATATACAGTGATTTTATCACTACCTAGAATTAAACCTTCTTGTATTTTGTTAAAAACGGATTTTAAGTTATCATCATTAAAAAAACTATTTAATCCAATATCATTTCTATCTATATATTTAATGGTCAGTCGTTGTGTTCCATTTAAATAAGTATAACCTAATCCTACCCCATCTCCATTTTCATAACCACCATTTAAAGTTACTAATTGAGGATTGGAAGGAACAATATCTGTTACTTCATTAGGGAAATAAAATGTACTGACTAATGTGCCAAAATCATCAATAGTTGTATTATCACTATCAGATTTGATTTTGTCGTTAATAACAATTTCTTTTTTCTTAAAAGTTTTTTTAAGGTTATTTATATTTTCCTGTTCTTTAGGGCTTAATCTACTTTTTATTAGAGCATCTATATTTTCCTCTACTGATTTATCACCTCTAAAATACCTTTCCCATATATGGGTATATTCACCCCTTATTTCATTTGTTATTTCAGGGTGATCCACTAAAATTGCAAATGATAAAGAAGCTGTTCTTTTTGTGTTAGATGTAGTATATATAGGTTCAGGTCTACCGAAAAAAACAGTTTCTTCAATAGATTGTGAACTACTTTCACTAAATTTTATGTCATATGGTGCAAACCACATTCTTCTAGCAACAGTATTGTCGGGCGAAATATATTTTTCACATAGTGGTATATCTGCACTATTTCCTTTCCAAGCAAAATTAGAAATGGAAAACATAAAATTTTTAAAAACTTCATTTGTTTGATCTCTAATTGTTGGTGCTATAAATGGCATACCGTTAGGTGCCAATACACTTCTAGTATCTCCATTGTCTAATCCGCGATGTCTTAAAGTTGTACTTAATTTACCATATTTACGTCCCTTGGTAAAAACTCTAAAATAGTCATTTTCAGTTATTTCGACATTATCATCAGTGACAAAATTGCCAAAACTTGTTATAGATGATCCTCTTGATATTTCTACATCTTCTAACCCATCAGATAAAACAAAACTTTTAGTATAAGAATCTACAAAAGTTACATCACTTTTTTCGAAAAATAATTGCTTAGTTTTATATAATAAACTTTTGGAGTTAAATCTATTTTGTGTTTTATTACTCCACTCATCTGAAAATTCGTCTTCATTTTCCTGAGGGGGAAACTGTCGGCCTATTATATTAGGATTAAGATTATTTTTATCTTTGGCAATCATAGAAATATGATTACCATTAAAATCCCTATATAAATTAACACCGCCAAACGTTATTTGTACACCATTAAAACTTTTAGTATCAGTTAAATAATAATAATTTCCTATTAATTCATCTTCTACCTCAGGATAATACTCATTTTTCTGAAAATTATTTAAAATGATTTTCTTATATGCTTTACCAGTAAAACTAAGAAGTATTTTTAATCTTTGCTCTGATGTTATATCTGAATAGCTGTTTATGCCAAACGCTTCATCTGGTATATAACAAAAAGGTAATTGTAAACCCAATAATTTTTGAGCAATTTGCGCCCCTTGACCTATTGGTGTTCTAGGAATTGTTATAGTAAAATCTTCTCTGATAAAACGTTCTCCGGCCAATAAACCAAAAACATCAGTATTTATTCTTCCAACAGTTTCTTGAAAAATATTATCTTCTAAGTTAGTTAATACTGTATTTGAAATTTGTTGTCTTGCAATTTCTCCCAATGGAGTTTCATCGCCGATTATATTATCAACATAATCAATAAGTAAAGGTAAATTTCTATCTAATCGTCTTTTTATTGGTGCTATAAAATCTTCATAGCTTTCTATCCGATTTTGCTCACCCGCAAAAGGTTGACAATAATATAAATCATCCCTAGAAACATTGCCATACTTATTTAAAGTATTTATCTGGGCATAAGCATCTTCAAGGTAGTCATATAACTCAGGTGAGTCTACAATACCAACGTCTACATTCTGTAAATCAATAACATTATAATTACCATCAGGTTGATATAAGTTTAAATTTCTTATATCATTTAATCTTTCAGTGGCTATTTCTAAAGGGGAAGGTGAAAGAGGGATTCTTTCATTTGTTCTAAATAAAATCGAAGGTCTTAAATATGATTCAGTATCCTCATAGACATTATTATATCTGGCTACATTTTCTAATGAATTTGCTACTATTAAATCTAATATACATCTACTAGGCATTATTTTAATTATAAATATTTACTTTACAAAATTGTGTGTAAAGCCCACTGATCTTTAGTAGGTGGTGGGTAGTTCACTTATGTAAATTACCAGTTTTAGGGTTATCTTTTGTTCTATTGTCAGTTTCATTATAGATTTGTTGAATAATCATTGTTTTTATACTAGGCATTATTTTACCCATAACATTATCCATATCTATTTCACCAACGTTTGTTCCATCCATTTTTAATTCAATAGTACCACTTATATCACCAAAATCTATCTTAGATAAATTTTCATTAGTTGCATTTCTATTAGGGCTTTCATTTATATTATAACTACTTGTATTAACATCTGAAGCTTTAGACCAATTTTTTGATAAAATAGGTGAACTAATACTCATTTCTTCCACGTCTCTTGGAATTTTATCCATTTCAAGGGATTGACTATTTCTATTTAAGTATTTAGCTGTACTAAAATCTGCGATATTTTGTGATGCATCATTAAACCATTTTTTAAACCGCTGAACACTGGGATCACTTGCTAAATTATTTCTAGTGTCATCTGCTATTGGCTGCACTAAATTATTTGCTGCTTGATAAATATTATCAGAAATTACTTCACGCTTTAAACTTTTAATTAATCTATTAATAGAATCTATTAAACTATCATTAGACATTATTAAATCTCGATAAGGATCAGTTTCATCCTGTACACTTTGAACAGATTTCAAATCTGTTTCTTGTATATCTTTAACTTGTCTAAATATTATTTCACCACTTTGATCAGCTATATTTATACCAAATGATTTGGTTTTCTGATTGAAAAATGCGTTGGTTGATATTTTACCTAATATTTCTTCATAGTTACCTAAAGATTTTAAAGCAGGGTTTATATCCAAATTTATTTTTTGTTCTTTGGCTTGAATTTTACTAAATCTTACAACTTCATCAGATGCTTGGCCAAATATTTTAGAAAATTCTTTGATTTGATCCATAGCATAAGGATCAATAACAAACTGGCCCTGTTTTTCATCAAGGTATGCATAAGCACCAGCTAACTTAATTACTTTTTCTATTAATTTATCTGGGTTATTTCTTGATTCAAACATTAAAGAAATAGGATCAGATAGTTGTCCAAAATCACCCCCCAAGGTTTGTAATTGAGCACTAACAGTCATTGCTCCCTCTAAAGTAGTTAAATTTTCAACCGCAGCGGAAGCACCGCTCATGTTGAATTTATATCTTTCAGAGAGCATAACCATTTTACTCAACCCATCTATTCCGCTACGGAAAGTTAATTTATCTATAAGATTAAAATTATCCCTTAATGCCTTGACCGTTTTCGCAGCATTTAAGCCCAACTTATTTGCCTTTATGAACGAAGCTTCAATACTTTTATTTGTATTTTCTATAGAAGCCCCATATAGTGCAGCACTAGCAAATATTTCTTCAAATCCTTCACCAAATGCTAAACGCATTTTAGTTAATCTACTAACATCATCATTAGATAATAACCTGTTAGTGGAAGATGATTCAGAGAAAGCTTTATTTGCAGCAGTTATGTCATTTACAGTACCACCTAAACCTTCTATGTTTGCGAGTGCGTCTTTTGTAACAAATTCTATATTTTTTGCTAATTTACCGCTAATCCCCAATAATTGATTGGTATCTCTTATTGCTTTATATGTCTTGTCCCAATATGTTATACTACCAAATGGGCCAAAATCTTCTGCATCAATATTAATATCTTTCGGCAATAAAGAATCAATTTTCGTCAGGGTTTGTTGTAGAGCAACTAGTTTTGGTGCATCTAAACCGCCTAAGAAGGTGGGTAATATATAGTCTCCTAATACCGTCCCTAAAATACCGCCAGCTCCCGCCATATTACTTTACATATTTATATACTCAAGATACATTTGTATCATCATCCCAATAGTAATGATAGCACCAATTACCTTATTAAATGACCAAATAAAAACGATTAACTTTAACATATTTTGATATAACCAGTTAAAATTAAACAAAATTATCAATGTGGCCATAATCCAAAAAAACAATACTTCCGGATACATTTTTGTAAAATTTACATAAATAAATAGATTAATAGAACAAAGATGCACAAAGTTTTTATAAAAACCTAATTTTTAAGCATTTAATTCATTATGATATTCAATTATCTTCATTAATTCCCAAAAAGGCATTATTAATAAATCAGTTCTTGTATAACCTTTTTCTATTAATCTATGCCTTATTTTTATCATATCACCTAAAAAATCATTAGGTAATCTGAAAAGAGAATCGTTAAAATCATAGTAACTATGAAGTGAAGAAATCGTATCCGAATGTAAGAAATGTGGCAACAGGTTTCCCCCCCGGTGAAACCACGCTAATATTTAAGTCTATACCATGCATGACATCATTCATATATTTATTCAAATATAATAATTCTTCAAGGTCAGTATGAAGTAGAAATTTATCTATTAATTTACGATCTTCATTACCACCCACATTAACAATTGTCTGTGCAATTTTTATTCTAGTATATTCTGATTCTTTATATGTTCCAGTTTGTTGTAATAAACGTAAGGTTTTTTCATCTTCACCCGTCATTAACCTAAACTTTATATCAACTGGGGTGGCATAGTTTTTCTTAAATGTAAAATCATATAAACCATCAGCGTCTGGAATAATATCTACATCTTTTGTTACTAATTGTGTTAAATCAAAATCAGTTTCAAACGGTTGGCCACTATCAGGGTCAATTGCATTAATCTTATACAAATTATTTAAGTGTATTCTTAATTGTATTAACAAAGCTGTTCTATCTCCGACAACCATTTTATGAGGTGGTACAAAATGATCATATCCATTTGCTTTTTGTACTTTTGAAGCCAAAAGTACATCTATCATATCTCCACCGCGCAATAAATTACGATCTGTAATAATGGATAAATCAGCTCCATTCAAATGTATAATTTTTACCCTATCACATTTATTGGCATAAGGCTCACCTTTTGATGGGAGCATCATAGTGCTAGATGCTAAAATAATATCAGTTTCTTTAAACATGTTTTATTTTAAATATAAAAAAAAAGAAAACTTAGTAAATAAGTTTTCCTTTTTTAAAAAAATACTTGAATTAATTTTTTAGTTCACTTCAAAACTAGCTCCTGTTGGAGTTAAGCTAAAGTTCAAATTAATTTCTTCAAGTGCAGGGGTAGCTTTAATTTGTATACTACCATTTAAAATACCTCTATCAATATCATCAGGGTTATTACTGATGTTAATTCTATAGGCAGAAATACCTCTTCTATCTCTAACATCTCTAAGAACTGGTTCTACTATTCTGCGAAACTCACTTCTTACGTTTGCGTCATTTGGCTCAAACAACAATCTCAAAGAAAGTGGGTGAATTATTTTACGCAAATATAAAACTAATCTTACTAGTGAAATCTGTTTTAAAGGAGTATCTGCAATTTGCATAGTTCTATTACCCCACAAGTAAAAATTACCATTATCGCTATAAATTGAATTCAATCTTGCAGTGTATAGTAAATCTCGCTCGCTTTGACGAAGTTTAGCTCTAACATTAGAGAATTCTGTCAATGCTCTTCTTAAACCAGCACCTGCATACCAAGGAGCATCAATACGGTCAGTTTTTGCAAAAATTCTTACAGCTTCAGCAGTAGGAGGCAAAAATACTCTGACGTTATTTTCGGTATCATTATATAATCCCCAATGTACATAAGATGCTGCGTAAGGAGAATCAAATAAATCTTCTACCAAAGCACTCATTTGTGCTGGTGTGTAAACTTGATTTGCACACAAGTCAGCATCAAGCATATTGAAGATATAAAATGCATCACAACGATCATTTTCAATCATTTCAATTGTTGATTCAACCAAATTGCTATTATCTATTGCATTTATACCTCCGGTTGCAATTAAGTCAAGCTGTACTTCCTCAGGATTATTAAAGGCAAGTATACCTTTTAAATATGCATAGTAATCAGAGGTAATACCTATAATATCATCTACAGCAACATTTTTAAAGTTACCTACACTAGTTCCTAACACACCCTTATTACCTCTTGTGGTAAACTGATCGGTATTGGTACGTGAACCTCTGTGTATGTCCCATCCATCAAATCCACCAAAAGGGGCAAAAGTAAACTTACGGTTAAACAAAGGTTCATAGTCAGTTCCAATTAGTTCCAATTCATTTTGGAATGAATATAAACCTACTTGGAAAGATGTAGTTGCACTTCCACCCTCAACAGATGCATTTGCAGCATTTTTATCCATGTGGAAACCTTCTGTTCTACCTGTCCACTCTATTGTATCTAAACCTAATTGCAAACCTTTGAAATTAAAGAAATCTTGTTCTATGCCCACTGAATCACTAACACCTAAATATATATTTCGTGTACGCTGTGATGTTCCATAATTAGTTTTATAATTTATGGTCGGTGATTTACAATTGTTCCAATCACGTACTGGATAACCCTCAAAACCTGCTGGAAAACTATCATCCAAACAATCACCTGAAATTTCAACAGTGATATACTTAGATTTAGCAGGATAATTACCATCTGAAGTTCCTATTGCAAGCCCAATGTAAGAATTAGAATTTTTCGATAAGTTAACAGATGTATATCTTTCTAAAACAATGGGGTTACTATCAGTATCATAGTATGATCTCACTACAATATCAAATGTTCTACGGTCAGGACGTATATTTTCAAATGAAATTTTTACGTCTTCATTTGCAGCATTACCATCTGAAATAGTATTAAATCTAAATAATCTAAAAACTTTATTTCCTCTCAATTCTGACAATACCCAAGGAGTTATCGCATGAGTATATTGTGTTTTATAATTTCCAATATTTCCATTATAACACAACGTTGGTTTGATACAATCTACTAAACCAGCAGCAACCAATCGTTCAAACATGACGATGTAGTTTTCTTCGATATAGAAAGGTGCTGGATTATCACAACACTGAATAGAACCTGATCCGAAAATTCTACCTATATAATTTTTCTTAGTCCTATCCAAAGAAGCTGAATAAGTAAAAGATTTACCATTTGTATACAGACCAGAAATCGTAAAACTATCGTAAGGGTTGATTTTACTACCAGTTGTAGGAGTAATAGATAATGTATTACCTACAACTTCAAAGTTTAAACTTTCATTGCCATCATAGCTTGCTTTTGATCGTAATGTTACAACTAAAGTTTCATCAGTAGAACTAGTAGACAGACCACTAAGACTACTCCACACTCCGTTATAGGTTATAGTAATTATCCCTGTTGGAATCTCAGTTTCAATAAGTGAGGTATTAGTGCTAATTGTAGGAACAACAATTGTTGTCATACCACTGGTCAAGGTATATCCTACACCATTGATAGTATTACAATCATAATATGCATCGTTACCTTCTAATGAGCATAATTTATAAGAACCCCCACTGATTATATCGCCACTTGGGAGATACATAACCGCACTGTCAATATTTATTGACCCATCATTATTGTGTGTGATGGTTCCCCCATCTATTTGTAAAAATCCGCTATCTACTGTAATTAATCTATTACTTGGCAAACCTATTAACACAATAGTATTAACAACTGCCACTATAAAACTACTACCTTGTGTGATAGTTCCGGCACCATAATTAACTATACAAGATTGTTCCTGAGTGGTTACATTAGTAGTAGTAGAAGCAGTAGTAGTTCCTGTTATACAGATGCTCTTTTCTTCAACATTAACAACAAAAGCACTATAATTAGCACCAGAAAAAGTTCCATCACAGTTACCATAAAAAACATTGGGTGAAGATATTGTATCGCCAGTTGTCAATAAAGAAGTACCTAAACTTTCTGCTGAGAACACACCATTTTCATAGAGAGTTTGTAATTCAGGCCGATTAAAAAATACATCTGAAATAACTCCATTTATGTATTTTACTTCTATTGAAAAACTATCCATAGGACTAATAGTTATTGTACTTAAGTCTATGTTTGAACCATAACTTATACCCCAAGCATCTCCTGCGTCATAACCTGAAAGACCTAAAACTCTAGTCATGAAAAGAGAACCTGATTCTTTTAAGTATTGTTTAGCAATATAAGGAGCTTCGTATTTCAACTGACAGTTATCGGGAAATGTACATGGGTCTAATGCACCAAAACACTGTTTAAATGTACTATAAGTATCAATAAACATAGGTGTAAAGGCTTTACCCTTTAGTGTTTCTCCAACAATACCAAGGGTAGTTTGATTGGGTTGTGGATTACCATTTAAAAAAGTGAAATCACTAACCGTTATATTTACACTTGGAGAAGCACCGTTTATCATGTTTGCCATTTATAAAATCATTTTTTTATAAATAGATGTTATTTTCCTATAAAATATAATTAGTTAGGAAACAAAAAGAGAGAAAAACTTTTAGTAATATTATTTATATATGTAATTTTTAATATATCATCTTTTTGTAAAGAAAAAGGTATATTAACTGTATTACCATTTACTTGAAATATGAAAAAACTATTATCATTCATATTTGACCTACCGACATTAAATGTATCGGTGATTTTGGCACTAATTTCATTTATACCATTCCTATAAAAGGAATATTCTATTTTTTCAATACAGTTTCCTGTTTTTAATATTTTACAATTATCTTCTCTATTTACAGTTTTACTAGATGTAAGGAAATCTAATGAAATATTTTTCAATGTATTTGTTACAATATAATCATCCGTATTTAATATATAACCTTTACATAAGATTTTATATACCTGAGAGTAATATCTGCGTTTTTCAATTGATTTTTCAGATTGATCAGATACGCTATCCAAGATTAATGGGATATTATATCCATTTGGTTTTATATAAACTTCACCCGCAGCAAACGCTATATGTATTTTTTCAGAAATTTTATTTACATCGCTGATTGTTTCCCCAACAAATTCTAAATAATATACAGTATCTACATATATAGGTTGTGGCACTTGATATATATCAAAATATATATCTCCTCCTTCGGTTACTCTTTCCACTTTTTTAATTGTATATAATTCATTTGTAGCAACATTTTGTGTTTTTCCTAAATTAGTCCCTTTCTGAATGTCAAAATCTTTAGTTAAAATTAGTATGGGCAATTTAAAAGATTCATTTTTATATAATTCAGTAAAGGTCAATCCTTTTTCACTAAATTTTTGTAATGAAAAATCAAAAAGTGGGATCAATTGTTTATGTATGCTAAAAGCAAAACCATCCCTTAGCATATTAATAACCGACTGATCAATATTATCTAAATTTAGTCCCTTTGGTAAAAATACATCATTTAATAAAGGTTCAGTGTATTGGTCTAATACTGTACTGCTGTTAGAGATTGGAGTTGTAATAATTGTTTCAATAGTTTTACTATCAAAAACTCTTTTAATTCTTGGTGCATCTGCCATTATATAAACATTATTTGACTTTCATTTGTAGGTGTTCCAATTATAATTCTAAACGCACTTTGATATGCTCCAAAAGTGCGATCATTTGAAACATTTTTTACATCTGCATCTATTAATTCAAAGAAAACATAATTATTTTTTATCTCATAACCTATTAAATCTCCATAAGAAAAATTAAGGTTTAATTCTTTTATGGTTTGTTCTAAAATATAAACACTTATGTTGCCATATTCTTCATATTTGGCACTTTCATTATTACCATACGTCTGATTGTTTTTGCTTTCTATTTTTACAAAACATGGGATCATTATAGGATCGTCGTAATCTAAATTAGTTAACTCTGCTTCATTAAAAGCATCATTTTTTGATGTCCTTTTTTGATTTGCTTTATAAAATGCTATATTTTGATTAGTATAATTTTCAAGATATTCTTGCATATATCCCAAATAAGTTGTATATTCGCGTTCAGAAATAAAATTTTTTAATCTATCAGACATATTATGGAAAAATTTAACAGTGTATTACTATTACAATATAAAGGCAATAACCCCTATATAAATAGAATTAAGAATAAATATAAGGGATTACTATTGAATAGTGTTCCAACAATGGAATATAAATTATTTTATGAAACTCTGTCCAGCATTAAAAATATTAAATTTATTATTATAAACCCTGCCAATTTTAATATATTTAATCAGCGTAAAGATCAGTTTAACGCTGACATGAAAAAAGCAAATAAAAAAACTATATTTATTTCTTTCATATTTGACTCCGAAGTAGAAAGAAATCATTTTAAAGTAATAAAAGAAAAAACAGAAATAAATGTCAATGAAAATGAAAACGAATATCTTCTTAGGAACTTTCGTTATTCTGGTTATACTTTCCCTAATTGTCTCGATTTACCTATCAACTTAAACAATTCAATATATCTTAAAGAACAATTTAATATAACAGACGACAGAATTTTAACAAGTGTTAAAATTGATAAAATTCTAGGGGAAACATTAAAAACTTATCATGTTTTATATGGTAAAAGAGATTTCTTTTTATATAAGGAAGATACTATAAATCCAGTATTTCATCATTGGGATAATTATCCTTTAGATTTAGATAGATTAAATTCTTTAGATAAATCTGAGGCATGGGTTAACAATCAATATACTTATCAAAAACACCAAGTTTTGGGGATAAAAGCAGCTTTAACAGAAAAGCGTTTTTTAATTGCAGATGAAACTGGAATTGGAAAATCAAAACAGGCATTAGGAGTCTATCTTATGTCAGGTGCAAAAAAATTGTTAATAGTAACTTTTACGGATGATAGAGAAAAATGGGCACAATTAATATGTGATCATGAGTTAATTCCAGAAATTATTAACGCTGATAGTAAAGTAGTAAACGAAGACGCTGATTGTTATATTATTCATTATCACATAATAGATAAATTTTATGAAAAAAATAAGGTTTTTAATATAAAAGATGCAGGTATAAATTTTGTAATTTATGATGAGTGCCATAATTTAAAAACTACCACGTCAGGTAAAACAAAAATAGCAAAAAAAATCAGTGGAATGAAATCAGTAGAATATGTTATTGGTTTAAGTGCTACGCCATTTGAAGATAATATGCATACTTTTTCTATACTTGATGCTTTATCACTAAATAAGGGGCTAGATAAAAGTTTTTCTTATGAGGATAATATTCGGACACACCAAGTAATTTACTGTGGGGCAATAACAGGTACAAAAAATATAAACACTACTGTTAATGGTGAACTTGTTGTAAGAAAAGTAAACACTCTTTTTAATGTATTGAAAAATGAAGAGGGAATATCTATATCATTTCAAAACTCCACAGAACTGGGCCAAAGGATTAAATATTCTCTTTTGTGTCGCACAGAGGATGATGTTATTGGATTTCCAGAACAAAAAATAAATATTCTTAATGTAGAATTAACAGATGTACAAAAATCACAGTATGATTTATATAAAAAAGAATTATTGGAGCATTATGAATCTAATGAAAATGTGACTAATAAAGAATTACCAGCATCTATAAAATTACGTCAGTTTTTAGCATTAATTAATATAGACAATACTGTTAATTTAGCTAAAAATAAAATTAAGAGAGGGGAAAAAGTTATTATTTTTACTCACTTTGAGGAAGAAATAAATATGTTGTGTGAGAGATTAGTGGGAGATGCAGTTTGGGTTAATACTCTAAAATCTAAAAGATGGAAGAAGAAAAATAGCAATTATGAAGTTGTTAATTTCTTTAAAACAAGTACCCAGTATAATATCCTTATTGGCAATATATTAACTTTAGGGGCTGGGCATAATATTAAAGAAGCCGACCATGTAATGTTAAATAGCCCAGATTGGTCTTATGCCCTTCATATACAGGGTATGGGTAGAAATAGAAGATTAGATAGAGATAAGTTTGTTACTGCTTGGTTTTGGAGGTATTCTGATACAGAAGTTGAAAAAGTATTTAAAAAAGCTGAGTCAAAAAAAGAAAACATGGAAAATTTATTACATGTTGACCGATATTTATTAAAAAAGAGCGAAAATGAAAATTGATAAATTATTTAATTACTTTATAAATGAATCTGCTAATTTAAAATCTTATAACGGAGAAGCATATTTGTTTGGAGAAGTTAATTATTATGTTAGCGAGATTTTAGGTGAAAAAAATATTTATGTTGCAATAACCGATTTAGATTATGCACAATCATTATTACAACGTGCAAGAGGTCAAAGAACACACCCTGTTATTATTAAAATTGATTTAAATGTTGAAAATCTACTGACATGGGATAAATCTATCTCACAAAAATATGACATGAATAAAATTAGTCTATCAAACTATGAAAATTTAAAATTAAATGATAATGGCTATAGACTTTTAAATTTGTATAATGGTTTATATATACCCAGTGAAAATTATGCGACAATTCATTTTAAGAATGGCAATTTTAAAATTTTGGGGTATTCAGTTGATGAGGGAAATAATCAATGGAGTGATTTTATGAATGAAGAAGAAATCAATAATATTATCGAATCATTTTAATTTCTTCTTCATTCATGTAACTATGACGGGAATCTTTCTCTATAATATTGCCATACTTTAGTTACAAAACTATTTGAGGTTCTACCATACTCACTATTAACTAAATTTGAAAGGATTCTTTCTCTAATAGTATTATGATCTTTATGAATTTCTATCATATCTTCAACATATTTTTTTGCTAAAAAATTTTCCTCTGCTTCGTTTTCATTATCTATAATCATATAAGAATTTACATATAAATATCTTTTTTTTACCATTGTTATAAATTAGGTATTTATATGTAAACATTGGATGTTAGATTAAAGTATGCTTTTTATTTAAAATCTCCTATAAATTGTATAGAAGATAATTTTGAAGTTTTTGATGGAACTAAAAAAAGATATGTTCCTTATCAATTATTTTCTCAACAAAAAAAGTTGATAAGATGTTATGACAAATATCGTCATAATGTTGTTGCAAAGCCACGTCAGGCGGGTATATCTACTACAACGGCAGCTTACTTAGCTGTGAAATTAGCACTGGCTACTAAGGAACAACCCATATATATAGAAATATTAGCTAATAAGCTTGATCAATCAATTGAATTTGCTTCAAAAATAAGAGAGTTTTTGAAGCAAATTCCCATTTGGATGTGGGGGAATAATTACAACTATAATAAAAAAGATGAGGGATATATTATAGGTAAGGGAGCTGCTAAACGATTTGATCTTAATAATGGTTCTTATGTGGCTGCAAAACCTTGTACTAAAGATGCCCTAAGGGGTACTAGCCCTTCTTATTTGGTAATTGATGAAGCAGCGTTCGTTGAAAATGGAAAAGAAACCTATGCAGCTGCTGCGGCTGCAACTGCAACGGGTGGAAAAATAATTTTGATTTCTACTCCTAATGGTATGGATGAACTATACTATAAAGCTTATGTTGGTGCTTTAGATGGAAAGAACGATTTTAATATAATAAAATTACATTGGGCTTTAGACCCCAGATATAACATAGATTTACATTGGCAAAAAATTTCATTAGATGATGAGGTATTAGAAGAATTTGATGAAGAAGATTTTACAGAGAAAAGTATTTTAGATAAATTAGAAGCAGGGTATAAACCGACATCTACATGGTTTTTACAAATGTGCCGTGATTTAAATAATGATAAAAGAGCTATTGCACAAGAATTAGAGGTACAGTTCCAAGGATCAGGTGGTAACGTAATAGATAACAATCATATTATGTGGCACGAAAAAAATATGATACAAGACCCTATTTTAAAAGAAGGTTTTGATAAAAATGTCTGGATATGGCAACATCCACAAGATGATAAAAAATATATAGCAGGAGTCGATAGCTCTACAAGTGAAGATAAGGATTATAAAACGTTATCAATTATTGATAGTGAAACTTATGAAGTAGTACTAGAATATCAAGGTCAACCTAGCGATGAAGTTTTTTCTAAAATAATATATCATTATTGTACAAAGTATAGTGCAATAACAGTTATTGATGTAACGGGTGGATACTCAGATTTGTTAGTCCATTTATTAGAGCAATTAGATTTTAAATTCTTTTATAGGGATGTAAAAGAAAAGGGGAGTGATTTAATAGAAACTGAACGTGTAGGATATAAAATACAAAACGACAGACCTGCGGCTATTTCTTGGTTTGTATCATTAGTTGAAAGCAGAGATTTAAAATGTCATTCAGTTCGTCAAATAAACGAGTGGAAAACATTTGTTTGGAAAAACGGTAGGGCTGATCATCAAAGCGGATTTAATGATGATTTAATTATGTCTTTAGTAATGCCTCTTTGGATTTTAGAAAAAATACAGGGGAAATTAGAAAAAGCTAAGGGATATACTAAGCAAATGGTAAATAAGTATTTGTCATATAAGGGAAAGAATACAATGACAGATCAAGAAAGAATGATTGAGCAAGCAAAACAGGTTTATGGCGAAGTTGCGTACCGATTTATGATAAGATAAAAAAAAGTATATTTAAAATAAAAATGATAAATATATCTAATAAAAGTACACACATTGAAGTCACATGTTGGGTTCTTTTACAGGAAAAAAATGAAGACGAACCTCCCTTATGTAATTTTGTAGGTACATTAAAAAATAAAATATATAACAAATTTTTAGAATATTCTCCTACGTCTTTTATAAAATTTTCACTAGATGCACTAAAAGAAAGTAGAAAGTCATATTTAAAGATAGAGATATACAATATTGAAAGCCCTTTTTTGGATGAAAAAATTATAGAAATATTTGATGATATGCAAACAACATATGATTATATATTCTTTAAGAATAACTTATCTAAAAAATAACTATTTATAAAGAAAAAATAAATGTTTTTACAAGTAAAGAATAATATTCACAATTCTATAAAAGAAGATAGTGAAAATGTTAAAATCCTTTCTGGTTTTTTTAAGGAAAATAAAGATATATCTGAAACATTTTTTGCCATAGATAATTTACAGCATGGCATCACCAGTGGTGATATTGATGATTTTATAGATTTCAATATAAACATAATAAAAAAGGGTAAGACTTTATTTGAAAGCGTAAGTAGCGGGGGTGGCGACTTATCACAATTAGATAAATCTATTGAATATCTAGTGGAAAATGACAAAACCGCTACTAACTATGCAAAATATGAAAGTAATCGTAATTTTTTAAAAGAGAATATACGATTAAATAATCTTAATACTGCCGCTGAAAGCAAGATTTCCAATATTTTGGAATCATTAGATAATGAAGAACATAAAGGATTAATTCAAATGTTAGCATTAGCTGAAAGCAAAGAAACATTTTTTAATGATATAAAAGATGAGTTAGTTAATACGATTAATGAAGCTTTACTCTCAGGTGATAAAGAAATAAGATATGCTCTTTTAGAAGCAAAAGAGGATGTAAACAAGACATTATTTAATGAAACCACATTTGTAGACAATGTAGTTAAATTACAAGAAATGAAAAATGTCATTTTAAGTTAAGAGTATTTTTACAATGGATGAAAAAAAGACGGTATATCAGGAATTAAATAATCTCTGGAAAAAAAATCATCCATCAGAGGGTAGCAATGTTGTTGATTTAAAGGCTGGGGAAAAAGAAGTATTGTTATCTACTTCATCTAAAGAAGAATATGATATTGCTAAAAAGCAAGCCCAACAGACAGACTATTTAAAGAAATTATGGAAAAAGGGTGGTAGGCAACTTATACTACAAGCTCAACTAAGCGAGTCTTTAAGAATACCTTCATATATAGATTATAATTTAATGTCGCAACATGAAATTATAGGCCGTGCATTGGAAATTTATACGGAAGAAGCATTAGTTCCTAACAATAAAGGTGAAATTTTAACTATCTTTTCAGAAGATGAAAAAGTACAAAAGGAATTAGAGTATCTTTTCAAAGATGTTTTAAATGTTCATGTTAATATACCCTCATGGACACATGAATTAGTGAAAAAGGGTGATTGCATGGTCAATTTAGATTTAGAAGATGTAAATGGTATAGTTGGGTGTAGAATTTTACCTACTAGTGAAATAGAACGTATAGATGCCAATAGTAACGATATTGTCATTAATAGGGTACATAGTTTATCACGGGATAGCACAGTCTTTCATTCTCGTGTAAGTGGACAAACATATAATCAATTTTCTATTTGTCATTTCAGGCTATTGTTAGACCAACAACGGTTACCTTACGGCTCATCTATTTTAGAGAAATGTAGGAGGGTGTGGAGGAATTTAGTTTTAGCTGAAGATGCTATGCTTTCAGCTCATTTACAAAGAGGTGTAGATCGTTTAATACACAATGTTGATGTAGGTAATATTGATCAGGCAGATGTAGATGCATATATGGAAGAATTAGCTTCAAGATATAAAAGAAAAATAAAAGTTGATGCCAATGGTAATGTTGATCATCAATACAATATCATGGGTATTGATCAAGACTATTTTATTCCAAATCGTGGCAACAAAGGTGGGTCATCCATTGAAAAATTAGAAGGTCAGACTACTATAAATACAAATGTGGTAGACTATTACATGAAAAAATTAATGGCTGCATTAGGCATCCCTTTAACGTATATTTCGTATAGTGAAACTGCTGGGGAAGGTAAATCTTTAGCCATGCAAGATATTCGATTTGCCAAGACTATAATTAGAATTCAGCAAGCTATTGTTCAAGAACTAAATAAGATGGCTGCAATACATTTAGTTTTAGTGGGCATGAAAGACCAGATAGGTAATTTTATGTTATCCATGACTAATCCATCTATGCAATCAGATATTCTACAAACTGAATTACTTGCCCAAAAAATGGATTTATATAATGCTGCAACTGATAATAGTTCTGGTATTGCACCCTACAGTGTTACAAAGGCTAAAAAAGAAATATTGGGCATGTCTGAAAAAGAAATTATTGAAGACATTAAGAGAGTAAGAATTGAAACTGCTGTAAAACAGGAATTAGATCGAACACAGGATGTTATACCTGTTTCAGGTATATTCGATGATGTTGATGCTATATATGGTTCTGTTTCAAACGTTGTATCTGATGGTGAAAATTCATCAGAAGAAGATTCATTGGGTGGTTTAGGAGGAGGTGGCGGAAGTAGTGGAGGCTTAGGAGGAGGGTTAGACAGCGAACTTGATGCCTTAGGGGATGATACGGGTGAACTTGATGATACCTCAGAATCTAATATGGAGGAAGATATTGATATAACAGACGATAATTTAGAAGAAAGAGTTTTAAATACTTTAAATAAATTAAATAAATTAATAAAAGGATAACATTTTATTTCTTATGAAAAAAATAAGACATTTTAAGGGGTTTCATTTTTCACTACCATTAAGTATTAATATAAAAAGGAATATTCCATATAGAACTTATAGTTTTACAGGGATACTTACTGAAAAATGTAAATATGATTTTAAAAACCCCAATGATGTTAATGAAACTGATTGGATGAAATATGGTGGTGTTGCATTAACAATATTAGATGCACACAAAAATTCAGTAATGTTAGGTTGGAATTATAATGATGATATAGATAAATTCCAATTAACTCTCTATTATCACGAGGATAATAAAAAACCAAATTATAAATCTACTCCTATATGGAGAATTGATGCAGAACAAGAATTTTCATACTCTGTTACATTTTTTGAAAATGGGTTTTATTTTAACTTTATTTGTAAAGATCAGGGGATTGATGAAACATATAAAATTGATAAAAATTTCGTCAATAATAGAAAATACCTACGAGAAATTAATGCTTGGTTTGGTGGAACTAAAACAAGCCCTAAGTACTTCTTTTTTTATAGATCAATTATGAAAATGTTTATTAAATAATAAAAAAATATTATATTTTAGGCATAAATAAATAATATGTCTAAAATAGCAATAACAATTAATGATGTAATAAGAAAATACACATCATCTGTCAAGGATTCTTATCAGAATTACAGAGATTATATGGATAGTCTTTCTGAAAAGAATTTTGATCAACAACATTATATAGATGATAATGAAGAATTAATTCTTGTAGAAACCAAATCTGAACAATATATTGCAAGTCCAGAATCCGACCCCTTTAGATTTACTGAAAAATATATTTTTTATTCTAAAGAAGATTTTGAAGATTTTCTTTATTCAGATTATGGGTTTAAAATTTATAGCGGGTCAGATTTAACATATATAGATGTAAACAGTGATTTTTCTAAATTATATAAAAATTTAGTAGATCGGGGACATCAAGTTACACTTATTTCCCAAGAAACATTAAAAACTATCTCGCCAACATTTTTCTTTTTAGCTCAAAATCAGATTATTACCAATAATCTTAAATTTTTAACCAATTATTCATTAGTACATGAATTGTTTGATACTATTATAACTGCAAATCCATATATAATTGAAAATTTCAAAAAAGATAATGATGAAAATGTTGTTATAAAGATTAAAACTGATTATAATAGTAAACTAGAAGCTGATATATCCGTAGATAAATTAAGTGAAATAATCCAATATATTAATGATTAGCATAGCATTTTCCACCAGAATAAACAATGAATCTTTCATCAATCATTTGAAAAAACAACAACATTATGATAATGAAATTGTTCAATATATTAATAATGGAGAAAGGAGTTTAACAGAAGTATATAATGATTTTTTAACTCATTGTAAATATGACATTGTTTTATTTTTACATGATGATGTTTTATTGCCAGTAGGATTTGATAAAATATTAATTGAAAAATTCAATAATTCAGATCATGGTATATTAGGAGTAGCTGGAACAACATCTCTTACTAAAACAGGTGTGTGGTGGAGTGAAAGACAATTCATGACAGGTAATGTTTACCATGTTCACAAGGGTAATAAAACATTAAGTTCCTACACCCCTAAAAATAATTACATAAATGATGTTTTAGTAATAGATGGTGTATTCATTGCAATTAACAAAACTAAAATAAAAAGTAATTTTAATGAAGAAATGCAGGGTTTTCATTTTTATGACGTTTCTTTCTGTGTAGATAATTACTTGAAGGGCGTTAAAATTGGTGTTATTCATATGCCACAATTTACGCATTTTTCAATTGGTGAAATTAAGGAAGATTTTCATAATGCTAAAAGTATATTTTTAGAAAAATATGACAATCTTCTACCTATACATTTTATTCCCGAAATTAGTCATATTGAAAACACTAAGATAGTAAATGAAAAAACAGCAATAATAATTCCAAGTAAAAATAATTATGATATTTTGAAAAAATGTGTTGATTCTATCAATTTACATTCAAATAATCATAATATTTACATTGCTGATACTGGTAGTGATCCAGAAGTATTATCAATGGTAGATACCTTAGATGTTTATAAAGTAATTAAATATGATTATTATAATTTTGCAAAAATAAATAATAATGTAGTTAAGTATCACCTTTCAGATGAAAAATATCTTATATTTTGTAATGATGATGTTGAATTATTAAACAATGTTATTGGGTGTTACACATCCATTTTAACCAATAATGAAAAATGTGGGACTGTGGGGTGTAGATTATATTACCCCAATAAAATGTTACAACACGCTGGGATAAAAATTATTAGAAAACAAAATCAATTTGATATTAGTCATGCTGGACTGAAAACTTATCACAATGCATATGTTAATGAAAATATAAAAGTCATAGGAAATACAGGGGCATTAATGGGAGTAAAAAAATCTTTATATTTAAAGTATAGTGGGTTTAATGAAAATACAGTAGAATGTTTTGAAGATGTGTTATTTAATCTAATTTTACTAAAAAATGGTTATAATAATATTTTTTGCGGCAGGGGTGTTGCACTTCACCATGAAAGTTTGACAAGGAATAAATCTAAATTAAAAAATCAAAATAGTGTGAAAGATTATACAGATTTACTCTTACCTGAAATAATAAAAAATTTCAATTTTTATAAAAAGTATATACAGTGATAGATAAAACAGTAAATATTATTACAAGAACATCTAATCGACCTCTTTATTTTAAAAGGAATGAACTTTCTGTGAAAAATCAAACCTATAAAAAAATCATACATCACGTTATAACAGATAATATTTTTGATTTATATGTTAAACCTAAGAAAAACACTGTTATTCATCATGTTAACCATGAAAAAACAAATACCTCACTTGATATAGCTGACCCAATGACGGGAGGGAAAGCCCCTTATAATTTATATTTCAATGACGTGTTAGATACCATAGAAAGTGGCTGGATTTTATACTTAGATGACGATGATTATTTACTAGATGATACTGCAATAGAAAGATTAATTTCTAAATTAAACTCTAATGACGATATGCTCATATTTCAAATGAGATATGAAAATGGGATGGTTTTACCACCTAATGATTTAGCTAAGGTTTTCCCAGTTTTATATAAAATAGGTTCACCTTGCATTATGGCAAATATAATTAATATTAAAAATAATAAATGGGATGGTTATAAATGTGGCGATTATAGGCACATATGTAAAGTGTATAAATCATGTAAAACTAAACTATGGTTAGTTACTCCATATGTTGGAGTAGGCGGTGAAAATGGAAGGGGTAATTTAGGGGGTAAAAATGATTTAATTAATTTATTATGACCGCAGCTGTAACAGTGATAATGTGTGTTTATAAAAGAGTGGAAAGACTTCCTGAAACTATTAGGCTCTTAGAACAACAAACAAACAAAAATTTCAGGTTTATTATTTGGAATAACTCAGGAATAGAAATAAGCCCCCAAAGTAATTCCCTTAATATGTTAGTCCACAATAGTGAAAAAAACATAGGAGGTATAGGAAGATTTTATGCAGTTAAAACCTATTGTGGTAAGTTTGAGAAAATTATTTTTATTGATGATGATCAGATTTTCAATAATACTTTAATTGCAGATTTTATAAAAATATATGAAGTAAATAAAATTAAGTCTTGGCATTCATTTATCATTATTGATGAAAACAACTATTTTAATAGAAAAAAAATATCTAAATGTGGGGTAAAATGTAATTATTGTGGCACCGGGGGGATGATTTTAAATAGTAGTATATTCTTTGATGAGGGATTATATCAAATACCTAATGAATATATTTTTATTGAAGATTTGTGGCTCTCTTTTTATGCTATAACAATTCATGGATATGTTTTAGAACATGCATCCGTAAATATTCAAATAATAATTGATGAACACGATCAATATAAATTATTAATAGATAAAAAAACTAAATTTTTAAAATATTTAATTGAAAAAAAATGGAACATAAGGAATATTTAGAATTATTAGAATTAAAGTCGATTGAATTTGATAAAATAATGAGATGGCCAAATTATCAAATTCAAGGGCTAGATGAAAAAATTTCTTTATTAAGAAACACTCTAAATAAATTATTACCTCCTTTTTCTTTTTTTATAGGTGATGTTTATAAGGAAAAACTATATAGCGAAATAGGTGAAATTAAAATATATTATCATTATGATCATATAGGCAGAGAAATATATAAAAATAATTATTTTTACGAAGGTGAAATGTTAAATTACATTAAATCATTAAAAATAAAAGGTAATTATATAGACGTTGGCGCAAATATTGGGAACCATTCTTTATTTTTTTCTCAAATGGCTGATAGAGTATATTCATTTGAACCTAATTTTTCTAACTATACGTTTTTATTGAAAAACATTAAAGAAAATAATATAGAAAATATCTATCCCTACAATTATGCCATAGGTTTAAAAGATGTTTTAATGACTTCTAATGAGGTATATCACAATATGGGTATGAATACTCTAATTGAAGATAATAATGGCACTATAAGGTGCTACAAAGGAGATGAGTTTAATTTAGATAATATTTCTATAATGAAAATAGATTGTGAGAACATGAGTTATGATGTTTTACAATCATTCGAAAAAACAATTGAATATTTTAAACCCGATATATTTATAGAGGGTGATCCAGAAATTTTAACATATGTTAAAGAAAGGGGTTGGAAAATTATACAACAATTTAACAGTACTCCAACTTATCACATAAAAACAAAGATATGAGCGATAAACAACATTTAGATGAATACATTCAAACCACTTATCATGATTTAATGAAAGTGCATGAATTAGCCACTGAAGATTATGAATCTGCTAAAGCTATTGTTCTCATTAACGATAATGACATTGAAGAAGTTAAAACTTTAAGCACAATAACTTCGGATAAGTTAAAGATAATTCTAGAAACTATAAAACAACGAACAGAATTATTAAAAGTTGTAGAAAGAATAGAAAAAAGTCTGAAACCTGAAAAAGAAGAAAATAATTCAAATGGTCTTCTTCCACAACATGAAATGGATGCAATACAGGATTTATTTAAAATGACAGAGGCTCAAAAAGTCTTACAATTAAGAGATTAAATGATTTTAAAAGCTCAAACAAACTTATTAAATCAAATAGCTGCACTAAGGGTTGTCAATGATTCTTCTTTTCAAAAATTAAAGACATTTGAAAAGAATAAAGATAACAACCCTATAAATTTTTTATTAGATTTAATGAATTATTTGGGCAATGATTTAGTTTTAGGCGATAATTTAGCAGACTTTTTTGAGTATATCCTTGACAATATAAATAATCATTTAGTTAGTTCTCTAAAAGATGTATTTTTGGAAAATTATCTTTGTAATGAAAATTTTCTTTTTAATAAAAGTTTATTGATTCCTTTAGTTGAAATTGATTATTTTAATAGGTTAAATCTTGCACAGTCTGAATATAATCTTTATTATTCAAATATTGTAGATAGAAGATTATGGTCAGTTGCTAATAATTTTAACCCTTTATCTATAAATGGATTAAATCTTTCATTTTCATTTAATAGTAACATTGGAGGCATAAATTACCCGAATGTTTTAGGTGTTAACATACAAAATGTTAATGCGTTTGATTTCCTTTCGGAGTATTTAAAAAATTATAAATTAATAACTAAAGACGGTATATTTAAAGAAATATTAGATGTTAATTATAATAACTTAGGAAAAGAAGAACAGATATTGGTCAATTACATAAAAAATATTTCAGCATCGCCCGATATAACATTGGATAATTCTTATTACACTTTGATTGATAATAAGGTCATATATAATGATTTAAGATTTAAAGAATATGGCGAAATAACAGATGAAAAACCCAACATATTAAATGATGTTATTTTTTCAAATTCCAATTCATTTAAGGATAATTTTAATTTGCTTCTAACTAATTTAAATTCAACAGCAAATAGTACAATACATGTTCTAAAACAATTATTTTCTAATTTATCAAATGCTATTTTTTTAAATTTATTAAAGCCATCTTTACTCTTACTATATAGAATTTTCGAAAACAACCCTATTTTTGGTATTTCTTTAAAAGAAATTATAAATAACAATATAGGGTTTTTTAAAGAAATAATATTTAATATTGTGCAAAAAACCCTATATAATATTATTTTTGAAAAAGTAAAAGATGAATTAATAAAATTAATAAACGATAATATTATTGGAGATCAAAGAGAAAAAACAGATTTTTACTTATTACAATACAGATCATTAATAAAATTTATATAAATGGAATATTTCAATACGGATGAAATAATTGGAGCCTTAAACACTTTTATTTCTGAAAATAAGTCTCTGAAACAAAAAAATGTTTCTTCTTTTATTGCATTATTGGCTAAACGGTCTAAGGAAGGTTTATCAGCACGAGAAGTAGCTAAAAATATTATAGTAAGACAGGTTGAAGCAGGAGCACCAGTAGGCGCGTTAGACAATGGTGAAGATTCTATTTCTGAAAAGATGGAATTTATAAGAGTACAAGAAATAATTAAGCATTTTATACAGAATGCAAAAATACAGGTAGTTATACCAGCAGGGATCGCAATAACAGGAACTGCAATTGGCCCTACGGGTGCTATGCCTGTTAAAGGAGTAACATCTGAAATAGCTACGGGAGTGGGGATAATTTTATAATATGTTATTAAGCGAAAAAGATACTACTTTTTACAGTAGATTTTTATATCAAGGTGAAGTAATAACAAACGATGATCCGTTTGATGCTGGTATTATTACAGTTAGAATACCCGAAATTGATCAAAATATACCTAATAGCTCTTTAGCTCCATGTTACCCCATATCAAATTATCAGTTTATAAGAATTAAACCTAAAGTGGGAGAGCGGGTATTCATACTTTTTGATAAAACTTTAGAAAATACTGACATAAGAAATAACCAAGAAAAAAGATATTGGCTTGGATTAAACCTGAGTAATATTACCAATATCAATAATTCACAATTCTTTTTTAATTCTAACTCTCATGAAAGTAATGGTTGGATTACCAATAAAAAAGAATTAAAAAACATAAAGTTTTCAAAAGAATTAGAACTAGGGGAAAATGATATTTCTATAAGAGGAAGAGATAACTCTGATATTATTTTAAAATCATCAGAGCTATTGTTAAGGGTTGGTAGGCATGTATCAAATATACCTCCGTTATTTAATAATGTTAATCCTTCCTATATACAATTGAAATATAAAAATGATTTAATCATTAATGAAGATACTCAAGTAGATGTAAATGTTCCTAATAATGTTCAATACATATTCTACGTATCTAGGATAGATTTAAATGTGTTAATAAAAATTTATTCGTTTATAACCAACAAAATTGAAGAAACTTTTAGTAAATCATATTTAACAGAACAAGAATTAAAAATAGATGTGTCAAGTAAAATTGCTAACTTTAAAAGACAATATAATAATTGGCAAATTAAAACTGACAACATTGATTTTTTAGAAAATAATCAGTACAAAGTTAATAATGATAAAATCACTAAAAAAGCTGATCGAAACCCAGCAATCAATAATACGATTAATATTGTTGCAGATAAAATAAATTTATTAAGTCATAAATCATCTACTGTAAACCTCTCTACTAATGGCGAATACATTGATGAATTAGCACAAAGTAAAATTGACGAAATAGCGCAACGTTTAGTTAAAGGTGATGAGCTTATAAATTTCTTAAAATTAATAGTTAGCTTTCTTAATAATCATAAACACCCTTATAACAATATGGCTGCTGTTAATGATATTATTCTACAGAAAATAAATCTATACGACCTAGAAAAGTTAGTTAATGACCATATAAAACTTTTATGATTTTCTTGTTACTAATTTTTCTAAGTCATTGCTACCATATGCTATGTTTTTAACATCTAGGGTTCTTTTTGTTTGTCTTCTTGATGAATCTCTTATTACAAGCGTGGCTAATCTTCCCTGTTTAACAATAATCCAAACTTCATCTCCATAAAATTTTTCACCTTCTTTATCTACGTAGTGTTTTTTTTGAGGAAGTTTTAAAATTTTGTAAGCTAAACTATCAAAACGAGAAGCTTTTAAATATATTTTTTTAACATTTTCATCAAAAATCTTAAGCATCTTTCCGGTTAAATTTAACATTTCTACTCTTTGTTCATATCTATCATCAAAATGATGGTTTTTTCCGGTAAAGTTTTCATTTATAAAAATTATCATATTATATAAAATCTTATCTCTTTATTTATTGGTATTATCTCATTCCCTGTATTTTGTCTAAATTCTAAATGATATTCTTGTTTTAACATCCAAGAAGTATCTAATCTAAACCAATTCTCACATTTAGTTTTATTTGTCTTTAGCCAAGGTGTTATTTGTAATTGGCTTTGACCTTGTTTAACATATATCCTATATTCAATATCAGTAATTCCACAAGTTTTTTGCTTAAGTTGGTTATAAGATTTAATTTTTATATATCTTATTTCATTACATGTAAAACGTTCATCTTTGTTTATTCCAGATATTTTTACATTAGAGATATAATCTTCATCTGATAAATCATTTTCTTTAATTTCATAAAAATCTTGAATGTCATTAAATGATTTTTGATTGTATTTTAAATTTGTCCAGTTAATCATGTAAGTATTTGCAGAAAAAGGTAGATTTACATCAACATAAAATATATTTCTATCAATACATTCACCACTATATGTTCCCAATAAATTTTCGTCACAGTCAAAAAGAATTGCAATTGGCTGACTGTTTATACTTTGATTATTTTTTATATCTAAGAAAAATCTTGTATCGCCACTGTAACCTAAAATATAATAATCATCGTTTATATTACAGGTAGAAAAAGACTCTATAAATGGCTTAAAGAACGTCGCAGTTAATCTTGTATACATTTCACTGGCTATACTACTATTTGTAAAAATATAACCTCTAGGTTGAACTATAACCCCATTTAATACATCATTAATATGATCTGTTATATCAAATGATAATTGCCCGCACTCCTCAGTAAATGAACTATATGGGATTGTCTGACCTGATAATAGAGAATTTAAACCATCACCATTATTCCATTCATCATAATTATTATTTCTAAAATAGAAATTAGATGGAGAGTATGTTTCTTCTTTATTAATAGGCAAGACTGAACAAGTTTTATAATTTTTAATGCCACATCCCTCGTCATAGTCTTCATAAATTGGTATAATATTATATATATTAGCACCTGCTTTACAATTCTTTAAATCAATATTAGATTTAAATTTTAATATATGTTTTATACATGTAAGATTACCTAAACTACAGTTGTTATAATTGTCAAATAAAGATGTTAAATCAGGGGTAAAAATATAATATGACTTGCTATTAATTATAGCAGATTGTTCACCTCCAAAATTTATTTCACTATTAGATATAATATTATTATCTTTGGTAAAATAATTCCTTGAATAATAAGACATATTTTTTATATAAATAGATATAATGTGCTATTTATATAAAAACAAATAAATATGAATTTTATTTTAGATTGGTTAAAACTTTATTTAGAGCCATTGGCTAATAAACTTGCGGTTATTTTAGATAACACAAAGGCAAGTAATCCTTTAGTATGGTTACTTATTGTAACTGTTACAATTGCGGCTAATTTTGTGGCTTCTAATTGCAGTATCATAGGTATATGTGATAATGAATATGCAAAGATTGTAATTCAATTTATAGGATATTTAGTGTTAAGTGTAACAGGATCACGAACCTATGTACGCACACAAAGGGTGTTAGAAGAACAACAATAATTTATTCTTCTTCTTCACAGTATTCATAGTAGTCATGATCGAAAAAGAAAAAGACTATTATAAAAACTATTATTAAGCTAACATTTAAATTTGAATTTCTAAATATCATATTAATAGGAACAATGATCATTGTTCCTATTAATATTTTTATCAGATTAATAAACACAACTCTTTTTATATTCAATTTTATTCGCATGAATAGAATATCTATATAAGCATTATCTGCTAAATAAACTGCAAATAATGACCTATCAAAAAACATGTTTTTTAAAACTTTAATTCCCTTTTCATTACCCCTGAAAAAGTAAATTTCAAAAAAAGAATAACCTGTTATTTTGGCTAACGCATTCTTATAAGCTTCTTTTATAAGAAAATAATACGTTTTAAATGTAGTGCTAAAACTATTTAATTTAGTTAAGGCATTATACACTGGTTTTTTAAACCCTGATTCAATATTTCTACGCATTTTTCACCGATTTTTTTTATATTTTCATAATTACTAAATTCTTTAGTGAGAATAATTGAAAATTCATTATTATTTTTGATAACAAAAAACTTTACATATTCTATATTAAGAATCTCGTTTTTAATTTGGTCTGTTATTACCATTTTGTATGATCCCTCTATCATTTTATTTAAGGTATTATAATACATATCATATGAAAATATACACTTTTCAGTTGATTTATATATAAGGTATAATGTTTCACATGAAAACATTAATGTTAAAATAATAGTAAGTAATAAATACTTTATTAGTTTCATACTGTAAAGATATAAAAAAAATAACATAAAAACAAAAAAACCCCAAACTTTTATTATAGTTTGAGGTTTTTTTGTTAAAATGGTTTGATCTTAACGAAGTTCGTTTACATCAAATGTAGGAATATTGTCAACTAAGATACGTCCGTACATTCGGTTATTAACCATCTTTGCTGCGTAACGAGTCATGATACCCTTGATGTTAGCGAAGTTAGTGTAATCAGTAAGAGTAGGAGTTAATTGTGCAGCTACATAAGGTAGATAAACATAACCTACGTCCAATTGACCACCACCTTTATAACCAACAAGAATGTCTCGTGCATTGCTATAAGGGTCAACATAGACATCGTAACGACCAGCAATTGTGCCAGCTTTACGCATACCCAAGTTATAACGATCATCTTCGTTGTTACCAGAAGTCATAAATGTTTCCAAATCATCAAGTGCAGCACTTACTTCTGATGATACAACAATAAAGTTAGCACCACCACGAAGGGTTGACTTATGAATTTGAGCAGAAATTTGATTGATGATAGTAATCAAAGTCTGATTCCATTCTTTCTGTGTATATTTCTGTGTGTTAGTACCTTTCCAACCGTAGTAATTCCAACGCTTGCGCCATGCAGCACCATTTTTCAATTCACGAAGAATTTCACGGTCAATTTCCATCGCAATTTGCTCAGAAAGCAATTGAGTCAATTCAGCCTCTGCATCAATGTCGTGGTAAGCAGCAACATCTTGAGCAAATTGAGGTGACCAACTAGCGCGAAGTTGACGGTCACGAACAGATACAGTAATTTTCTTCAATTCGAAGGTTACTTCACCCATTTGTGATTCAAATTCGAAATCATCATAACGTCTCCAAGCAAAAGCAAAACGATCTGGGGTAAAAGTAGTACCAGTAACAGCACCAATATAATCATCAGTACTCTTACAATCACCGCAAACTGGGTGAGTCAAATCAAGCGCAACAGTGAAAACACCATTTTCGTCACAAAGATCAGGGGCGTTAACCAAAGATTCACCGTAACGTTGAGCTACTGGTCTCCAATTTACAACACCACCTTGCTTGATGATAACAGCTCCATCTTTATCCAAGATGTCGCTTCCAACGTTAATAACGCTGAAACTAGACAAGAATTCATCAGTGTCTACTTCCAAACCGTTAACACCTTTTAAACGTGCAGTGTTAACACCTCTAGAAGGACTAATTGATTCAAAACCAGTAACACCAAATTTTACTTCGCGGTAAGAACCATCAAATGATAATGGAGTAGCAGTGGTAGGTACAGCACAACCAGTATCACCAATTACAACAGTTGAACCAGTTGCAGTGATAATAGTATATTTACCTCGTGAATGATCCCACTGTGCATCGTTATAAAAACGATCATACAGTGATCGACAGCTAGAGAAAGTTGTATCAGGGCAGTTAGCACCCAAACATTCAGGCTGTGATCTACTAGCAAGAGTAGTGTGGTCACCAGTAGTACGGCTTGAACCGTCAGTACCAAATACTCTGTCCGAAATTTGAGGATAGAAGTAAAAGATAGTACCTGAGGGTTGAGTAAGGGCTTGTACACTTACAATCTCATTTGCTAAAAGACGAGAAAAAATACGACGTATCATTGGGAAAGCAACAACTTCAAACGCACCTGCATTTTCTGCGCCTGTGTTTTCTGTCATCAAGGCTTGTGCTTGATTTTCAAACAAGATAGCAGCATTAAGCTTTAAGCTACCTTCCAAACCGTCAAGCCAGTTTTTTCCTTCAACGATCCACTTACCTGTAGCTTCATCGCGTTCACCGCCGACGTGCTCATAAGCTTCAACAATTTGGGCACGAATTTCAACCTCTTGGTTGGTCTTCAATTGCCCCATTTTATTTCTTTTAATAAAAGACATTTTGGTTTAATTTATTTAATTATTTGTCCTGATAAACGTGCGAATTTTTCATCAATACGATTATCACTAATTTTATTATCGGTTAATTTATTTACAGTCTCACTTATTACTGGTTTCTTACCTAAAATTACATTTTTCATTGTGGCTTCTTCTAACTTGGAAGAACGTAATGATTTATCCCACATTTCATATATTAATTTAGATTCATTGATGCTATTTCCCTTATCATTGAAATCTTTCAAAATTTCTTTACGCTGTTTAGGAGAAACACCATGTTCCACCATTAATTTTGCAGCATTTTTAAGATTTTCGTTGATTAGGTGTAAATCAGTTAAAGTATTTTTAGCTTCTTTAATAACTTTCATTATTTCAAGTTGCTCCTCTTTTAGTATAGCATTTTCACCTCTTGACTTTTTCAGAGCTACTTGTAATTTTTGCAACTTATCTTCATAAATTTTAATTACTTTGTTTTTCTGTGCAAGTTTAGTGGCATGTTCAACAATAGTTTTATCTACCACAGTTCCAGATTTTTTAGCTACAATTTTTTGTTCCATTACTGGTTCGGGTTCTATTTCTGGAACCTCTTCCATTGGAGTTTCATCATCGTAATTATCATCTGTTACCTCAGGAGTAGTAACTTCTAAAGCAGGGGTTGATACTTTAACAAATGTAGTTCCCTCAGGTGCCTTTAAGATGAGATCATAAATTAAATCAACATCTTTAATATTCACAAGGTCTACATTTCCATCCTCATCGTAATAATCAGTATAAGGGTCTTCTTCCATATCGGTTGTACCTTCTACATCTTCTGGTTCCATATCTACATCATCTACATCAGACACCATTGTATCTTCTTCTTCTTCCCCTGATGCCATAGCATCATCATAGGATTGATCATCAACTCCTTCCGGTGACTCACCCATATCGGTGTCATCAACAGTATCCTCTTCGTCCATCTCCATAGACTCTTTTAACTGCTCACTAGCGGTTGTGATTTTTGCGAATTCTGATATGTTTTTAGAAGCTGCCGTTTTTACTTCCGACATTTCTTTTAAAATTGCTTTTAAAGACTGAGACATATTTTTAAAAAACTTTTATATAAATAGTTACTTTTAAATAAAAAAATATATCTTTTACTAGATGAATATAAATGATTTATTAAAACTTGATTTTCAACTAGTTAATTATAAAGACTTGCGGAGAAAAATAGGAATGTTTTTAATCGTAGAAACATTTATTGATAATGAATATCATGTAGAGAAAATAAATGTAACCTACTACCAAAAAAAATTAACAGATAATGATACTGGGATTGTATTTTATAATTTAGAAAAAGTGATAAATTTTTATGATATAAGAATAAATAAATTTAATTTTGATTTTATATACTTCATAAAAAAAGGTGAAAAATTTAAGATAGGGAAAACACAAAATTTATTGAGACGAATAAACGAACTACAACAAGTAAATTTTGAAGAGTTTGAATATTTTACTTATTTTTTATGTGAAAATGTCGATTATCATGAGGCAGTATTAAAAAATATATATTCTTTAAATTTAGACAGGGGTGAAAAATTTTTTTATGAAGATAGTTGTCTAAATTTCTTTTTACATTATCGAAAAAATATAATAAAAGATTCAGATAAAGGACTAACATTTTTTGTATGAGTTTTCCTATATGCATTACTTTTACCAGCATAATCATTTAGTGCTTTACGTTTGTCATTTAATTTTCTAATGTCATCTAGTTTTTGATTTACAAAATTTGACATCTCTTGACCACCAATTAAACTATAAGTTATATCATTGGTATTTTTAAAAACATTCTTTAATTTTTTTAATTGATGGCCAGTGACAAACCCATCTTTAATAAGATTTTGTGCAAATCCATACCCCACAATTTTTTTATTTCCCTTATAAGACTCAAAAAATTCTTTTATTGAATTAAGAATTTTTTTTGGAATCATGTATTGTTTTCCCTTCCAATTTGTCATATTCTTTTTTTATTTCGTTAAAAACTATGCTTAATATATCTTCGTATTCTTCTTGTGCTCTACTTTTTTTTACTCTAACTAATCCTTTTAATAATTCAGTTAAATTACTCTGTAACATTGTTTCTTGATATAAATCAATAATGTCATTCATTTTTTTTTCAGAAGTGTTAATTATTTCTTCTTCTCTAAGATATGAACCTCCTAAACGGCTTCCAACTCCATACATGTAATCAGAATACCAAAAATTTTGCCTTCCTTGAGCTACAACATCATCTGTTGTAACAGGGGTGCAATCTCTAGGTGTATTAACATAAGTTTTGTCTAAGTTAAATTCTTTTACCGGACTATCAATTATATCTAAATCAGGGTTAATAAATTCCTGTATATGTTTATCTGCTAATTTAATTTTCATAATTAGTTATTTACCTATAAATAGTAAATATTCTTATAGGTAAATAACTAATTATGAAAATTAATATTTTGATGTTACAACCCATTTGTATAATCCCGCACTAACTTGCATACATTTTAAAGTATACAGTATCAAAAAACATAGTAAATTATTACAACGTTTCTAATTCAAGCTATTTTTAATGGCTTTTTAAAACCAATAACTTTGGGTTCACTGCTAAACCCTCTATCCCGTCAGCGTAAGCTTTCGGGATTTCTTTTTGCAATATATTATACGCTCCATTCAAGTCAGCATTTATAATTATCCCCTCACCACTCCTGAAAAGACCACGTTTAATCCTTCTACCAATATAAAATTCACGCTTTTTTAAGTACTCACCATCTAAAAATGAACATTTACTCGTATAACTTTCCTCTCTAATAATTAAATTTATTCCCTCTAGCTTTAATTTATACGATAAAATATCTATAGCCCTACTGTGCGGTATACTAACAAAATTTTGATTGTTCCTCTTCCCAATATTAATGTCTTGTTTCCAACTCTTATTTAATCCAATTACTACTTGGCTTACTTCTGTAGAAACTATTTGATTCACTAATAATCTAGTACTCCTATGAAGATAATCATTAATTTTATTATTTCTCTTTAATGTTAATCGTTTTATTCGCTCACTTGTTTTCTTATTATTATTCTTTTCTAAATCACTTTTTAATCGTGCCAACTCTTTATTGTAAAATTGATTTATTGACTTTAATGGCCGACCATTTATTATAAAAGGTTCAATATTAGGAGCATTAAACCCAACACAAAATAAATTATTTAACCCAATATCTATTCCACAATATAATCCACTGTCCTTTCTTTGTTCTTTCTCAACTTTAAAGTAAACCAACTCAATAACGTAATAATTATTTCTCGGAACAATTCTAACTTCTTTTATATCACTCCATTTTTTCTGCGTAGTTGTGATTTCGATGTTAGTTTTTGACAGTCCAATTATACCAGCTTTAAACTTTTTACGCCCCAAAGCTTGTGCTTCGTAACGCACTATTGAACGGCCATTAATTTTATCTAAATATTTAGGAATTTTTATTGTTTGATCAAACTTTCCTGCCTTTTTCTTATTTAGAAGAGCAAAAAAAGATTTAAAATTTTGGTCAACTAATTTTATTACTTGATTAAAAACTTTAGCAGGAAGAGCTTTATAATCAGCAGAAGATTTAACAATATGATAATTTTTTACGTAGTTTAAATAATTTTCGGTTTCAAAAAAATGTTGCCTAATTGAGTAGAGTGAAGCATTATATAAATTTTTAGATAAATATGACAGCTTATCACATTTATCTAAAAATTTATATAATGCTTAATAATATGTTTCTCTACTAAATACATTTTATGCTATATATTATAAATATAATATAAATTTTTTATTTGTAAATAATATCATAAAAAACTATTTTTTTCTATTTATATTGGCAAATGTTATTACACAGTATTATTAAGTAGAATTAAGTTGGTGCTATCAGTTCCCTGATTTCTTATGTTATCAATTCCAGCACTAAGAGCCTGTGAAAAACTACTATTTGTATCAATAGAATTTATGGTAATTTCTTTACTAGCATAAATAGTTGAGGGTGTCGGGATTGTTAGAGTTTGATCGTTTTCGACATTATCAGTAATAGCATAAGTTATAGCACTTGTTGTGTATAAAAATTGCACATCGTAATTTTGATCTTCGATGTATAAATCTTTTGCAACGTATTGCACTCCATCCGTTTTGGCTCCTCCTATCAAAACACCTCTAGCTGAAGAAGAACCAACGACACGTAACGCCCCCGAATTAAAGGCTATTACACCGCCGTTGAAAGCAGTTGTTCCTGTAATATTAGAGGTGAAATTATTTTCATAGAAGTACTTAAAAGGATAGCTAAAGATATTGCCTTCCGCTCTAGCGTTTACCCAATTTGTCCCGTCCCAGAAAAGCCCCTGTTTGAGTTGATTCCCTGACGTATTAACGTCGGTATTATCATTAATAATCTGCGCATAACTTGTTGCTGAAATTAACAGCGCAATTATTGTTATTAAGTTTTTCATTTAGTTGGTTTTACCGCTGAATCGAAATTCTAACATTTCCACCTAACGGATCTATTGCAGATACAGTAGGGTTATAAAACCTGACCATGACATTATTTGCACTACTTACCCAAGCATCGTAAAAACCAGCGGTATTTCTATTGCTGTTCTCTGTTGACATCTGAACTATGTTTCCGCTTGCTGCTCCAGTAAAAGGTACTATTATGTCCGAATAAAAATTAGCCGCTGTGCTTGGAAAATCTAAATTGGTAGTAATAACCTTCCTGCTATTTAGCTTGTTCCAACTAGCATTTTCGTAATACCAAAAACCCGTCTCATTAAATATTCCGTTTGTGCTAGATAAATTTACTATCATTCCATTTACAGGCGTTAATCCAGACGCTTGCAAACCTGTAATTGTTTCTATTACAGGTGCTTTTGTTGTAATTAATTCGCCGGTTGAATTGGCGGCTAATATCCTGTCACCTGTACCTGCTAACCCTGCTAGTTCTAACCTACCATTATTTTTTAAGCGTAACCGTTCAACTGGTGCACCACTTAAACTGGTTGACATTTCTACTACAAAGTCATACAAAAAACTAGCAGTCGATCTAGTTCCTTTTATCCTAACACCTGAACCCGCTGCCGCATTCCCGACTTGAAAGAGAACGCTTGCAGCATCAGTGCCACCCCCGCCGTTATTACGGAGGGTTAGCGTGTTAACAGTTGTGTTTGCTGCTACTTTTACAATCTCCATCAATCCCGTAAAATTAGAATTTCCAGCAGGAAAGAGTGTTAAGTTAGAAACACCGTTAGCACCTATTACTAAGTTTTGAGCTGAATTTGTACCTAAGTAAGACGAAGCACCGACCGTATTTCCTCCTACTTGCCAAGCATTCAAGGCTAATACTTCAGCGTTATTGGCAGTAGATGTTGTTGATACTAATTGGCTTTCTAGCAAAGCAAGACTATCGAATAAATTGTTGTACGTAGTATCTATTCTATAATCAAGCCTATTACTAGACTTCCAAAAATTCATATTTTCATCCCATTCAATATTATCGCCATGTAGCGGCTCTGTCTGAATAGAGACAATACCTTTACCGTTTGCTTCGCTTGCGCTTTTAAACGCGACTAATGTTACCGTAAAAAATGCGATAACTGCAAAAATTATACTTTTCATTTTATGTTTTTTTTAGTTAAGTGTTACTGTTACCCCTTTAGATTGTAATGAAGATACCGCCGCGTTGCTCGCCGCTGATCTTGCTTGTGCTCCATTTACAGCGATAAGCATCACTCCGTTCCAGCTAGTTGTAGCGGTGTCTAAGTCAATCAAAAGGCTGTCTAGTTCTGCTGTTGTGAAATTAGTATTACAGTTAATATTAATCCCTGACATAATAGAAGGCCAACCGGGATTTCCTGAATAATCTTCTATCGTTGATGCTCCCCTAGCATATAGAAAAGTTGTACCTGCGTTAATATCTGCTATATCGCCAGTTATTGTCGCGTTTGGTGTGTCTATATAGATATAAGTGCATATATTATTAATATCTGACAATGCTCCAGTTGGTGCAGATTGCCCAGTTAGCACTAACCTTGTATAAGGGGCCGATATGTTTGCAATATTCCCAAAAACGGTATTGTTTCCCGATATAGTTACATCGCTAACCCCGACAGGTATGTTTGCAATATCCCCCGTTATAGTGTTCTGTCCTCCTAAGGTAAAGTTGCCTGTAAGTCCAGTCGGTATATTTGCCAAGTCTCCAGAAAATGTACTTGTTCCTGTTATATCGGTATGCACTAGGTTTGGCGGCATATTTGCAATATCTCCTGTTATGTTTATTCTGCCTGTCAGTCCGAAATACACAACACTTTGTGGAATATCTGCTATGTCACCCGTTACTGTATTAGCTCCTGTTATGCGAAAAAATACTGTCGGCAAATTTGTAGCGGATGTAAAACTACCGTACAGCGTATTGTTGCCCCTAACATCTAGCGTACCTATGTTTGGAGGGAGATTATTTATATCCCCCGTTACTGTATTTCTATCATGTATGTCAATACCTGTCATGTTTTCAAAAACCAAAAACTCAGCAATATTAAAGTTAAATCCCCCTAAAAAGTCAACTGTAATTAAATTCTGTTTTGGCATTCTTACCGATAGAAACCTTTGGGAGGTTGTACCAAAGGTTTTTGTAACGTTTAAGTTTTCTGCTATCTTTTCCCACCCATTACCCTCATTGTAATTAACCAATATGCTGTCGTTTGAAACGGTGTTAAATAGGGTTGTTATTGAATTGTCATTAAAACTAAAATGAACCGTTACGGTATCTTTTTTTGTTATATTTATCAACGTCTCCCCGTCATTCCAAGAAACAAACCCAGAATTAATCTGAGAAGTAGTATACGCAAAAACAACACTATCAACATTGTTTCCACTAGGCAAACCAGCAATAGTAAGATTAGGCAATCCCAACGATCTAGTAAGTATCAAGTCAGTCCCAGAAACACTACCACCAGTAACAACACCATCAGCCGCCAATCCGTCAAAATCTGCTATTTGATTTTTATTGAAATTATCAATAATTGCTATCAGCCTTGAGTCAAGCCCAGAACCCAAAAACGCATAAGAAGGTAGTAGGCCAGAATTACCGATTGGCCTTGCAATATTAACAGGAGGAGTTGGAGCGGCAGGAAAACCAAAAAATGGTTCCGGCAAATCAAGCGGATCATTTAATAATTGAACAGTAAATGTTGGACTGGTGCCAGAAATTATTTCGTAAATTCCTCCATTTCCGTCAATAATTATATCCCCGATTGCTGAATTCGTTGCAATAAAAGTAGAGTTTCCAAGTAATTCGGAACGATTAACGAGTGTTATACTATACTGTTCTGAACCTAAATCACTCGTAGCACTAATATCGCCTTGAGCTACAAAAGTCGGCTTGCTTCCGCTTACATTACTATTTATTGCCGTTAATGGTTGACCTATCAACCCTAAATAACTAACAACTAAAAGTAAAATCAAAAATATTTGTTTCATAATTAAATCTATTTTCAATAAATAGTATATTTATAGGTAAAGTGTTTTATATAAATATTAAAGAACAAAGAGATATTGACATTAGCAATAAATGTGAAGTAATTTTTAGTAATATTAACACTCTAGTATATAATTTAGATGAACAAAATTTTTTTGAAAACCTTGACACTTGTTTTGTAGATATAAATAATGATTTCACATTATATCAAATATCAGGAGAAATCTTCTGTTACGATATAAGCGGAACAACATTAAATGGTGGATTTTATCAAGCTCCTTTTAGGATTGAATCAACAAACAAAGAAAATTTAACTCATAGATTAGAAAATGGTATATCTTTTTCATTTCAATTGAAAAAAGGTGAAAGAATAGGATGTGATAAGCCTTTATTAAATGAAATTAATCCTGACAATAAAGGGTTCTTTTTCTATTATGGATTAAAATCTACTGATCCTTTTTGTGGTAGAATTATACCTACAACGGGTTGCACAAGCGGAATAACAGAAGATACTTTCACAACTGAAATAATTAATCCTGAATTAGATTATTCTAGTTTTCTATATTATACAAAACAGTCTTATTGTAGAGGTGAATTAATTGAAACTATCCACAGATACCAAGATTGTGAAAATGATATAACTAATAATGCTTTAGGTGTTAGATTAACAGATGAGGGTAGTTTTAATATAAGGTATTTTACAACAACTGGTTCTTGTATTGATGAAAAATATATAAGTGATGTTGTTTTAATAGATGAGTATTCAGATATTATTATTACCGATAATGAATGGCACAATATTGTATTAAGTTTCTATTACAATGAACCAATAAATTGTTTTTCGGATGATAAATTCTATAAAATGAAATTAGATATTTTTGTAGATGGAAAACTAAAATATACAACTATTGTTCCTGAACTATATAGTAAACCACTAAATAGTACAATAGAAAGACAATTAAACATACCACATAATATATCATTGGGAGGTGGTACAGTTGGTAATTATGAAAATCTTTTTAGTGGCCGCACTGAAAATGATGTAGAGTATTGTAATTATTCGTTCTGTTTTAATAATAGTTTAGGAGAGATAGAATTTATTACACAGGGAGAAGAAATAATTTTAAATTCTGGTATGACAGTTTTGGCATTTTTAGAAGATAATTTTTCTAATATAGATATACAAATTTTTAATGAAAATTTAAATATAGAATGTATATACTATACTGTAAATATTAAATCTAAAAATGAAATAAAATTTATTCAATTTGAAGAAAAATTGATTGTTCCAGATAAAAAAGATTGTTTTAATGTCTTATTTAACGAAGGATCAAATATATTGGGACAAACATTTGGTGGAACTTTTGAAGGTGAAATGTGCACTGTACAAATATTTGATAATGTTTTATTATATCAAGATATTTGTACAGTTTATGAAGAATTTAAAATAACAAAAGGATTAGTAACCAACAGTTGTTGATTTAAATTCGTTTGTAATTGGTAGTGAAATATCAAATTAAAATAGAATAATACGTTTTTTCGAGTCATAACATTTCATTGAAATGAAATCAATTTTTAAGTTTCTATCTGAAAAATGTTTTGTTAAATTATCAACAGTAATATGAAGAACATCACAAAAATCTACATTATTTAATTCCATTATTTTGCCATCGAAAAATTCTAAATATTTTTTCCTTATGTTATCATATATATCCTCTCCTTTTCCAGTCGAATTAACAGACAGAGCAATTTCTTTTACTTTTAGATAATTCTTTTTATTACTATCAACCCATTTTATTGTTCTTAAATCTGTAAATGCAAACTTGAAAAATTTTGGTTGTTCTACCACGGGTGGCTGATCCGTCTCAGGTTTATTTTCTAATACCCCATTCAATCTTAATGCACCTGCACCAAAATAATTATCTTCACCGCTAATACCCAAATCTTTAGCATTTTTTTTCAAATGTAATTCTAAATCTTTGTGTGTGTTAATAACATTTCCCCATTTACTTAATATAAGCGCACAGGCACCTGTTACAATTGGGGTAGCCATAGAAGTTCCATTTAAAGAGGCATATCCAAAATCTCCGTATGTGCTATAGATATTTTCACCATATGCACTAACATCAACAGCTACACCTCCACTGCTAAAATCACTGAATTGATCTTTTTTATTAATTGATGAAACAGAAATTACTAGATTATCGTAAATAGCGGGGGTATTAACACTATCTTTTTTACCATTGTAGCCTGAATTACCAGCAGCGCACACAACAAATACACCTTTAGAATTTACATATTTCAAAGCATTTTCTATTAAACGTGATGTTCCACTCATCCCAAGTGACATATTTATGATTCTCTTATCATTATTATGTTCCCCTAAATCAACATCTGCACAATATTTTATAGCATCTGCTATCCAATTTTCATAACCTTGCCCATTTCCATTTAAACATCTTACCAAAATTAATTTTGCCTCTGGTGCAACCCCTATTATTCCTATATTATTATCTGTACCTGCAATTAATCCTGCCACGTGATCACCATGTTTTTGATTATTGTTATCTACCTTATCATCTGTAAA
>Ga0208303_1000010_pt1 | contig 64518 bp, 79 predicted proteins | sample CB_VirMetaG_2_FD_184537 | JGI IMG/M metagenome (GOLD analysis project Ga0208303, IMG submission 184537) | Freshwater to marine saline gradient viral communities from Chesapeake Bay - CB_1504_2 Viral MetaG (SPAdes) (version 4) | ecosystem: Environmental > Aquatic > Marine > Coastal | place: USA... | reverse complement strand
TTAGTCCTCTGGAGCCACTACTACTCTTTAACTGTAAAGCATAATCAGTTCCGCTTCCAAATGTACCTTTCCCTGTAGCAGTAAAATTACCAGAGTTATTCCATGTAAATCTTGTATTCCAAGTTTGGGATACAGTTGGATTATTAGTAGCAAATTGCAGATAAAAATTATCCGAAGCATCTTTATAAAACCTATTACCTCTAAATTGGTCAGATACCCCAGACCATCTTTGAAATTCTAATATAGGGTTAGATGAAATAGTTCTTAAAATAATACCAGATTTGGTAGAATTATCAAAACCTCTAGTAATGTCATTGGTTGAAAATAAGGTATTAAAATTACCTTGACCTGTTGCAGTAAAGTTACCAGAAGAACGGCCAAATGTAAACTTAGTATCTCCTCCATCTGTTATTAAATAATCTCCTGTATTTAACTTTAGTCTAAGATTAGTTCCATCACTAAATAAATTACTTATAGCTGTAGTATTCCCAAACGTTGCATATATATTATTGTTGAATACTAATTCTCCACTAGTCTTGGTATCTGTAACATCACTTCTTAGAAATTGAGTTGAATCAATAGTATCTAAAGTGGTAGCATTTATACCTAAAGCATCAATAGCTGTTTTATTAATATCACTTGTTAGGGCAAATGTACCTGTTGCTGTAGGGAGTGATAAGATGTTGTTTGTAAATCCTGTTGGAACTATAGTAGCATTGTTTCCAGCACTAGAAAATCTTAGTTCATCGAATCTTAACCTACTTGATTGTCCTAATTGGTTATAATGCGAAAATCCATTAGGGTCTACTAAAGTTAAATATCCTCCTGTGTCAGTAATTTGTAATCCGTGAGCAGTTCCAGCTTTAATTATTTTAAGATATGAATCATCGTAAGTTAGAGTAGTAGCTCCTTCTATTGTGCCATCACCAGTCCAGACCCCTAATTGATTATTTACAGGTGTGCCTACTTTAAATACATTACCAATAGGGTCTGTAATGCCATAACCAGCTAATGTGGTAGGTTTGCTTGTAAGTGATGCAAAAGTATGTGTATGTCCTACTATGCTATAATTGCCTAAGTCGCTAATTTGGCTCTCTGTAATGCTTAAAGCCGCTTGATGTTGCGTTACGCTGGTTTGCGAAATAAAAGCATCTGGAACTGTTGTCCAAGTTACAGCACTTGACAAATCATTTACCTCACTTGTTAAATAACCACTTAGAGCGTGGTCTCCCCATCCAAAAGCTGTCTGACCATTTAGTATTCTACTATCATTTCCCTCTGCTACTGTACCTACTGTAGTTCCAAAGTTTTTATTAAATGCCGTGTTTTTAGAAAAAGCATTTTCCTTACCCCCTAAAAGTGAATCAGTCTCTGTTTTTGTGTAGTAATTCGCAAAACTACTATAAGAATTCAAATTAGTTATGTCGGATGTAGTATGGGTATGACCAACAGCAGATATACCAGCTTCAGCCAAAGTATTATTAATCCAAGTTGTTCCACTCCATTTTAATATTTCTCCAGATGTTATTGCCGTAATAGCTATATCTGATAAATCTGATAATGGTTCTCCTGTAATATCTAACAAGTAAGCTTGTAAATCAGTTATATCTGATTCTGTATGTGTATGTCCTACTATGCTATAATTGCCTAAGTCGCTAATTTGACTCTCTGTAATAGATATACTATCCTGAGTAAAATGTATTGTACTATCCGCAATATGTGTATCAATTTGAGCATGGGTGTTTGCGCCTATGTCGCTAAGAAGTGTATGGCTAAGCCCTAAAATAGTAGTTAAATATCCTTCTAATGAATGGTCTCCCCACCCGAAAGATGTGTTCCATTGTGTGCTAGTTCCTCCTAATGCAGTTATTACCCCGTTAACGCCAAAGTCGCCTAGTACGTCTAGTCCGTTAGTAAAAACAGAATATATGTTTGTTGTATTACCCCTTGCTGTTACTGATTGTAATGTGTCTGTTTCTGAGAAACTTGTTAAGTATCCCGCTAAGGAGTGGTCTCCCCAACTAAAAGCGTTATTCCAATTAGTTATGTCACCGGCTAGTATACTCCCTGCCGGAGATGATGCTAATAGATAGTCATTTATGTTAGCTGTAAAATCAAAAAATTGATTGTCGTTATCCCAAACTAATATTTGACCATTTGTTGTGGTCGGAGTTCCGTTAACATCTGATAATTGGTCAACCCTTTTGTGTCTGTTTATGCTTACAAGAATAGTTCCTTGTGCAGGGTGAACAACACCTACAACTGCAACCTCGTCAGAGTGATGAGGTGCGCTAGGCTCAACGTTTGTTAAACCGCCCGGCACATCTTTAGATAACCACAGCCTATCATTCTCAGCCCAAGTTGTACCCCAAGCTCCCGTTCCAGTATAATTTGTTTTAAGACCTCTAACACACCCAAAAGTTGTTACAGTTCCAAATGCGTTATTGGCAATATCCTCTGTTGTAATACCTACGATATCTCCCGTTTCTTCTGTGTTACCTTGTGCTAAAGAGATGTCCGGAAAAATTCCCGTGTGCCCCGATGAATAAACCACAGTCCCGTTAGGTATAAGTACCCCACTTTCGTTTCTAACCCTTGCATATAATTCTTGTCCTAGTTGAAGAACAGTCCCGTTTCTTACAAGGTCTATTGTTTCTTCTGTTTCATTCCAATATAATGTTCCCGTTGGCTCTAAGCCCGTTGGTACGTAAGTTATGTCAAAATTGATATAACCCGTATTGGATAAGTTTTTATTTAATATTGTTTGAGAAGCTGTGAGACCTACTAATTGCTCTGCTATTCCGGTGGGGTCATAAACTGCTTCTGTCATATAAACACCGTCGTTTACAAATACAGATACATTGTCTCCTTCTTTTACTAAATTAGCGTCAGCTACTAATGCGTCTAGTCCTGCAAAAGTCTCAATATCTGCTGTGGAAATAAAAGGATTAATTCCATCTTCTCCATCATTAACTAATTGTGATGTATTTGTAGCACCGCCTCCTCCACCTAACCCGTTAAGGTTAACTAGGTCGAAAGTTAACGAGTATTTTTTAGCAACTTCGAAGGTGAGTGTATTTAGGTTTTTATGCCTAAGTACTGATAACTCAACCCAATTGGTGTCTACATTTATACCCGTAATGGTATATGCTGTCGTTAAGTTGGAGTCATCTTCACTAGTAACCCTTAGTACTACTCCGTCCGAATTACTAGCATAGTTCTCTGCTAAGGTTCTTAAATCATTACCATACGCGTCAGAGCGACTAAACCTAAACAAGTTAATACCGTTCGGGTCTGTCTCTGAATCGTTGGTAGCAACCAACCCTTCTATTATATCTAAATCTGCTAAGTCTGCTGTATAGGTGTAACCAAAAGCGCCTCCACCGCCAAGAGCGCTGAATAATGCAAATAAGTCTCCTAATAAGTAATTCTTAGTTCTTCCCGCATTTTCTTCGTCAGAACCTATTACCTTGTCAAACTTCGACGCAGGGCTATCAAATACATATAAATTATCATCTTTTATTCTTCCCATCGTGGAGCTTGTGTTCTATGTTGTTATTTCCTTTTTGACCCCTTTACTCTCGATTTTTCTCGCTGTCCTCTGTTGGCTTCTGAACTAATGAATCTACCTTGTTTGTGGTCGTAATCTTTTCCCTCTATGCTTCTGCCATCAGATTTAGCTTTTGTTCTCGCCCTCCCGGACTCTCTTCTTTTCTTTTTTTGCTCGGGTCTCGAGTTTATTGCCTTATCAGTATCCGCTTTCTTTTTACGCGCCAAAGGATTGTCACGATAGTATTTAGCGGACTTAGATAAAGATTTTCTTGCTTTTCTTTTAGGCGGCATATTTTATGTTTTTATTTAAAACAAAGATACTAAAAAAATAGTAGGCATATAAAAAGGGCTAACCTTTCAGATAGCCCCTTTAACCTTGTCGGGTAATTTCCGATAACGTCCTATCGGGAATCTTTTTTAATTTTTTCGTTGAACTTTTTAAATAAGTCTACTAATTTTTGGTCATTAGCTTTTTTACTTCTTACTATAACATTACGCCTAGGGCTCATAGGTATCTCTTCTTCAAGCATATACATCTTGTGCATACGGTTTACTAACTTATTCCCTTTGGCAGACACTACATAATACGTTGTTCTTCCTACCTTGCTCCAAGTTGATATAAACCCCTTCTTTTTTAAATTGAAGAAAGTATTAGCTGATGTGTTGCCCATCTCTTCTTGAGCGTCAAAAAACTCCTTCATAGAGAATGTCACTAATGGAGATATGTATAATAGTATGCTTAGTTCGGGATTAGACAAACCGTGGTTTGCTCTTGCCCAACTCCATATAATATGGTGAAATTGTAAGAAGGTGTACTCTGCTGTTGATAACTTTACTTTCTGTTGCTTTTCCATTGGGTTACGTCTCACTATCAGACCATCATCAACCTTTTCATATAAGTTCTTTTCTGTGAGCCTTCTTTTATCTATTGAATCCATACTGCAATATACAAATAATATCTGATTTATACAAACGTCAAAGGGGACGTGTGTCCCCTATGAGTAGATATGTTTCCTCCGTTCTTTTAAAAAGTTACTGTTCCTTATTAACTAGTTGCAGTAGATACTACTGTATAGACATTACCAAGTTTAGTAACTGTCCAACCAAAAGTTTCATAGGGCGTAAATCCTTTTAAAACAACGTCTGTATAAGTTCCATCTCCGGTTGCGCTAACTCCCGTAGAAGCTACCTTATCTTCCAACTTTTCAATGAAATTAACTACTGCAAGTACTGAACGTACAGTAAATTCATTGGTGTTAGCCGCTAGACCGAAATCAATCGCTCTACGTGTAGATAATGCAGTTCTGTTGATAGAGTCACCCGATAAATAGTTAGACTCTGCGTTAAATGTTAATTGATAATCTCCCGCAACGTTTCCTGCGGCTACAACGATATCCCAAGCGCAAGTTGAATAAGGGTTAGACATACCACAAGGCTCTGCCGTGTAAGTTCCGTCTGCCGTTCCTTCATTTTGCATTTGAGCCACTTTGTATAACCCTGCTTTTAATGCTTCGACTGAATAAGTATCTCCCGCGGCAACTACAATTTCTACTGCCGGTAAATACGTTAAAGCCGCGTTTCCTTTAGCCATAATGTTTGTTTTTTAAATTATTAGTTATTAAAGTGCTAATATACAAATAAAAAAATAAAGGGGTTTTTACACCCCTAGCTATACTCTCAAAATGTTATGTATGTGACATTCTCCGTCGGAGTCGTTATGCTAGCCGACTCCTATACTCGAAGTCACTTCGCTACTCCGACCAAGTACCCACGGCTTTAAAATAACTCTGTAAGAGGTAGCAATATACCCCTAGAGGTGTTGTTGTCCCCTCCCCTCTTGTCTCTATTTGTCCCCAAATACTTTCTGCATCTCTGTTTTAAAACCTCGGTTTCTATCATATGGTATGTATTTCCAAAACAAAAGCAGTAGTAATCAGCTATGGTTGTAGAAATACCACTGTTTTTACCCCTACTAAAGTATTCAACATACACATTACGTGTCTTTAAAGCTTTTAAGTCGTGCTTAACTTCTACTTTTTTATTATTAAATATCTCACCTAGTTCCCTTTCTTTTGCTTGACCTACTTCTAAGTCGTACTTGAAATCATTATTATAATTCATTATGAATATAGTTTTTTAAGGTTAGATACTGCCATAGGTGTAAACTGCTTACCGGTTGAGGTTGGAAATCCATTCTCGTTAAGAAAGTCTGCTGTTTGCTTTAGTGTCTTATCACTTAACATCTTTACCATCCCGTAAGCTCTTTTGTTATTAGGGTTATGCAAAGCTTTAAGTCTTCTAGTCTCAATGCTCTTTGCTCTGCCGTCTTGGCTAAGGTTCTGTGGGCTACCCAAAGATGTAATTCGGTTTCCACTTTTAGATATATGGAATCCTTTATCTTCTATCTTACTTTTGATTTCAGATAAAGCGTCAGTTACACGAGATTGTAGTTTTTCTCTTTCTTCTTTCGCCACTAAAAACTTAATGTTCTTTGAAAACGCTGAGTCGTTAGGTGCGTCAGCCTCTATGAAGGGTACTTTTTCTTGTTCCAATAAAGCTATTGTCATAAATCCGGAACGAGACAATCTATCTATACGGTGTACTAATAGTGTAGCGCCCGTAGTCTTAGCATAATCCAATGCTTCGTTAAAACCTAACCTTAAACTAGAGCTACCGGATATGATTTCCTTGACTTCTTTGGTTACTTTCCCTCCATAATTCTTGATAAATCGCTCAATTGCAGTCTTTTGCGCGTCTAATCCTAATCCATCTTCCTGCTTTTCTGTACTTGCTCTGTAATAAACTACGTAATCTGTATTTTTCATAATAATATAATCTTTAATGTTAAACTCAGTACAAACATACGACAAATATTTGACATATGCAAGGGTTTAACAGATTATATTTTTATTTTTTATGATTTTCTTGATTTAGAGCCGGAGCATTTCCATCTTTTTCTCGATAAACTGTTAGGGCTATTTGGGTCAGACCTCCAATTACCTTTAATCTTGTTTGACCTAGCGCAGTAGGCATCTCCTTTAGGTGTACCGGGCTTAACTCTAGCTCCACCACCTTTAGCCTTGCCTGCTTGACCATAGCTGACCTTCTTGCCGCTAGCTGTTATTTTTACTTTTGCTTTACCTTTTCTTGGGGTAGTTTTGCTTGTTTTTGCCATTTTAAACGTGTTTATCTACAAATATACTATTTTTTATCTTGTACCCTTTTTATCTCTGTAAAGAGTGCTTTTTTGTGAAGTTTCCAAGTTAGAGGGTTAGAATACCTAACTGTTATAAATAAAGGGTGTAAGCCACTCTCCATTATACCCCCGCTATCGTGGTCAATGCCAAATACGTGTCCGAGTTCGTGATACACTACAGCTTTTAAGATAATTGGGTTACTGCAATTTCCCATATGGATTGATATTTGTCGGTTAAATGGTGTATAGACCCCATATAAATAGTCACTTATGGGAAAAGGCGTAATATAGTCTAGGCTATCTTTTATTACAGAGGTATCTATTCCGTAACTTTCCGCATCTTCAATAAACTGTTCTACGTCATTTGCCAGTACTGGGTGAATATTGGTCGGTGGTTGTCGGTGAGCCACAGAAAGTGATATGGCTAATATGATTATAACTATAAATTTTTTCATATTGTAATATAGTAATTTTTTTTATATCAATTTTTTATGTATATTAGAGGATAACAGTGCCCTCCGCACCTCTTGTGAAGTCTTAAAGTGTCAAAGGGGGGTCTTTTATTTATAAGTTATGCCATATAAGAAAATTACCTCTGGAGCAAACAAAGGTAAATACAAAGTTACCGGTGGGAAGATGAAAGGTAAAGTCATCAAGAAATCTCAAATGCAAGCTATTGAAATTAGTAAGCACAAAAAAAGATAATATCTTATTATTTAGAATGATTCTATATAAGATATTACCAGAAGAATTTATTACTATTTAGATTAATTCTATATAATAATAATACTAAACCCTTATAAACACTACAAAAAAAAATTTAGGGTGTATTTGGTAGTCTCAATTATTTTTTGTATATTTGTATTATAATTATCCCGTGATGTTTATCGGCTTGAATTGAATGTTCGGCATCACAATAAGGGAGTCTCAGAAGAGGAGCGTAACAGAGACATAGGCAAACGAAGTAAACCTGCCTGCGCTAACGACCATAATCAACTCCTTGGTCTGAAAACAGTTTACCTACTCAAGTGAAGGCTACGCTAATTTAGTCTTAAAAGAGTTAAGAGTTATCGGATACATTGAAAGATGTGTATCTCTTAGGATAACTCTATCTAAGGAAGACTATCTAATAGAGTCTTTACTATAAGCACTAAGAATAAAGTACTCTATAATAAGGTAGCTATATAGAACCTAACCCAAAGAAGATGAGAGGAGGGTTTTGGTCTAATAGAAATTGAAGTATGAAAATGTTGCTTATAAAAAAAGCCCCGACCTTTTGGGTGGAGCTTCTTTCAGAGTGAGTACATTAAAAATTAATCTAAAATTATGACTGTGTAAACATACGAAATTAATTTGACATATGCAAATTAGTTCGTTCCTTTACGTTTTGCACCTTGAAACCTTTTGATAGTTGCTGAGTGCTTAGTTGAATCTTGCTTGTGGATTGCTTTGTCTCTTTCGAGAGCTTTTAAAGCTTTTTTACGTGCTACCGGACTAGTTGTCCTTGTGAATACGCCTGCGTGGCTAGTGGTTCCGTAGATTCCACCATTTTCGCCTTTATGCGTCTTACCTTTGTAAGCAGGGCGTTCTTTAAATGCACCGGTCTTTGACTTTGCATCTTCTACTGATTTTTTGGTTACTTCAATTTTACCGCCACTTTTAGTTTTCATAGTGTGGGTTTTCGGTGACTTTTTCTTATCCTTATTAGGCTGTTTCATTACTTATTTGTTTTTAGTTACTAATTAGTGCTACAAATATACAAAAAAATAATATGTGTTAAAAGACCCCATAAAAAAAGCCCTGCTACTACGGCAAGGCTTCTTCTAAGTTGGTTTGCTATCTCCTATTTTTTGACAGTTGTGCATACATACTGGCAAACGGGTTGGTGTATTTAGAGGATTTTACCGTATCGCTTATTACTTCTAACGCAGATTCGCTGGTTGCTTTTATAGCCTTATCAGTGTAGCTAGGCTTTTTCTCCTTGGTACTAGATGCTTTTTTAGTTTTTTTGACTCTTCTTTGGTGTCCCATTGTTTTATCTTTATATTGTTAATAAGGGTAAATATACAAAAAAAATAATATACCTCAGAAGACCCCATAAAAAAGCCCTGCTACTATGGCAAGGCTTCTTCTAAGTTGGTTAGCTGAATCTTATTAACTCTTACTGCCACGTTTCTTAATGGTAGTATCTTAACCCAATTCTTGAGAAAACTCAGACGACTCGGGGGTTTCTAATGAAGCCTCAAACCGCTGTAGTTTTTGACCTACGATGTTTATTGCTTGTAAGATAGCTCCCGTATCTTGCAGATTAAAAACTCCTGCCTTTACTGCCGCGTCTAGTGCGTTAGTCAATGTTTGTAATTCTTTCATAGTTTAATTAAATTAAGGTTTTATATTAATATTCTGCTAATATACAAAAAATAATTGGAACTACCAAATTATTTCAGCTGTAGATTCCATTTAAACTTTAGTCTAAAGGTATACCTATGATTTGATACTCCTATGTGAAACTCTATCCATAGTTTACTTACTAAATTATTGGCATATGACAGTCTCCAATAGAGTTTGTCGCCAACTTTGTACCAAGTGAACCTTTTTCCGAGCGCTGAATACTTGGTGGATAAAAAATCTCCAATGTTGTTCTTGAATACTCCATCTTTATTAACATATTTGAAGTTTGCAAAGACATATGGGTCTAGTGCCACGCCATTTCGTTCAACGTAACCTTTAGTAGATACCAATTCTTTTTCTCCGTCGATAGGGGTTAATGAAGCTTGAAGATTCCAAGCCGGGTTTCTAAGGGCTGACCATTTATAAGCTATTCTAAATCTGCTCCACCTATCCGTCTTGTCACCATATGATAAAGATTCCCTAAACCAATCTGTACCATAATCTCCATCTTCGTCATCAAAATAATACCAAAATGGTTTTTTAGGTCTGATATCGGGGTCTTCTCTTAAAGGATACAAAATAGGGTAGATAATAGGTGCTGATAAAAACCCCAAAAGGTTAATCGACATCGTTTTTACCCAGTCAAGGGTACTTACTAGTTTTTTAATCATCATAAATTAGCTGTTTTAAAAGGTTATTTTTCTGTAAAGGTGCTGTCAGTCCAAAGTTTGCTAAAGTCCTCAGAGCCTTGAGGTAACTCCCCGCCACGTACAATATATTTGACTTTAATATCTAAGGGCAAATCTTGGTGTAATTTGGGGCTGTTTTTCTATGGATTTTGCTCATTTTACCTGTTTGTATAAAGTCTGTCACAAAGATACAAATTTAATTTGGTATAAAAAAATGCTCATTCACACTTTTTGCTTAAAGAGATACTATAAATAAGGGCGAAAAATTTTGAAAGGAAAATCGATTTTTTTCACCCCATGGGCGCGCGTTTTTGTATTTTTCAGCTCAATTTTTTGACTTTTTTGCCTTATGTGTGCGTGCGCGTTATACTGCGCGTGCGTGTGTTGGCGTGACTTTGGCGCAAAATTGTTATATATATGCTCAAAAATATAACTTGTTAAACAGTTCTTTGACTAATTATAATCATATAAGGAAATTTACAACTTGTTATTTTTTGCGCTCCTAATTACTAAAACAACTATTGATAATTAATCAATTTAATATACTTTTTACCCGGTTTATTGGTAACATATATACATACTTTTGTGTAACATTTCCCACGATGTATCTAGTCTTATTTTACTACAAATGCATTTAAACTATGTATTTCATCGGTGAAATTGTGCATTTCAACAAATAAATCACTTTTTCTATTGTTTTTTTAAAAAGGCGTTGTAGGTTTGCTCTCAAGTAACCGAAAGGTGAAACGTTCTTTATCATAGTTGCGCTATATACTAAAAAAGCGCATATTTGTAACGCATAAGTCTTATTTCCAACAAGTTAGCGAAAATGAATGTAAAACGTCGATTAAATTGGTAGTTTATCGATTAAGTAACTGAGTTTTGTTAGTCTAATGTTTTAAAGTTGAATTTCCATATAAGCGGTAAACCTCAAATATATTAGTTCTTTGAAATTTTGAGCAAATCGAGTAAAACAACTGTTTACAGTTAAATTTTTAGTCTATATACTATGATTATTTTCGATTATGCGAACCAATTAATTTTGGTAAAACTATAAAACGCAAGTTAATGAGAATAAAAGTAAAATTTTATGCTTGCAATACGCAAAGTTTAACGTCTTAAAAAAATAAGTTCTTTGTAGTCTATATAAAAGGGAAATTCGCTTAAAATATAGGTTTATACTATTAATTATGCTTTATTATGTAGTATATTCAAAACGTGGGTAATTAGTTAAATTATTTTCTAATTTCGAACGGCAAAAAGCAAAAAATAATAAAAAAATATCAAAAATAGCTATGTAGGCGTAGAGAATATCCTACATAGCACCTAATTTAATAAGTTTAATTTAATTTTAAAATCAATAATTATGAATGCAACTAAAAGTAAAACAGCAAAAAAAGTAGTAAAAAGTACAACTGTAAAAGTTAGTAACTACAAAAAACAAGTAATTAATAGTAATTCAAAACTAAAAAGTACACATAAAACTTTAGGAGGATGCTTAAAAAATATGTATCACTTTAGCGATGAAATGGAGCTAACAGACAATCAGAAAAAAGTGGTTAAATTGCTAAGAGGTGACGGTAAAGCATATGCAGAATTTCAAAAAGTATGCAGAAAATCAAAAAGTGGTAATTATTCACCGTTCTTCGTATTACAAGCTATATATAAAGCTAGTAAAGTTGAAGCAACAACTAAAAAATAATTGCAAATATTAATTAATAACCCCACCTAAAAGCCTTGTTACTTTATTAGTAGCAAGGCTTTTTATATTGCATAGAATCGGATGTACTGAAATAATAGGTACGTGTAGGTTCGAATCCTACCTATGCAACAAATTAATAAACACAAAAGTAATGATTATAACTATTTTATTATCTGTTGTACTAATATGTGCAACAATCGGACTATTCAAATCAATTCAAGAATCAATTAAATTAGCAAAAAATGGCAAATCGTAGAAGAATGTATGTGCAAAGCATAGAAGAAAAAATGATGTTCAAATTAAAAGAAGAACATAAATGCTCAATCAAAGATGCTTGGGCAAAGTTAAAACAATATCAATTTCACGCAGAAATGCGTAGACTAAATGCAAATATGTAATGACAATAGACTTAGAAGAAATTAGGAGCGACATTAACCGGTTAGATGGTATAGCGGGTGAAGTCAGAGATTATATTTATGAAGCAGATGAGATGGACGAATTTTACGATATCGTTGATGCAATAGATGTATTGCAAGATAAGATTACAGAATTACAAATGCGCCAAAGATGGATATAATATATATGCACCATACAATAAATTGGTTCAATTCAATAGGTGAGCCAATAAGCATTGAAGGCAAGAATGTAATAGAATGTAGTACATACATTAAACTAACACCAAAAGAATATGGACGATGAAATGAGTAAAGCAATGGGCGAGTTCGTGAATGACTTTATGGTATTTTGCCTATCACTAAATGAAGTTCTAAAAAGTAACGGAGTAAAACCAATTAAATTCTAAAACAAAAACAAAAATGAGTACAACATTTGGAATACGAATACCCAATGAACAAGAGCCTATAGTAGTGGCTAGAGGGGTAAATAAACATTTAAGTTATTCTCACCCATTATCTAGGTTTATACCAAACAATTATGAGGTTATAGCCCTAGACAATGGGGCGCAAGGAATAACAAGAATGTACGATATACATAGTAGAATATTATCCCAAGACTTAATGAATTTTAACTAAAATCAAATAAAAATGCGTAAACTATTTAAAGATTTAACAACAGAAGAAAATATATTAAACTTCGGGAGAGTAATAGCTATATTTATAGTTATAATGTGTTCAATAATAATAATAGAAGTATCAACTAATCCGAATAGGATATCATTTGGTGGGTGGTAATCACTATCAGACTTAAAAAAGAAAATAATGAAAGATTTAAACGAGTTCGCGACACGTCGCACACACAGAATAAAAGAGATATTAGATATCTTTAGAGCAATAGAAAACTTTGATATTAGGCTATCATTAAGTGACGATACGTTTAATGCAAACATACGTTTTCAGAGACAATATATATGCCAACATATTGACGATTTGATTAATAGTTTACCAAAAGAAAATAAGACTTTGAATGCTGATGATTGTACGGTATCAATATATATTAACAAATCTAATACGTTAGTTGTTAATATGATGACGAGAGAGTATGAATACATCGCCTTGAATAATAACCAAGTACTAGGACAATCTACAATAATATAACTAACAATGCCGATATCGTCTAGTGGTCTAGGACGTTTGCAAATCACTATCAGACTTGCAAAAAACAACAGTTCGAATCTGTTTATCGGTACTATTTATTAACCTTTAAAACAATTATAATTATGTCGAAATTCAAAGAGGATTTTATTAAATTGCAAAACCGACTTTCTCGGCTTAGTCTTAGAACACCAAGAATACCTTGGGCTATGCAAGGCGCAATAGTTAGTTGTGACACACAAGAAGAAGTATATCAAGCGGGTATATTTTGTGTCTGTATGGGTGTACCGGCTAGGCTCTCTGATGACTATATAACCCAATCTTTGCTAGAGGGCAAGCAATACGTCGGGGTTATTAAGGGGAATTTTGGTATATACAACTCAAATGAGGTAATAAGCGCTGAAAAAGGATACAGTCTGTATAGTTTAAAGGATATGGATTACCGAGAAACTATAAGAAACTATTCGTCTCCAAGCAACGCTATCGTTTGTGAAACACCCGAGAGCGCAATTTATTTAAGTATCCTTGCAGATGACGCAGGGTACAGATGGTCATCGGGCACTAGATATGTAGAGACAGATATGTACTACGAGAATGATGACGTTAGTATAAGCTATAATTTACACGAAGGAGTACACGGAGAGGGCGAAAGAAAATGGCTTTCAAACTACCGACTTCAATACCTTCTATTCAACATAAATAAAAGTATGGTATTATTGCCCGAGGGATTAGATTTCAATAGCCTAAGAACAAACTCAATAAATGTAGTTTTAAGAGAGATGCCAAACTCATACGCAAGTCAGTTACATAGAATTGTGTTCAAGAAGGTAGACAACGACATCAATGGTTCATTAATTTATATGGACGGAGAGGGTTTTATAAGAGAAATAGGAAACTTGTTAGGCGCAACTGGGTTAGTAATACTAGAGGCTACTGACGAAGAAAAAAGAAAGTGGGGGGTTGCTTATAGAGAGTACAAAATAAAGCGAGCAGAGGAGAGAGCGTATGCTAGAGGGTTGCGTATGAAAGAAAGAGAGAGCCGTTTAACAAGGGCTAGAGAACGGCAACTACAACAAATGTATCCCATGACAGAGGACCAATTATTCTCGTATCGTATGCACCAATTCTTGTTTAAGGTTTGTCAGACAAATAAAATTGCTAAAACTTTATTGAAACTTAATAATTTGGGGTACACTAAGGGGTCTTTGCGTAATATCACTATCAGCAAATCAACCCAAGAAATGACGTACACTTTACCCAATAAAGATACGGTTATGACTGCAAATAACAGATGGGAAAAGAAAGGCAGACAGTCGGGTAAATATGGCAAGATACTTAGGAAAGTATTAGTTGAGCAAGTACCCAAGTTCAAAATTAATGACAGCGAGTTAGAACAACTTGTTAATCACCTAAAAGCTTGCGCAGACAACGGTGAGTTCCAAATTGTATCGGGTGAAGACATACAATATTGGTATGACGGAGACAGATATGCAGATGATGAAGATACGGGAACGTTAGGTAGCTCTTGTATGAGACATAACCCATCTTATGTGGAATTGTATGCAAGAAACCCCGATGTATGTCAAATGGTGGTATTAGTTAAAGATGAGCATCTGTACGGCAGAGCGTTATTATGGGAAGGTAAATGGATGGATAGAATCTACGGTTCTGATTCAACTGTTACAGCTTTCAAAGCCCATGCTAAAAATAAAGGCTTTCACTCTAAGTCGGCACAGAATTCTAATAACTGTGACAGATGGATAAACCCCGAAACGGGAGAGGAGTATCACCAAACTATCACTATCAGCCTAGACACAGACTGTGAGTATTACCCATACGCAGATACGTTCTTCTTCCTAGATAGAGAAGGAGGTATGATATCTAATTCAGAGATTGGTGACGGTACTCAACTACGTTCAACTGACGGAGATTTGTATGATGACGATAGGGTTTATGATGAGTATGATGATAGATATATACACGCAGACGATGCAGTTTATATGGATTACATAGGGTACTCTACACACGTAGACAACACTAGATATTGTGAAATAACTTGTGAGTATTATTTAGAAGAGGATATGATAACATTATCTAACGGGGATATGGCGTATAAAAAAGCTCCCGATGTAGTTTATTGCGAAGAAGATTATGTATATGCACATATTGATGATACTTTCACTTGTGAACACGATGAAATTACTTATTGCTCAGAAAGTAACACATCAGAGTATATTGATGAGTTAGGTATTACAGTACACGAATGTAACGTTGAAGATGCTTATATTGATGCAGGATATGTGTACAATGATGAAACAATGGAATGGGAAGAATTAAAAACAAAGCAAGAAGCTTAATTATGACAAAATTAGAAAGACTGAAAGAGGTTATGGCAGTACAGACTACTAGCTATAATACAAAATTGATGAATGACTACATTATTAAGTATGTCAACAAACTTGGTGGCTGTAATGTTATCAAAAAAGATGGTAACATCTATGTAACCAAAGGTAGCGCAGATGTGTACCCTTGTGTTGTTGCTCATACGGATACTGTTCACGATATTGAGAAAGAGATGCACGTTATAGAAACAAACGGTGTCTTACTATCAGTTAACGAGAAGTATGAACGTATGGGTATTGGTGGAGATGACAAGGTGGGTATATTCGTAGCGCTTGAGGTGTTACGTAGTACAGAATCTTGCAAGGTAGCTTTCTTTAGAGATGAAGAGGTTGGCTGTGTAGGTAGCAAGGTAGCAGATATGAAATTCTTTAACGATGCAGCCTTTGTGTTACAATGTGACAGACGTGGATATGATGACTTTGTTAATGAGATATTCTACACCAAATTATATAGCGAGGAGTTTAGTAATGCTATACAAGGTTTGCTATACAAGTATGGTAGAGTTGAATCAGACGGTGGTATGACAGATGTATATCAGTTAGCAGAGAATGGTGTCGAAGTATGTGTAGCCAATATGTCTTGTGGATATTATGAACCACACACAGATAATGAGTACATACAAATCAAAGAAGTATATGCTACGCTTGACTTTGTTCAAGAGTTAGTAAATGATTTAGGTGACACACGTTGGGAGATGCCAAAGGCAGACAGAGATACTGATTACTATGACAGATATGCAGGAACGTATGGCAGTCGTTATGACACGGGAAATTACAGAGCATATGGTAAAGGTAAAACTAAAAAGGCGTATGACGGATACCACAAACATTTACCCGATGAGTGGACTTGGGGCGACGAGGATTATAACGACAAAGTAAACAGAGGTGGATACCTACTGCCCGATGCTACTTGTCTAGCTTGTGGCGGCAAGGAGAAACTAAGTTATGACGAAACTATTGACAGATATTTCTGTTTCGGTTGTGATGACTATGTGTTTGACGATGACGTAGAGTTTAGCGGTGGTGGCGCAGATGACCAACTACTTGAATACATCGAGGAGAATAAAAAATTAATGGAAACCAAGGGCAACGTTGAGTCAAGTTTTGACGACGACGGAGTACCTTTCTAAATCACTATCAGATGAGAGAAATATTTAATACGCTTATTAGCAACGTCAAGAAATTCTCGTGGAGAGGATTCTTATTTAGGAAAACACTATTGGCTAAGTTGAGGTATATCTTCGACTTAACTTTAGTTGTGATAACCCCCCTAGTATTCTGTTTGGCTATAACGGGAGCAATAGGGGGAACATTAGCTTTGTTGGTCTTAATGGTTTTAGAGTATGTTTAGACATATAGCAGAGAACAGATACACCATAAGAAAATATCTTAGGGCATTGTCTGTAAGCAAGAATGTCAATGCATATACTAGAACAGATACAGACCAAGCTATCAAGTTCTTTATCATATTACACAATATGTTATTATTAGAAGAAGAATTCTATGACCAATGTGTAATGGCAAAGAAAGAGATAAACAGATTCTTACACTTGGAGCGCTCTTGGAGAGTAGATGATATTCTCGGAGAGTACTACAAGTTGTATGACAGAAAAGGTACAGTTAGAAATAACATAGAAACCTTAGTACAAATAGAAGAAATAAGATACATTTTAAGAGACAATACTAATTTATTTAAAAAGTTAAAGTTATGACAAGCCCAATAGCACACAAAGTAAGAATAGCACCGTCACCTACGGGTCGGTTACACATAGGTACAATCAGATGTGCATATCACAATTGGTTGATAGCACAACAAAACCCTAACAGTACATTTCTTGTACGAATAGACGATACCGACCTTGAGAGAAGTAAACCCGAATTAATACAGCCGGTATTCGATGCACTAACTAAGTTGGGGTTAAATTGGGATGACACCTTTCACCAATCAGAGCGTTTTGGGTTATACCTAAGCTACGCAGAGAGATTGATAGACCGAGGATATGCATACAGAGATGACGGTTGCATACGCTTAAAGGCAGAATCACTATCAGACTTCTCTTGCGATTGGGTAGACACATTGTCGGGAGATAAGCCAAGTAATGAGCAGATTGATGAGTACTCAAAGAGTCAAGTAATTATTAAATCGGACGGCTCACCCGCTTATAACTTTGCATCTACGGTAGATGATTACTGTGAGCAAGTAACGTGGATTGTGCGTGGAGTTGACCACATATCAAATACGTACAAGCAAGCATTGATATACAGAATACTGTTTGACTTGGATGACTATGGCGATTGTATGCCATTGTTCTCACACGTTGGTTTAGTATGTCATAGTACGGGTAAGAAATTATCTAAGCGAGACTCAGACGAAATGAATCTTGAGGGAATTAATACGGATGCACTACTTAATTATGTGTTGCGTTTAGGGTGGTCGCCAACAGAGGACACTAAGGCGAATAACATCATAGATAAGGGCAAAGCAATAGCATTGTTTTTAGAAGGTGGTAATATGAAATCTAATAACGCTAAGATAGACTTAGACAAATTAAGTTGGTATGACAAAAAGTATAATAGCAGAAAGACAACAGCGTGAATCTGAGAATCAGACTTACGACAATCAATTAAAGAAATTCTTAGGGGAATTTGGTATAAAAGATAGCGAGCTTATAAGTAGTTATAGGCACAAGATACTAATGGAAGACCACTTCTATTGGGTAGATAAAGAGGATAATCAAGGCTATCATATACACAACGACATAGAGTTCTCAAAAAGAATATTAACGGAAGAAGAGAAAGGCATCCACGAGCATTTGTATTACGATGCTAGCGCTTATTAAGTTAACGTTAAAGAAATGTTGAGGGTTTTTGGTTTTTTATGGATGATAGTCAATTAACCCATAGATTTGAACCAATAAATAACTTCTATGAAAACGTTGACGATATTTATTGGGTAAATGGTGCATAACGGACGAGTATAAACACAGTAAATTTTTAAGATTATGGAAAGATTGATTAAAAACTTAACAGAACAATTACATAAAGTAATTAAAGAACACCCGATTGAAGTTGATAACGATACTTATTGGAGAGGCGTGAAAATTGGATTAGAAACTGCTATTAATTATAGCCAGTGTTGTAAAAGCGATAGCGAACAGTTTTATTGCCTTGCAAAAATACATTATCCTGAAATGGTTGGAGATGAAGGTTGTGATGAGCAATGTGTTAGGTGTAAACTTAAAGGGCAATAAAATTGCATACAACGTTTGTATAAAAATAGTGCGAATTAAAAGATAAATTATGAATAGAATACCAAGTTACCCAAGTGCAACAAGAGCAGTTTTAATAGGAATAAGTATAGCATTGATTTTATACGGTGTTGTATGTCTTTTTTAATTGCATCATAACGTGCCGAGTATATGAAATGTAGCGTATAAACAGGCACTACCAAGGATTGAGAACTGAATTAATTAAATAGAATATTAACCAAGTGGAAGCGATAAACAGCTATATTTTATATACTGTGTTACCCACTTTTAAAAAACGTATTATGAGCAGATATACTATTAAACCGCTTGAAAGCCTTGAAAGAACTTTAGCCTTTGACCCACGAGATTGGGGTCAAAATAAACGAGATGCTTGGCTTTATGGAATTATTTGCGGATGGGAAAACGAAGACCCATTAGAAGATGAAAATGAAGATGATGCAGTAGATGAAATTTGTGAAAAGCACGGGTTTGATAAAAAGCGGTTAAAACAATTACGTAAAAATTACCTAAAACTTAAAGAACACGAAGACCAAGTTTTTTAATTGTGGGTAACGGATTACGGCGATGAATAGTTTATTTACGGATTTAAAAACAGAGACAATGATAGATAAAAAACAAATAATAACAGACTTTGATAAAATAATAGGTAATAACCAAGAAGTACCTTATAAAACGCATATGGATTTAGTAGATGAATGTGCTGATTATACGGAAACATTAGTAAATAAATTATTGTTAGCCGATGTTAGCCAACAACGTGAACTGTTAATTGATTGCGTTGACCACTGTTATAATGTAGATAACTATAAATTTAGAACCACAGAAGATAAAGTAGATAATTACATTGAATCAATTAATTGTGGCTAACACAAAGCTATGAATCGTCTTGATGATTTATAGCAACTGTTATCACACGTTTTAATGTGTGAATCATATTAACTAAAACAAAAAATTATGAAGAAATTATTGTTATTCTCGTATTTAATCATTATGTTTGCATCACTATCAGCATTTAATGAAATGGCAGACACAGTAGTATGTACAGTTTATAACGCTGTACCCGAGCAGACAAATTCAGACCCAGAGCATACAGCATTTATGTTCAAACTCGACTTAAACAATCCTTACAAGCACAGGATTATAGCGGTATCGAGAGACTTATTGAAGAAGTACCCGAAAGGAACCAAGGTTTACATAGACGGCACAAGGTATGACGGTATTTATACTGTTATGGATAAAATGAATAAGAGATACACCAATAGAATAGATATCCTTATTAATGGAGATATGCCAATAGGTAAATGGGATTATGTTAAAATAATCAAAATCAAATAATATGAGACTAGGCGAACACTTTGTAGGGCAGATTGGAGATAGAGTATACCACAATGGTAATGGGGCTAAAATAGTAGGAAAAGAGTGGTGTGACTACACCAAACAAGCATTGTATAATATTAAAGAACTCGTGCCACCGTACTATCAAATTAGGGCGGTTGGTGCATTACACGGTTGTTTAAGTAAAACAAGAAAACACAATAAACAATGGAAGATAAATTAAAAGTATTTTTAGACGACGTGATAGAAGAGTTATCACTTGAAGAGTTGAACAAACTATCACAGATAATACAAGTCTTGACTGAAAGAAAGTTAAAGTCTTTGGTTACAGAGTATAACCTCAACAAACCACACAACAAAAACTAACAATAACCAGCCGCCCGTAGCACCTAGAGAATATTGTTGCGGGCATCTAATCTAAATTTAATATTATGTCAACAGAAAAATTAGCAACACCAAGAGGCGTAAAAGAATTGGCACAAATCATAGGTCAGAGTAACCTAGATTTTGAAGACTTGCCAACATTTAACACACAAATCTATGTGACAGACCTTTATGGCAAACAACACTTGGTTTGTAAAAACAAGATAGAGACAGTAAGAAAATCTATGGAGTATTGGAAGGACAAACAACAAACATATAGAGGTAAGAAGTTTTATACTAATATGAAATACTTGTATAGGCAAATACTATTGTTTATGGAAGGTAATAGGGCGACAACATAACGGTACTATATTATAAGTATAATACACACACGAAAAAGGGTTAGTAGTAGTGGAGAGCAAACCAATAACCCCGAAAAACACAAGAGCATCAGTCCGCATTCAACTGATGTAGCTAGTTGTTAGGCTCTCTGTGTATTATCACTATCAAATTAAATTTGCATATGTCAGAAATGTTTTGTATATTTGAGAAAAATAACTAACTAATGCAAGACACACATAAAAAAATATATGAAATTGCTTTAAAGGAGAATCTTACCAAGTTACACAGTTTCCACGACGAAGACGTAATCTTCTATGCAGGATTTAAAATCAGCAAAAAGAGAGATGGAGAATATACTTGGGAAGACACACGTTACAGCAATTACTATGAGCCGGTAGACCCAAAGATAACAGAACAAGTGTTATTACAAGGGTTCTCAAAAACACTTAAAGAGGTTATGCATCATAACGACTTAGAAAAAGTGTTGAACATTAAAAGAGAAGTTGAAAAGATAGACGCCAAAATAAAAGGGTGGACAACAAAATCAACTGAGATATGGAATAATTATAACAAGAACACTAAAACAACAGAGGCAAATGAAATAGACGAAGGCAAAAAGAAGGCGCGATTATCGACTTTGAAAAACGGATACGAGAAGAATAAGAAGCTCTATCAGAAGAAAAGAAGAGTATTGGTCGAGGAAAAAGAAGAGGTACGTAAGGATTTAGTATTCTACGAGGCTCGAATACAAATGTATAATTATTATAAATAAAATTTAATCAAATGGCATTAAACACAAGAGGAACAAGTAGTTCAAACAAAACCTACCTAAATATTTTTCAAGGTAATATCGTATTAGAGTACGATTCACAAGAATCTTTAATTAGTAAACTAGACTCACTAGGGCTAGAATATGCAGAAGAAATTTCTGAAACTAACCGTATGGGATATGTTTGCGAGAGAAAAAGAACAAAAGGTAGAAACGAAGGTAAGTCTGTATTCTACTATATTTTAAATGACGTTAGCGGTATGCTAACAAACATCAAGTCAACAGTAAATGATTTCGGAGAGTTCGTTGAATTAGAATTCACAGACGTAGATGAAACCTTCAATGTATCTTTAGGGGATGTTTACTCACGTATCTGTAAAGACTTTATTCGCAGAATGGGTAACATCGACTTAACTAAAGAGTTAGTGTTCGGAGTGTGGAACATCTCGGCAGAAGAGGCTGACAATGGTAAGGCTAAGAGCGGTGTTAAAATGTATCAAGATGGTACTAAGCTAGAGTATTACATCGGTTATGATGAAATGCCCGAGCCAACCACTAAGAAGAAAGGTAGCAAAACTATTTGGAACTTCGATGACCAAGAAGAGTTTTTATATGATGCTCTATCCACATTTAAGGATGAAAACTTCTTAGATGAAACAGTAAGCGAGTCTTTGCCTACTAAGACAGAGACTCCTACGCCTAAGGCTAAAGCTACATCACATAAGCCAAGAGCAAAAGCCACCGCTACTGCTAACAATACTGACGATTTACCATTCTAATAATGGTTAAGGTAGGGAAACTATGGGGAGATGCGAGGTTCGCTTCGCTTTCCCCTAGCTCTAAACTACTTTATTGTTATCTAACAACACAGCCCAACATTACTACGTTGGGCATTTTAGACTTATACGTTGAACGAGTCAATTTGGATTTAGGGATAAACTCACCCGATTGGTTTAAGACACTAAAGGATAAAGGTTTAATCAATTACTATTGGGGAGAAGATGAAGACACAGTACACGTCCTAGTCCTCGACCACTATCACAGTCTAGCAAAGTCCAAAGCAAATATACGCAAAGGATTAGACGAGGGTAAGAATAGCAAAGGTAAGACAAAAGAAATGTTGTTAGAAGTTTTTACAAAAGCAGACTTTACAAATGACAGTTTTAAAGCGCCCACGCCACAAGAAGTAATGGAATATGCGTTAGGACTAGGTTACGAAGTAAATGGTAAAGCATTTGTAGACTACTACGCAGACAATGATTGGTATGACAAGAACAACAAGAAAGTTAGAGCTTGGAAATCAAAAGTATCAAAGGTATGGTGTAGAGAAGAAAACAAACTTGAATCAGTAAAAGGTGCGCCAAAGGGATTTGAATATTTCTTTGTAGACCTTGAGGAAGGAGTAAGGGTTTTTCCGGAGTCTTGGAAGAACGGATTACCATCACATAGCAATTTTATATACGCAGAATATTTAACAAACAAATTCAATGAGCAAAACGATAGCTAAAGAATATAAGAAAGCGGGTCTTAATCCCGTGCCACTTAAACAAGGTGGAAAGATTCCTATCAGAAACGATTGGGGTTCGCCTATCAATGACGACATTGAGAATTATGCGTTTGAAGAAATAGGTATATGTACGGGTGCTGTATCCGGAGGTTTAGAGGGCATTGACTTCGACCTAAAGTATGCAGATAACCCAAAAGAGTTGTGGGATGATTGGAGACTAAGTGTACCACAAGATATATTGAAGAAGTTAGTTGTGTGCAAGACTGTTAATAATGGTTATCACGCACTATACAGAACTACTGTTGCAGAAGGTAACAGAAAACTAGCCAAGAACGAACGAAAAGAAGTTCTTATTGAGACTAGAGGAGAGGGTGGATATCTTAAATGTTTTCCATCAGAGGGTTATGAAGTTATCTACGGAGACCTTACAAAGATAAACACTATCAGCGATACAGAAAGGGCTATTCTAATGAGTACCTCTATGCTGTTTGATAAGGCTATATCTAAGACTAAGAAATTCTATTCAGATGACAAAGAGTATAAAGACCCATTCCCTAAGTATAATCAAGACCCCGACATAGGTATTGACTTATTACTCAAACACGGTTGGACTATCGAGAGAGAGTCTGACCTATGGGTAGAGTTAACACGCCCCGGCAAAACGGAAGGCGTATCGGCAGGATATAACTTAGAGGGATGTTTCTTATTCTCTTTCACAACCTCAACAGAGTTTGAGACAGAGCAACCCTATTCTAATTCAGCTATATTTTGTATGCTCGAAGCAGACGGTAACTACAAGGTTGGTTACGGAAAGCTAGGGGATATGGGATATGGTGAACAGAAAGGAAAGACTAAAGTATCGCAGGAAAGTGATGAAGATGAAGACCTAACCGACTTATCCTTTATATCTAAGGACGGTGAGGACGAAGAGAGATTATTCCAAGCAATAGATGGAACGATACCTTTAGGGCTTAGCTATGGTTGGAAAACTTTAGACGAGTATGTACTATTCAAAGAGAACAGCTTAAATTTTATATTAGCTTTTGAAGGGGTAGGTAAAACATATGTTGAACTACACAAGCTTATGGCTTTATCCGTATTATATGGTAAAAAGTTTGCAGTAGCTTGTGGAGAGAATGAAGTATCATCGGTTAAAAGAATATTAATAGAAGCAGTATCGGGTAAAGATATATCTTACTTTAAGGATAATATGGATGAGTTCAGACGATATAAAGATTATGTCAACGCTCATTTCTTTGTCTTTAAGAATGATTATCATTACTCAATAGAAGATGTACTCAAACGTGGAGAGATTCTTCACGAGATGTACGGGATAGATGGGTTATTCATTGACCCGTTCTCTTATTTCAAGAGACCATTGACGAATGTTTATTCTTATAACGATGACCTATTGTCTAAACTTAATATTTACAGTAAAAAAATATGTTCTGTGTTTATGTCAGTTCATCCAACAACGGATGCAACTAGAGCGCCTAGAGATGCAGAGGGGTACTTAAAACCGCCTACACAGTATGATGCCATTGGAGGTAACATATTTGCTAATAGGTGTGACCACTTCCTTGTGTACCATAGGATAAGAAACCATAAGATAGCGCAGATGAGACGTATTATGGAGATAAGACAGTATAAAGTTAAAGACGAACAAACGGGTGGTAGTGTTACTCCTATTAACGAGAGCGTTACGCTAACACTAAAAGAGGTAGACGGGTTCACGGGCTACTTTGACAAAGCCGGTGACAATCCAATGTATAATGCATTCAAGAAGAGTCAAGGTAAAGAGCTTCCTAAGATGCAACCTACACCGGATATATTTTAATATGGCATACTATGAAAGTTTTGAAATAAGAGTAGTTGATAAAAGCGGTAAGGTAGGCTACCGTATGAGGAATACTGATATAAACGAGATAGAATCTTGGGAGTTCCTTGATGAAGAGCATACAAAAATATTCACTAAGGGTGGAGATAAATTCATAGCAAAGATAAATTTTAACGATTTGACAGAGATATGTATGGCATTGACCGATGAGTACGGCAGGCTATTCATCTTTTACCCTAATTAAATTTAATATTATGAAAAAAAACTTATGGAATTTTTGGGGTTTCTTTAGAAGAAACTCAATTACAGTTGAACCACAGATGACACAATTACAAACTGTTATGATGCACTTGAAAAGACGAGGCAGTATCACAACGTGGCAAGCAATAAACGAGTACAACATAACTAGGATTAGTGCTATCGTGTTTAAGTTGAAGAGAGACTTAAATATGGACATAGAATCTACATTGGTTACTACAACCACAAAGAAGGGTAACACTAAGAGATACACAATCTATACTTTAAACAGAAGATAATGAGTGACTCAAAGAAGAAGTACGAAGAGATGTTAGAAGACGCAAAAGACGTTAAGGACATACAAGTAGCCGATTATAAATATGTAATGGCTGACGAAAAGCAAAGAGAAGAAGATGAAAGAGATAGACGTATGAACATCATTGCTCAGAACGGTAATGACGGTATTCACTATCAACCTAAGAAAATAAAGATGTTACGTTGGGATTTATTAGATGACCCAAACTTGCTTAAAGGTAATAAAGAAGACAAAGGCGAAGGGTTAAGGTTTAACTCTGATAAACTTAGATATGATTTATTACACCCCGTAGCACAAGAGGGCATTGTATCTGTACTAACGGCAGGGGCTAGAAAGTATGCACCACGTAATTGGGAAAAGGGTATGAATTGGTCAACAGTATTGGCTTCTCTTAAACGTCACATCGCGGCTATTGAGCAAGGAGAGGACTATGATAAAGAGACCGGACTGTTACACATCGACCACGTTCAATGTAACGCTCATTTCTTATCAGCCTATTACACTATATTTCCACAAGGAGATGATAGACGACACAAGTATTTAGAAGTGCCGAAGGTAGGACTAGATATTGATGAGGTTCTAGCTGACTTTGTTGGTGGTCTTATGAAAAGATTTCCTTCTATGGACAGCAGAGCTGTTTATTGGAATGATTATAAGCTACAAGAGAAATTCAAGCAAGTTATTGATGATGAAAGTTTTTGGGTGAGTTTAGACGCTAAGGTGGACAGCTTACCATTTGAGCCACATTGTTATATTACATCTCGACCTTGTAGTACAGAGATAACCGAGAAATGGCTAGCCTCTAAGGGATATCCCAAAGCACCGGTTTACACGGTAGGGTTAGATAAGTCAAAGATTGACGTTGCAAAAGAGTCGGGTATTGACGTATTTGTTGACGATGCTTACCACAATTTTGTAGAGCTAAATAAAGCGGGTATCTTATGCTACTTGTTTACAGCTCCTCACAACGAGAGATATGAGGTAGGACATAAAAGATTAGATAACTTACAAGACTTAATGTAATGGATGAAGACGAGTTAGCTTGGGCAATAGAAGACGTGGAATTCGAGATGAAGAAAGCCATTGCCCAAGTCGTCGAACTCAAAGTTATACTTAACGAACTAAAAAAACAATTAAATGGATGATTTAAAAGACTTATTTATATTTGAAAACACTATTAGCCAAATGTTTGATTCAGAGGTTAGGATAGCTATGGCGGTATTGGAAAAAGTAAGAGAGTTAAAAAATAAACATAATGAAAAGAATGATGAGTAGACGAGAAATAGAAATTGCAGAACGTATTGACGGACTGACAGTAGACCTAAAATATGCTCAAAGAGATTTAGAGCAATGTGACGCAGACTTATTAGGGTATGAAGCAGGTTATGAGGGGTCGGGAGACGAAAGCTTATTACCTTATATACAATCAGCAAAGTTGGACATAGAACAGCTTGAGTCTGATGTACTAGCATTACAGCTAGAGATAGAAGAATTAGAAGAAGAAGCAAAAACAGCTTAATATGAAAACATACGTAGTAGATATCGAAACAGACGGGCTTATCTCTAGCAAGATACACGTTATGTCTGTCGGATTTAAAAACGACGACGGAGATTGGGAGGTTACATCCACCAATGATTACGACGCAATAGAGAGACTAATGACCAATGAAGAAAACACTATCATCGGTCACAACTTCATTCCTTTTGACGCTGTTGAGATTGAGAGAGTACTAGGTATAGAGGTTAAAGCAACATTAATCGACACCCTAGCACTAGCTTGGTATATTTATCCCGAGAGAGTAGGTTCTTACGGTCTAGCCGCCTTTGGTGAAGACTATGGGATACCTAAGCCAAAGATAGATGATTGGGAGGGATTAACATATGAACAATATGCTCACAGATGCGAAGAAGATGTAAAGATTAACATCAAAGTTTGGGAGGATATAAGGAAAAAATTAGTAGACTTATACACAGATACAAGCGACCTAAAAAGTTTTATGAAGTATCTAATGTTTAAGATGGAGTGTGTAGCTAAACAACGGAAGATTGAATGTAAGATTGACGTTGATATGGTTAATGAAAACATAGCTATACTTGAATTACTTAAAGAGCCTAAGATTAAGAATCTTGTAGAGGCTATGCCTAAAGGCAGAGTGTTGAAATCTAAACCAAAGACGATGACAAAGAAAGATGGGTCACCGTCAATAAGGGCTACAAAATGGTTTGAATACCTAAGAGAGAACAACTTACCTTTGGACACAGAGGAAGTGAGAGATGACGCAAATCCTGCTTCTAACAAGCAGTTAAAAGATTGGTTATTCTCTTTAGGGTGGAAGCCCAAAATGTATAATGAAGGGGCTAACGGTGATGTACCACAAGTACGTAATGCCGATAGAGACTTGTGCGAAAGCGTTTTAGAATTAGTTAGTGTTGAGCCTGCCATTGCAGACCTTGATGGACTATCTGTTATCAATCATAGGTTGGGTGTTCTCAACTCATTTTTAGATACAGTAGACTCACGCGGATATACCGTAGCATCTATGTCGGGTTTTACAAACACACTAAGACTAAGGCACTCTCGCCCGATAGCTAACCTCCCGGGAGTTACCGGTGAAATCAAGGAAGAAATGGCGAATGGTTTGGGAAAAATAGATGCCGTTTCTATACACCTCCGAGATGGTCAAATTGTACGAGAGTGCATTGTAGCACCGGAAGGTTACACGCTATGTGGAAGTGACGTTACTTCATTAGAGGATAATACAAAGAGACACTATATGTGGGATTATGACCCCGAGTATGTTACAGACCAAATGGTTGATGGTTTTGACCCGCACTTGGACTTAGCAATTAAAGCAGGGGCAATCAATGAAGAGGATATACCTAAGTTAAAGGCAGAGGGTAAACTTAAACCTATTAGAGATATTTACAAGATGGCAAACTATTCTTGTATTTATGGTGTAGGCGCAACAAAGTTAGCTGATGCCACCGGACTTAGTGTTAAAGAAGCCAAAGAGGTTATTGAAAAGTATTGGGATAGAAATTGGTCAATCAAACAGTTACCTAACGATATGATTGTTAAGAATGTTGACGGACAACAATGGCTACTCAATCCATTAAACAAATTTTGGTATTCTATCCGAGCAGAGAAAGATATCTTCTCAACACTTAATCAAGGTACGGGAGCGTATGTGTTTGACTGTTGGGTTAAGATTATGATGAGAGAGGGTATAACACCTTTCTTACAATATCACGACGAGAAGCTATCCTTATGTCCTATTGGAAAAGAGGAAGAGTTTGAGGAGATTTTACACGACAGTATGAGTGATGTAAATGAATTATTAAAGTTAAACATAGAAATAACAGTAGACGTCCAATTTGGGCAGACCTACGCAGATGTACATTAATTATGATAGCATATAAATTAGTAAGAAAGATGAAAGACGGGCAACTAAGCCCGCTTTTCATTAACAAGAAGAGTAGATTACCAATAGGTAAATGGATGGAAGCAGAAGACCACCCGACAAAGGGTTTTGCACACCGCAAGGGTTGGCATTGTACACTATCAGCTAACGCACCACACTTAAAGGAGAACCCGAAAGGCGGAAACAAAAGAGTTTGGGTTAAGGTTGAGGTACAGCGTTTTCTTAAATATGATAGACCGGAGTCACAAGGTGGCACTTGGGTATTAGCAGACAGAATGAAAATCTTAAACGAGATATAATTATGAGCGGAGTAATAAGATTCATATCAGACCCTCATTTTGGTCACAAGAATATGGCTACTCTCAGAGGGTTTCACGATGAGTTCTATATGGATGAATACATTATAGAACAATGGAACAAGACTGTAAGCAAAGGCGATACAACTTGGATTCTAGGTGATATAACAATGGAGAGGGATGACTACGAAATCTTAAACAGACTTAAAGGTTATAAGAGAGTAGTACTCGGCAACCACGACCAAGGTAGCCACGTTAAGCATATGGTAAACTATGTAAACTCAATACACGGTATGTCAAAGTTACGACATAAGAAGTTTGGGAATATTTGGTTAACACATTGCCCCGTGTTTCCCCAAGAATTTGAATACAGAATCAACTATAACATACACGGGCATATCCACAATGGGTATAAAATAGAGGATAAGAGGTACATTAATGTTTGTATGGAAGTACAAGATTATACACCCAAGACAATAGAGGAATTAATAAAAGTATAATTATGAGAACAATAGTAATAGGAGACATACACGGAGCATTACGCTCTTTGGTAGACGTACTATCCAAATGTGGATACAACGAGTCCGAAGACAAACTAATCTTTGTGGGAGATTATGTTGATGGTTGGGGAGAATCAGCAGAGGTAGTTGATTATCTTATCGGGCTTAAACAGTACAACGATAACATAGTCTTTATACGAGGTAACCACGATGTATGGTGTCAGCGTTGGCTTAACAACGGAGAAGCCACTATAATGTGGACACAACAAGGAGGACAAGCTACACTAGATTCTTATGTACGAACCGGACTATTAGTTGAGCAAAGTCACAGAGATTTTTTCAATGATTTAGTAGATTGGTACATAGACGAAGACAACCGTTTATACATACACGGTGGTTGGGCATATAGAGAAGGTGACTTTCCTAATAGCGCACAATGGAAGACAAGTGTTGGGTTAGAGTGCCATTGGGATAGAACATTATTAGCAGGAGCAAAGAGCGCCCATAGTGGTAAACAAGGATTTAAAGCAACTAAACCTTTTGACAAAGTGTTTATTGGGCATACAGCTACCACTAGTTTCTTACCCGAGAACTATGTTAATCTATGGAATGTAGATAGCGGATGCGGGTGGAGCGGAAAGCTTACAGCTATGGATGTTAATACTAATGAGTATTGGCAAAGTGATTTTAGTAAAGACCTTTATCCCGAAGAAAGGGGTAGGGGAGTATATGATAGAAATAAACAAAAACGAAAATAATTACTAATTTTCTTGTATATCTCACGAAAAATTCGTATGTTTGCAAGAGCAAAACTAAAAATTATGTTTAAAACAACGAGTACATTACAAAAGTTACAAAAGAAGAGTTCAGATGCACTTGGCATATTCCAAGCAACAGAACGAAGGTTTTATAAACAAGGTTAACGAATTCCCAGGACAATAAAATATGATAGACTTATTAGTTAAATTAATTTGTTATGAGTATGACATAACCAAAGACTTATTAATGTCTAGGACACAAGCCGGAAAGATAACTAAAGCTTTAGCTATGATGTCATATATTTTACACGTAGATAAGGATATAAAAGTGTCCGACATCTACAAGGAGTACGTAAAACGAGGTTATAAGAAAGGGAGAGCTACTATCTACAATCAGATTAAAAGCGGTCTTGATTTAATAGACAGTGGTTCTTACTCTTATGCCCTATACAAGAGTTTACTAGACAGCCTAGATAATGCTAAGGAAGATAAAGTGTTCACGGAGTATGACACAGAGTTCCACACGTTGCTAGGCAGGATATTTCAAAAGATGTATAACGTTAAAAGGCTTAGGCATTTAGACAACATCGAGAAAAATATAGACGAATTCTTGCAGACAGAGTTTCTCCACATAGGTAGTTTTGATGGAGAAGAGGTCAAATTTAAAAAAGATGAGAATGGCAAAGAGGCGTTATAAGAAGCAGACTAATGCTAAGAAGCACGTATTTAATGGTATAGAATTTCAATCGGGGCTAGAAGTATATATGTACAAGAGTCTAAAAAAAGCAAAGATACCATTTGCGTATGAAGGGCAAAAGTTTGTGGTTATAAAGGGCTTTACTTATGAAGGGGTTTCTTATGAGAGATTTTTAAATGGTAAAGGAGACTTTAAAGATAGAGGCAAAAAGAAGTTTGCTGATATGGTGTATACACCGGACTTCACACCACCGGTAGACCACCCATTAGCTTGGGTTATTGAAACTAAAGGGAGGTCGATGCCCGACTTCTCAAGAACTTGGAAGCTATTTAAAAAGCTTTTACAAGAGGACGGAGATGGCGAAACAATTTTGTTTATGCCAAGAAAGCAAGCAGATTGCGATGAAGTTATTAAATTAATAAAACAGTTATAATATATGGACGGATTCAAATTGATAATGAGGAAAGCCTTCATTAAGGATTACTATAAAGATATTATTAGTAAACCTAAAACTAAACAAAACAAAGAGTATTATGAATTACTTAAATCAAAACAAATGTTAACATAATGGCGATAAAAGAACCTTTGAACAGTAGGAGAATCAAGGTTATCAATACTCAAACATCTGAGTTACACGATGACGTTGCCAACCTCAACGAGACCCTTGTCGATAAGGACAAGGAAGAGTCAGTCGAGCTGATAGACAGTATAAGGACTAGACTAAACATTCTAAAAGACCAAATTGTAAATGGAGACATCACTTAAAACACTAACGCTAGAAGACAAAAACCATATCACTAAAACTTACAGAGATGCTAAGGACAATGATTTACCTATGGCGGATGTACAAAAGCGTTTAGCAAAAAGATTTGGGGTCACTAGAAGAACAATAAGAAATTGGGCTAAGTACCTCGGTCTGAATCTAAACGCAGAAAGTATAACTAATCCTTTTAAAGTATTGGTGTATGACATTGAAACAAGCAGAGCTCCCGCTATGGTATTCCAAACGGGTAAAGCTTACATCAATCACACACAACTTAGGGATGAGTTTAAGATTATATCTATCTCTTACAAATGGTTAGGGGAAGATAAAATACACGCCCTAGAGTGGGATAAAAATCACTCGGACGAGAATCTTATGCGGGAGTTTCTCCCAATCTACAACCAAGCCGATATGGTTATTGGTTATAACAACGACAAGTACGATAATAAATGGATTAACACACGAGCCGCAAAATATAGACTTAGAGTTAATACAAATATAAAATCGTTTGACCTATATAAGCAAATGAAAAAGCTTATGTACTTACCGAGTTACTCTATGGCTTACGTAGCCAAATACTTTGGGGTGACATTGAAACAACACCACGAAGGTATTAGAATGTGGGATATGATTCAATTCGGTACGAAAGAACAACAAAAAGAATACTTAGCTAAGATGATATTGTATAACGTTGGTGACATCGTTACTACGGAAGAAATATATCTTGAGATGCGACAGTATATGGGTCACAAGACTCATCTTGGAGTTATTCTAGGTAAAGATAAATACTCGTGTCCTCATTGCGGGGGAACTAACATCGAGGAATTTAATGGGAACTTCACCGTAACGCCTGCCGGCACTATACAAAGACATATGGTATGCAAAGACGATGACGTTCAGTTTAAAATGGCAAATACAACATTCTTAAAAAACAAAGAAGTACAATGGACAGAAGCGTAACTAAAGTGTTAGGGGCAAGAATCCTTATCAAAAAGAAAGGCTTTCAGCAAAAGATTGGTGACTTAGTTATCGAAGATGATGGACAATCATTACCGGTAGCAGAGGTTATTATGGTAGCTGAACAAGTCACAGACATTGCGGTAGGGGATTTAATCCACTACACAGAATCCCGAGAGACGGGTAAATGCTCACATAAAGGGGAAGAGCACTTTGTTATTCCGGTATCTAATGCAGTAGCAATATTATAATGGAAGGACAACACAAGAACAGACCGTATGTAAAGCAATACGACGCGCAGGGAAATTTAATTAACCCAATCGAAGGAGCACACTATAACAAAGATGTCAATAAAGTTATGAATCGCTCACAAAGGAGAAAGTTTGACAAAGTATTAAAGAAATTATTAAAAAAGAAGAAATAGATGTACACACAAATTAAATTTAATTTAGAAGCAAGGGAAGCCTTGCAAAGAGGTCTTGATGAAGTAGCAAACGCAGTTAAGGTTTCTATGGGAGCAGAGGGTAGAACTATGATTATACCAACCCCAAGTAGAGGATATATCGCCACCAAAGACGGGGTGTCTATCGCAAGGTCGATTATGCCGGATGACGAATTCGAGAAGATTGGAGCGTCATTAGTAAAAGAGGCTTGTAGTAGAACAAATAGCCAAGCCGGTGACGGTACTACCACAGCCGCAGTTTTGATACAGTCTATCTATAATGAAGGTCTAGCCTTATTAAGTAGCGGAGCTTCTCCGGTACAATTAAAGAAGGGTATTGACCAAGCAGTTAAAGATGTAGTGGCTCAGATTAAAAAACAATCTATTAAGGTATCTAAAAAGAACCTAAAAAACGTGGCTACCATTTCAGTTAATGGTGACCAAGAGTTAGGTAAACTTATTGCTGATGCTTTTAATAAGATTGGGGAACACGGTATTGTTACCACCCAAGTATCTGATACAGTAGAGACTACTATTGAGGTTAAAGAAGGATTACAGTTAGACAACGGATTTATGGACTCTAAGTTCATTACAAACTCTGTTAAAGGAGAATGTGTTATGGAAGAGCCTTATGTATTGTTACACAAAGGTACTATCCAAAAAGGTGATTCAGTTGTTAAGTTATTTGATTCTTTATGGTCTCAAGGTAAGAAGAACAAGTTGGTTATCATTACTGATGATATCGACCCGTTTGTATTGTCTACTATTAAGACTAACATTGAGAACGGTGCTATCACAAACTCTATCTGTATAGTTAAGACTCCACAGATACTTAAAATCCACAGAGATTTATTGGGAGACATTGCAACCTTAACGGGAGCAAAGATTGTATCTCCGGAGACCGGAAACAAACTTAATGCTAGTGCATTAGGTAGACTTGACAAATTTGTAGCCACTCAATCAGAGTCTTTCTTAATAGGTGACGTAGGAAATTTATCTTCTACTATTGCTGAACTTAATGAGAGAATCAAGGCTGAGACTAACGAGCTTGAAAAGTTAGATTTACAAGAGAGACTTTCTCGTATCAACGGAGGTGTTGCAACATTAATGGTTGGAGCGCAGACTGATAGTGAGTTAAGGGAGAAGCAAGACAGAATCGAGGATGGTATTAATGCTACACGAGCCGCTTTAGAAGAGGGTATATTGCCCGGAGGTGGAGTGTTCTTAGCTCAGTTATCTTTAGATTTATTTGTAGACGACCAAGAAGAGAATGACTACTTGCGTGGTTACAACTTGGTTATGACATCTCTTATAACCCCTTACTTTCAAATACTTTCCAATGCGGGTATAATTAACTATGAGATATTCTCAGAAAAAGGTTTTGGTATTAACGTAACTACTGACACTAAAGTTGATATGATTAAAGTGGGTATTATTGACCCCGCCAAAGTAACAAGATGCGCTATTGAAAATGCGGGTTCTGTTGCCGGTACATTCTTAACAACAGAAGGAGTAGTAGCTCTAAGACAAGGATAAGATGGCAAAGATAAACAAGGAAGGTAAAGCGTGCAAATGCTCAGACTGTGCTTGTGGAACTCAAGTTGAAATCGGACAAAATGGGGAGGTAGTTACTATCTCCCTGTCCGAATACGAGGCTCTACTAGAAGATAGAAAATTATTAATCAATTTATACAAAACTTATGACAGCACTAAAAAAGAAGACGGTAAAGACTAAATGCGAGAAAGTAGGAGACACTAACAATGAGTACTACTTACTAACATTCACAACCCATAACGAGAAATTAGAGGCGAAGGTAGATAAAGAAAACCTTAGATTTATGATTCAAACCATTGATAACGCAATAGTATAATGATTACACATAACACAAACTTAAATCATTTAATTGATATAGACAATGTTGTATACCCTAGTGTAAGAACTAGAACTACAACATTAACTGACGGAGAGAGCAAGAAATGGTTTCTCTATGACTTTTCTAGCAAGGTTACAGTAAAAGGTAGAAACGGGGAGAAGTACTACATCCCGGTTATTGATAGATTCAAAACAGATGTTGAAGACTTTACTATGATGTATAATAGGTTTACAGATAAATGTAAAACTGTAAGAGACCAATACATCACAACGGAAGGTAAAGACGTCTTAATGGAAGACTATATAAAGATTAAAAACTTTAAACTTAAACACATCGGAGACGAAAGAATATGAGATTATTAAAGAAACATAACATTGAAGATGTATTATTCTTCGATATAGAAACCGCTCACGGTGACTATAAGTTCGGTGAAGAGTCACAGATGTTCGACGCTTGGGAGTATGACCATTCTAAGAACGTTGGAGACGTAACTGAACTAATAGAACTCTATATGAAAACAGCGCCTTTGTACGGAGAGTATGGCAGGATTGCTTGTATCACAATAGGGGCTGTGAGAGGCGGAGAGGTTATACTAAAGACCTTTAAAGATGCTGACGAAAAAGTGTTGTTAGAAGAGTTTATGGCTTCGGTTGACAAGTTCGCGAACAATAAGACAGTACTATGTGGTCACAATATCTTAGATTTTGATATACCATTCGTTGCTAAGAGGGCTATCGCCAATAGAATAGGTTTGCACCTACTATTTGACACGGCTCATCTTAAACCTTGGGAGACATCAGTATTAGATACTGCGGTCTTGTGGAAAGGAACGGGTTGGAAGAAGCAATCATTCTTGTCTGTACTAGCTTGCTTAGGTTTGCCATCACCAAAAGATGACATATCCGGAAAAGATGTAGGACGAGTTTATTGGACAGAAGGAGTAGATAGAATAGCAACATATTGTGAGAAAGATGTCTTACAAACTGTTAATCTATTTAGAGCCTTGAGATACGAAGACCCTTTAGAAGTGGCTGAAACATTTGAGCCAAAACAAGAGGGTATTATAGATTACCTATTCAACGGTGGAGCATATACAGATGAGGTGAGAGAGGTTTTAAAAGGTTTCTTAGATACTTGTACTGCAAAAGAAAAGAAGATGGCAATAGAGATATTAAATGCTATCCCTACTAAAGCAAAAGGTAAAGAAACATTCATAACTAAAAAAGATATTAAAGAATTATGTTCATAGCAAAAATATTATTGATTTTATCATTTATTTACAAAATGGTAATTCACTTGAGAGCGGATGAAAGGCTCACTAAAAGAGAAGACACAATTAGTGCGAGACTTGCAACTGCCACCATATTCATTGCAACCATTTTGTTGTACTACTTCGCAGGAATTTTTAATCTCAATGCAGTATGTTAGTATTACCAAGAGAGGATAAAGACGGAAATAGCTACATTTCATATAGTCAGCATAGCAAATGGAAGTATTCAAAGAAGGACTACATTAAGTCTTATTTCTTTGGAGAAAGGTTTGAAGGAAATGCCTATACAGATTTCGGTAGCAAGATTGGAGAAGCATTAGAGAACAATGACTTCTCGGCTTTCAATAGCGTTGAGAAAAAGACACTAAAGAAAGTGACAAGGTTAGATGAATTCGAAAGAGAAATCAAATGGAACTTAGATGGGTTCTATGTGATGGGATACATTGATACCAATGATAAAGATTGCAAAATCTTAATTGACTATAAAACGGGTGACTTGAATAAGGTTGCTACGTATGAAGATGATAAGTATGACCAATTAGCTATCTATGCCGGTGCTATTGAACAAGAGACAGGCACTTTACCCGAGCAGGCTCACGTAGAGTTGATAGAACGAACCGGCAATGCTTTCAGAGGAGAGGATTTAGCTTTGGGTAAAGAAGTTGTTTCTATACCACAAGATATCACTCCCAAGAAGATAGAGAAAGTTAAGAAGGAAGTTATTAAAGTAGCAACCGAGATAGCTGACCACTATGCAGTCTTCAATAAAATTAACTCAATATTAATATAAAAACAATGGGGGCTAAATGCCCCCTTTATCTTATGAAAAATCTAAAATTCTTAAAATCAACTATTCAAGTATTAATTGCAATGTATCCTTTTTGCGCGACTATTTTAACTAATGACCCCGATTTTTATTCCCCGGACTTTGTAATTAGCGTTGTCGCTATACTCGCTTTAGAATCTACTTACCGATTAGTTTATTATATTCAACAATAGTCTCTTTGTTTATAGCTTTGTTAGTAAACAATGCTTGCCAAAGTTTCTTATTATCTTTGTTCATCTCCTTTTCAGCATCTAAGAAATCTCCACCAAATATTTTTGTTAAATATAATGCTCTTTCTTTGGCGGTAGCAAACTTAATTTGATATACCATTTGAGGAACATTTGGATTCTTGACTGTTGACTCAATTATGTTAGCCATTCTCTTAGCGTCAAAAGGACTTTCCTTTGCTAACTTAACTAACTCTTCGCCCAATACGTCAGAGTCTATCTCTTTTCTTAGTAACTTCTTAGTTAAGTCTTTAAACTTAGCTTTATTTTTTATATCATAGATTTCTAGTTTTGAAATTTCTTTATCAAAATCTTTATCGAAGTTTATTCTTCTATTATATTCGCTAGTTGTTTTTATTAAACGACCAGTTAGAGATTTGAATACCCTAGCCTCATCATTCCCCATAGCTTGTTTAGCTTCTTCATCCGCTAATATAGCATCTAGTCCACCATACAATAATCCTATAAATGGAGATGTACTTGGTGTAGTTATGATGCTCTCAACAGCTCCCTTCATCCTAGCCGGAGATATGGAATAGTGCAATCCAATAGTTTTGTAAAACGCCTCAACAGATTTACTTTCGTGTCCCTCTGTCGCAACCTTAACATCACCCCTTAAATAAGATAAATCTTGGTCTCTATAAAAATCATATCCCGTTGTATAAGTTAATGAAGCTTTAAGTATAGGGTTACGAGATAATATTCCCGTAACACTAAGCTCTGCCGGAGATATGTTAGTCTCTACTGACCATTTAACTCTTTCCATTGTATCGTCAGGAGTAATATCACCAACACTCTTTTTTATTACATTTAATTGTAACCCTTCTGAGTAAGCAATAAAAGGTGTTAAGAAATGTGGTTTAGCTACTCTTACATATTGTGCCTCCCCATCTGCATCAAAGCTACCCGTGAACCATATTGAATAATTAGTTTGGTCATATTTACTTACCCCTTTTCTAGCTTTCAAATATCTTTCTCCTGCTGATAGGCCCCTGTATTCTTCCGGAAGTTCATCATCACCTAACCAACCTAACATCTTAATACCTATCGCCATTGGAATAGCAGACAACAAAGCGGCTGACTGAACTATTCGCAATGATGTTTGCACAAACCCGCTTGCTCCATTTGCCCCTAATTGTTCTATTGCAACTCTTGTACCTTGGATACCCGCGTTTAAGTAAGGTATTAAAGCGTCAGCATCTTTAGCATAGATTCCACCTTGACTAAAGTCAGTAGTATTTCTAGCTTCTGCCGTTGCATTTACATATACATCTTGTAACTTAGTAGCACCTTCTTCACCTAACTTGGCTAAAAATTCAGTCTCATTCTTCACTCCCTCGGCTTTAAATTGGTTCTGTACAGACTGATTAAATACAGCCATTCTAACCCCAATCTCACTCCACATTTGAAGTTTCTTAAAAGATAAAGCGTTACCTAATATGCTTGTAAAGTTTTTAGACCTGTTACCAAACATACCCAATAGTTTACCATTTTTAGTTGATAACTTTCTTCTAGTCCAACTTGTTCCTTTGAACTCACCTTGCTTATGCAAGAAGTCTAGCATACCTCCGTACTTAACGAAGTTTCTGAAACTGTTATTCTTTGTTTCAATATCAACTATCCCTTTTACCATTCCCCCGAAAACTTTTATAAGATTCCAAGGTACAACAGAACCATACACCGGAGAGAATGTTGCTACGAACATAAAATCTCGGGGTGCGTTCGTTAAGAAGAATGCAGGGTTATTACCCGTTGCAATCGTTTTAATTAATCCCGATAACGAAGCAATAGCCACTTTCTCTTTTACATTACTGTTTTTCCATATACCTTTCACATTATCATTAAATGCGTCGAAGAATGACTCTTCCATTATAAGCATATGTCTAACACCATTTCTGTAATAGTATTGTGGGTGACTATTTTTGCCCGCCTTGTACTTGTATTTTGGTTTACCGCTTTTAGTAAAACTTACTATTGGGTTATACTTAACGGCTTTTGATAATTCATTAAAATATTTTATAGTTCTTTTTTCCTTAGCTGTTAAATCCTTTGGGTTTTTATCTTTAAGCTCTTGAACAACCTCAGCTTGTGCCTCCATTTCTGTTGACAACTTAGATACTGTATTATTCATAGCGACAGACTTAGCTCTAGCATTCATAGAACGACTTAACAAATAACGAGAGTCTGTTATAAGAGAACCTGCTGACCCTTCTTCTAAACTACGTACTTGTTCAGACGCTAATGATGAGCTTTCTTCTGCCCCCATTTCTATAATAGACATCTCTTGTTCTGCTGTCTTTAAGAAATCCAAATAAACTTTAGGTTGGTAGTCAACGTTAAAGAACTTATCTGCAAACTCTTTTGAAACTAGACCACTCTCCTCCATCGCGGACAAGAGGTCTTGGAAAGCTTCAAAATAAGCGTCGGCTCTTTTATTCATATTATTGAATTTCTCTGCCCCTAGCTCTACCTTCATTTGCTCTAAGGCTAACTTAGACTCTGCTCCATTTAAGAAGCCGGTCTGTGTTACCGGCGGCATACCTCTTTCAGCTCTATTCTTGTCGATAGCTATAATTCTACGAACCATAATCATCTTATCCAAGGTTTTTATATCTGCTGAACTAAGCGCATCCACAACTAATTCTTTACCCACCTTTACGGTCTTTTGGTATATCTTCTTGTAAGCCTCGTCATACATAAATTTAGCATAACCCGAAGCTCCCTTAGAAGTAATCATATAATTTCTAACAAGGTTAAGACCCGACCTCTTCAATATCATCTTAGGCACATACTGTCTATCAAAAAACCATAAAGCTAGTTTTCTCATCCTATTATTCCACGATTTGATGTCAGTCTTCTTCTCATACATTTCTTTTTGAGCCTTGTCGAAGGTGGCATCTAATTTAGCTTTAGCTTCTTCTTTAGTAAGCTTTTTCCTTCTTGATAATATATCAGTAGCAATCTCTTTTTCTTTCTTAGTATCGTAACTATTTATAATAGCAGATTCGCTAGCGCCTTGAGCCAACATATCGTCAATCTCATTTTGCATACGCTCTCTTCTACCTAGTTCACTATCATCTCTTGAGACAATATCTGAAATTTTCTTCCCGTCTTTTAATATATCTTTATCAGATAGGTTACTCAATCCTTCATTAACTTTCATAATGTTAGATGAAACCCTAATAAGATTGTATAATGCAGTATCCTTGATAACTGTTTTTCCTTCAAACATAGCTGAAAGTATGCTTTCAACCGCTTTTACAAACTTAGTAAACATTGTTTTAGGGATATCAGATTTTATTTTGACATCTGAACTCATACCATTTAAAAAATCTTGGAACTTAGCGTTAGACATTCCTTCCGCAACAAATTCATATAGGTTAGTAAACCCATACATATCCATTCCTCTTCCCAAACGAGCATTAGCTGATTTCTTAGCCATATCCATTCTACCACTATTCTCAAGAACTTCTAAATATAATGCCCCTAATTCAGCAACAGCCCTTTCTATTGGGTTCTTAGAGTTTTTATTTAGGTTTACCATATCCATAACAGCATCAAGATATTCTTGACCCGCTTTGGATTCAGAGCCTAGAACTTGCGCAACTGCATTTACCGTAACTGCGTGAACTGATTCGTGAGCAATAGTATGTTCAGCTTGTCTAGTGCCCGGATTTAATGCTATCTCTTGCGAGCCTCTTGCATATAATCCATCTGCCCCCTCTCTAGTTTCTGACTCAGTATTCCATCTTAAACTTATTTGGTTGAAGTTCTTTTTGTTCTTAGCCATTAAATCTATAAGGGGATAGAATGGGCTATCTTTTGGGTATACCTCTGACAATGTAATCAAAGAAGCTTTTCCTTGAAACAGTTTTGCTATTAATGGTAATACTCTAGGAGCTTTAGCTCTTAATTGTTTTTCTTGAGTAGGTGTTACCTTATTTTTAGCTAATCTATTTTTTTTTCTTCTTTTTTCTCTTTTTTCTTCTTCAATTCTCTCTACTTCTATCTCATAAGCCGTTTTCTTTGGCTTATCTGTACCATTGTCCTTAGCTTTTCCGTCTACGCCATTCTCACCGATTACATCTCCTTGAATATCAGACAGTTGTGAATCAAGCTTTTTTAGTAATATTTCAGCTCCTCTTTTCCTTTTCTCTAATTGAACCTTTTGTTCCCTAGCCTCTTTAAGTTCAGAAGGGCTTTTTGACATAGAATAAGTTAAGGTTCTATTAACCTCTGATAACTTGCCTTCTATATCTCTTATATTATTTTTTACATCCTCTTTTTTCTTCCCTAACTTCTCTTTAGCTTTAGTTGCTCCTTCATCTAATCCTCCATCTGTATCGGTGGTATCTTCGGATGTTTCTCCCGTATCTCCATCGCTATCCGGTTGCACTCCTTTACCATCTCCATCCACGCTTGATTTCTTTCCATCCTCTCCTTGAACTGTTTCTCCTCCTTCTGTTCCTTCGTCAGTTGTTGTCCCGTCTCCTTCCTCTGTGGTAGTTGTGTCTGTTTCGGTTGTAGTTGTTTTCTCGGCTGTATCTTGTTCAGTTTCCGTGGCATCTTCAAGTTTCGCTTCTCCATCTGTTTTTTCTTTTTTAATTGGTTTCTTCTCAAGAATTTCTAATTTCTTCTCAATTAATTTATCTCTTTTTTCTTTTAAGTCATTTAATAAATCAGCCTGCATAGTAGGTGTAAGACCTCCTGCCTTGATATCTTGAACAGCTTTCATTATTTTGTTAGCCTCTTTGTCTATCTCAATTAACTTAGCATTATCCTCCGGAGAACGTTCTTTAGCTCTCTTGAAAGCTTCTTTTAATGTAGCGTCTTGTTCTTCAATAATAGAGTTAACTTTATCTAACATTATTTTTTTAGTACTCTCGGGTAGAGTTTCTCTTCCCATTTCAAGTTCGTCAAGTAATGTAGTAAGTTTTGCAGAGTTTTTAGTCATCAAATCAGATGCATCTTTGCCCATAAGTGCTTTAGAACCTAAACCTATAAGGCTAGGGAACATACTCATTCCCGCACCCATAGCTCCACCACTCGCTAACGCGTCTAGTGTGCCATCAAGTATATGTGTATCTTCGTCACCTAAGTAAAGGATATCTATTGCATTTTGAACTAAAGTGTTACCAAATTCTGAGGTAGCCTCTTTACCCATATCAATACCTCCACCTACTATTAGGTCGGCAGTCTCTTTGATGTATTCTTTATAACCCATTTTAAGCTCTGACTTAGTAGCGGATTTAAGAACCCTTTTACCTTTAGATAATATACCTAAAGATATTTTCTCAGAAAGAACTTCTGCTAAACCATTACCAACTCCTGCAAGATATATCTCAATCTTGCCGTAGGTAGGTTTGTTTTCTAAAACTGTTAATTGCTTTAATGCGTTAGCTTTTACTTCGGGGTCGATAAAATCGTCACCGTCCATTCCAGCTATTTCTAGTTTCTTTCTCTCTATTTTAGCACGTAGGTCTGTTTGGTAATCTTTCAACTCCCCCACCTTAGACCCCGCTGAACTTGTACCAAGTATGCCTAATCCTACACCCGACCCCCCCGAGGCGGCTAATGTAGTAAGTACGGGTAGTTGAACCATAGTTTGTTCAGCTAACCATTTACCAAAGTTTTTACCAACCTCAACATCTTCAATAGATAATTGTGGTTTGATAAGGCTTCTTTGTCTTTGTGTCTCTTCTCTAAATTCAGCTACAAACTTTTCTGCTTCCGGATAAGAAACTTGTACAGGAATTCCCGGTGCTACGGGTAACATTTCAGCAGTAGATACACCAAACTCCATTATGCCCGAAAGCATATCAGCAGTTGTTAGTCTAGCTAAATCTTTGTAGTACCCAATACCGTTGTAGTTCTTTTTAAGTAAATCTAATTCTTCTACAAAGCTACCAATGTCTTCATTGTTGCTTTCTATTACATCTACATTACCGTTATATTTTACAGAGATATCTTCTATCTCATTTTTTCTTTGTTTGTAGTCTTCCCACATTTCTTGTGGTACAGCTTTGCCGGATTCTTGTGTTCTTTTAATAGCGTCAGCTAAATGACCTATATTCTTAACAAGTAGTTTGGCTTTCTCCTCTATAATAGAATTCTCTGCTAATATATTCTGACTTGCTTTATCTAAAGCTAAAGTTCTGTTTACTGCATAAGCATTTAACTCTTCCCTTTTCTCATTAGGTAGAGACTCTAAAAACGTGGACTTTCTTGCTAACTCTCTTTTCTCAAGTAAACCTTCTTCTGTGTCGTACTTGTAGAGAGGTATAGGCATACCCGTTCTTAACCAACCATCAACATATGCTCCGGCAGTTTCATACCAACCTCTTCCTTCTCCCTTTTTTTGGTCAGCTACTTTCTGAGCTACTTGTTGCTCATCCTCTATTGTGATTTCACCGGTTTGTTTGTATGAGTCATACAAAGCCACTATCTCCGGATTAGGTTCTTGTTTTCTAGCTTCAATTTCTTGTACGATAGGGTCTTCACCCTCTACTTGAGGCTGAGGTTGTTCACTATCAACGCTAGGACTTCCTGCTGTAACCGATTCTCCAACTCCTTGAGCCGAATCCGATGGAGATTCCGTAGAAACGGCTGTTGCTTTTTTTGACGCTCCTTCTTTTGGTGGTGACACCACTAGTCCTTTAAATCCGCTCTCTCCTCCTTCATATCCGTCATCCTTAAATAACTTATATGCGTGATTATATGCATCCTTATTTTCTGTAATAAGGGATTTATATTGGTCAACACTTCCTTCGTAACCGTCTTTTTTAAAAAGCTCGTAACTATATTGAATTGCTTCTTCGTTCATTATATTTTAATTAGTTGGATTAAATTTACTTGCGCCACCTTTAGACTTAGCTCCCCCATTAAAAGAGCTAGCTTTAGTTTTTGGCATATTTTTTATTTGACTCTTTAAGTCATCTTTAAGTTGTTTACCGTCTTTGTAGTATCTACCTTTATCGTTTTTAACTTTTCCGTTCTTGGCTAAATTAGTGAAATCTGTTTCGGTCAACTCTTCTGTAACCTCTTCGACTTTCCACCCGCTAGAGCTTCCACCGCCTCCCATAACGATATCAACTAGTTTTGAGTTATCTATCTCACCATTTTCATCTAGTACGCTTACAGCTTCTTTACTTACTTTGGTAGCTTTCTTTTTAGTGGCGTACATTTTACCGTCTTCTGTTATCCAAACGTTGTCTACCAACTCACTAGTACCTTCTGTTTTAGATGTAAGAACACCTTTACCAAATGATACAGAGTATCCATCTTTATTTTCTAATCCCGGGATTGGTGCTATTACCGGTATTCCGGTATTAGAGTCTGGTGTTACAACCGGTACAATTACATCTTCATCTCGTTTAGCTTGTCTGCCTGCCGCGGCATTTTCTCCTGCGTAGTTGTAAGCTATTTTTAATTTCTCATCATAAGTAGCTTTTACTTTCTCTAGCATTTTATTTGTTACCTCTTCAAATGCATTCTCATCCCAATCGGCTTTACTGTTGCCCATTTCATCAGCCCATATTCTTTTTGCTAATGAAGTAGGGTTTTTAACAGAACCTAATTCAGACTGAACTAAACTCTTAGCTCCCGCTTCTTTGTTAGCCCATTCTTGTTTACTTGTTATAGTCCAACCCTTTTTTACATCTTTAAGGTCATCACCTAATATGTCTCCAATATTTTTTACAGCCTCTACTGTGTCTACTTGCGGTACGATATCATACATACCCGTACCTTTCATTACTTTAGCTAAAGATGTTTCTGTATGTTTTTGTGAGCCATCTTCGTTAACTTCGTATTCTCCGGTGTCGGGGTCTATGACAGCCACCATAGCAATAGGCTCTCCGTATTTGTTTTCTTTGAACATTACTTTCTCTTCGTTAAAGAAAGCGTTTACCTCTTTCATTGCGTCTTGATTCCAACCCGATAGGTCACCGCCCATAGCAGTAACACTTTTTGCGTATTCTGAGTACTTGTCTGTAAATAGTTTTAGATTCTTAGCGTAGTTGGCTCTGTTTGCAGTTTTTGCTAGATACTCATCTGATTTAGCATAAGAAGGGTTATTCCTAGCTTTCTTCCAATCTTCATATCTGATTTGATTCATATCTCGAATACCTTTAAATAAGGCATCGTCAAGACTTTCAACTCCCGTAGATTGGTCTCCCAAAGGGTTGAACTTGATTGCATCTTTCTCAGCTTGAACTTTATCTTTATCTACTTTTTCTAATGCTCTGTTTTTAATATGAGCATCTTGCTCTTCTTTAGCTATTGCACCAAAATCAGTTTCAATAGGTTTAAGTTTTTGTAGAGCTGTGTATGTACCCTTTTGTGGCATAATAGTTTATATTTTTTATTGTTAGACATCACCGCCCATAAACGACTTACCGTCAGCTTGATTAGCTTTACCCATTGCCATAAATGAACTAGCCCCTTGAGCTACGTCACCTATACCACTAAACAAGTTTTGTTGTCCGGTAGCTAATTGTTGACCTAATCCCGCCAAATCTGCGTTCTCTCTAGCTTCTGTCATTTGTTGGATTCTAACCTCATCAGTTGCTTTCTCTGCATCTAATTGAGTTTGTGCAACATCAATTTGAGCGCCAATTTTCTGTGCGCTATCTACTGCGTTGCCTACTATTTTAGACGTTGCTCCAACAACCCCTCTCACCCCACTAGCTTGTATTCCTTGCATAGCAGTTGAGGCACTCATAGCTAATTGTTCTTGTGCATATTCTTGAGCCTTAGTACTTACACTTCTTCCTTCGTGTACATTCACAAGGTCTTGCCTCTTATAATTTCTTATTGCTTTATTGGCTTTGCCGGCTTGTATTGCTCCCATTACTCCTTTAGCTATACCGCCTGCCGCTCCTAAAATTGCTCCAAACATAGTTGTTTTCTTTATTAATTGTTATAAATACAAATTTACGTAAAAAAACGTAGCACAAAAAGTGCTAGTAACTACGCTAATATACGAATAATAAATGGATTATACAAACTCTACGAAGGCTCTGACTTGAACATCTCCGATGATACTGCAAACAGTTCTGTCCTTGTTGTAGACTCGTCTGTTAATGTTACCTCAAAGTTGTATCCTCTTATAGCACTTCCTTCTATTCTACCGTTCTTAATACCAAATACAAAATTGTTTGGTACGAATGCCGGACTTGCATCAAGTTCTATATTTGTTGCGTCTGTTAAGTCTACAACATTACCTAATAATCCCGCCTCATCTCTAAGTTCGTCACCTACTGAAATAGATGACCTAGAGTAAGGAGCTGTAAACTGTAAATTAGTTCCTACTATCGCTTGAACTCTACCTAAACCATAGACATCTTTAGCAGAGTAATCTCCGCCTAATTCATTACGTCTAGTGTAACCATACCACTTCCCTTCCTTATTAACAAATTCAGCTACATCTATTGTAGACTGTGTTATAGAAACTGTTTCATCATTTAGGTATGATTTAATAGTTACGTCAAAAGCCTTATTACTCTCTGTGTTTATAGTTTTAGCCACCTTAATTGTAGAAGGCTCTTCGTTGATTATGTATGTTAAAGTTGTAGCATACTGAACACCATAGAAATTATTTCTAATAGAGTTGTCTTCGTCATTGTGTAGGTACAGTTGCCCGCCCTTTACAGTAAAGAATCTATTATTAAGTCTACTCATCCAATCGGGAATCCAAGAGTGGAATGATGTCCACCCTTTTACTCCATCGTCATATGTTATTGTGTTTGCCATTTATTATGGTGTTAAATCAAATCCTAATTCTATTAATGCGTCTGTTACTTGTGTTAAGTAATATCCTGCTGTTCCTCCATCTTGTACGTTATACTTGTAAACTATTTCAGTCTTATCTGATAGACCACTAGTTCCTGCATAAGCACTAGTTCCGTTCTCTACCGCTTGTACAAATTGTTGGAAGTTAAGTCCTCCGCCCGTTTCGTCTACTTGGAATATTACACCTCTATAAAAAGAAGGTGAGAATGAGTCTAAGCTAGCTCTAAACGCGGCTATATCAATATCATACTGTGCTGTTGTTACTGCTGAATCATTAGGAACTCCGTGATATATAGAGTTCGCTTCATCTTGGAATACAAGAGATACAACATTATCAGCATCAACCGGATACGTTCCTTTAAAGTCAAGCATAGTTAGTGTTTGCTCTGATGGGTCAGATACAACATTTACTCTACTAGCATACAATACGGGGTCATTATCATAGAACGGCAATAAAGCGTCTTGTAATAATGTGTCTCTCATTGTTTGTAATGGAGTTAACGTGCTATTCATTGACCCCGAAGAATCAAAGTAAATATTTATATAAGTGTTAGATGTAATTGCAACGCTTCTATAATCATATATCAAATAAAGAATCTCGTCACCCACCGGTCTGTTCATAACAAACTCTGCTTCATTAGTCTCCGGAACTCCGTCCTCGTTAGTTGTTGTTATAGCAGGGAATGTAGCTAATCCCGTAATGGTGGCTATATCCGCGTCTGTATAATCAGTAGAGGATATTAAGTAGCCTAGTGCGTTAGCCTCTGCCTCATTGAAATCTCCACTATTAACATAGTCTTTATAAGCTTGTATCTTTACAGTTGCACCGTCGATAGGGTAACCTCCTACACCTTGGACACCAACTTCTTCTTTATACAGAGTTACACCTCCCGTAAGAAATACCGGAGTTTCTGAAAAGAATGATGATGTATCCCATTTGTATCTACTTGTCATTGTTTGTCCTACATCTCCCTCATCGTTTAATATAATTGTAACCACTTTAAGAGAAGAACCTAATGGGCAAACGTGACTTATGTTATATTCAATAGGGCTTACAGTTGGTGTGACTGTGATAGTTACCTCATCTTCTACCATACTATCTCTAGTGAACGTAACATCTCCTGCTCCCGTAACACCTAGGTCTTCATAAGTAGAGCCATTAAACACGGCAGATACGTTTGCAGTACCAACAGTTATGTTGTAGTTTATAACCACATCACCACTCAAATTATTTAGTTTAAGTATATAAGTAAACGGAGTTATTTGACCCGTCTTAAATATATTTCCTCCACATTCTACTTGTAATGGAGCTAATGTTGGTTGGTCTCCTAATGTTATTACATATTGGTCAAAGTAAGGGTCATAAGCACCCAATCTCTTAGAGTTAGGATTATTAATAGAATCATCTCTAAAGTAATCACCCATTCCATAAACAGATATCTCAGTTAAACCGTCTTGGCTTAATCTCATTATAGCTCCTCTTTTAGAATCGGCAAACCACATAGTACTTCCGTACTTAGCGAAACTCTCCGGATTATCACTTATACCATATTCTCCCGCATAAGGAATCTCTTGCCCCAACACATCTATTGTTTGGCTTACATTACCACTACCGTCTGCATTGTATAAAACAGATTTATTGAATAGTACTTTAACGATTTTATCCTCTTGGAATGAAATAATATCATTATCCCTAGAGTATAACTTTTTAATTTTACCATATGTATCATCTAAATCTTTGTAATTGGCTAATGATAAATTAAATTCATTTAGGGCATTTACCCCAGTTGTTTGTTCAAATACCCCACTATACGTAATTGAAGATATTCTATAATTTTGTTTGTAGTCTTCAATAGGTGAAGACGGTCTTGTGTCCATCTTCATAGTCTTGGCGTTGAATAAATCTTTTATTTTGTAGCTCTCAAAAGCATTGCCCCAAGCAAATGAATTAAATATGTCTAATACAAATTCACCACTAACAGATGATGTTTGACTAATATCGCTAGCACCATTAGCTAAATGTAACCCATTGGAAACAGAATATGTTTTACCTATCTCATAGAATATATCTAAGTTATCATCAACTGGCTTAGTTTCAAATATGATATCATTCTCTGATTGGAATATAGTTAATCTAGGATATACTTTTATAATATTATCTCCATCACTGTTTTGTGTGTTTAGAGATATTATTATCATATTCATTTGTTGAGCCTTATCTATTGTAATAAAACTAGCCGCTCCCGTTGTGCCTACGCTACCTCTTCTAAACCAAACTCTACTATCTACTATCCCTAAGTCCGGCTGTATGTTATCCCCATAAAACCACTCTTCTATATTAGCATATCTACGAGAAGATATATAATTTTTCTCTATAGATATATTCCCTTCTCCCGTTTCTTGATAAACAATAGTTATTCTAGCCCCACCTTCTATTACGTCTTGTTCTCCGTTAGTATCTAACTCTGTTATTCCTTTATATATAGCGTATGCTTTTGAGTTTTCATTACCCCCAAGATTATTATCAGAGCTAGATTTCGCACTGACTACCCAGTAATCATCTATATCATGACCCGTGGTAGTTCCAAATGTAATTTCAATGCCGTCATCTAATGCTTGAGTTGCCCCCGTAATCGGAACGGCAAGGGCTTCAAAAGTTGCTCCGTCATCTTTACTCCACTTAAAAGTATCGGGTGTTCCTATTGTATCTATTTCTATTTTATACCTAACATCTAATAGTCCGGTATAAGTTATTGCAGGGGTGACAACCATGTCGTCAGTTGCAGTTAGTCCGTAAGCTATTGCATCTTCTACATAACTAAAAGACGACCCCCCTAAATACCTAATTGGGTCATTATACCTATTTCTAGTGTTATCATACCCAGCGTATTCATATAAATCAAAATCCTCTTCATTAATTCTAAAGGCTATTGGCTTTACTCTAAAGTAAGTTCCTTGTAGTTGTTTTGTCTCTGTTACACCCGCATCCTCTAAGAAGTTTCTATCTTGTGTCTTTATCTCTAGTACTTTTGTTTGAACAACATTGGTTAGTATAGAGCCCGAATCAGCTTTAACATATATAAACTCACCCTCATTTATTTTACTTGCCTCATTAGCTTCTAGTTTAATCCAAACATAGACCCCATCTCGGTAGAATAGTGTGGGGATAATGGTGTCATAGTCAGTTTTAGACTGCTTGATAAAAAACCTAAACCCCTCTGCAAGTGCGGGGGCTTCATTAGCTACTACAACTTTAAGTTGATTCTTGTTTATAGCCTCTGAGTTTCTAATGTATAGCGTGTTACCCTCACTTGTTAGTGGCGTAGTCAATCTACCCCCACCATATAAGTAGGCTATTCCTATTTCGTAATCTCTATTAGTTCGCATAGTTTCAGTTGGCACTCCCTCTACAATAGCTGTTGAAACTTTGCTTACGGTTAGGTCAACTTGAATCTTATCTCCGTCAGCTCCTAATAAATTTATATTTTCTTTATAGTTAGCAAATAGTATTCTATTGCCAATCATCTCTTGTGCATAAGCTACAAGAGGTACATTGTCATATAATCTATTTAACTCATCTGTGCTTAATACCCTTTTTATTTTAGAGTTAGAGTATAAGAAGGAAACTGTTGTGTTGTCAGACCACCCCTTATTACCTTTACTAAAAGATTCAATAGCATAAACTGCGTTTGAACCCGACTCTTTAAATACTATTTCTATTTCTTTTACTAAATCGCTACCCGTATTAAATGCAATATCAACAGCACTAAATCTGTTAATCATTGATTCGTTAGATGAAATTGAGTAATCGTAGAAGAATGTTTTAGGTCTAAATGCAAAATCTGTAAAAGGGGATAATGCACTATACTCACCGTCAAGGTACTTATATCTGTATGAGAATGTTAAGAACTTCTCTTCTAAGTTATTCTCTTCGTCTGTTGCTGTGTCTGTTAATGTTATTGTAGGTGGAGCTGATGGAGGCGCTTTGTACAAGCTTATCTCTTCTTGCCCAAAACCATTCTCCCCATAAGACTTGGCTCTTTCAATATTTATCTGTCTTGGTTGATTTAATCCATCAGTCCAAAATAAATATCTGTTTCCATTATCTGAATCTATTAATACGTTTACTCCCGTAATTAAATAATCTTCGTCAAAGTTAAGTACGTTTGCATCTCCTATACGAGTATCAATAAGCACGTAGGATGCGATAGCGTTCACGTTATCCCATTCAAATACGTAATTACCCGTATCAGTTTTTACAAACCAATATATTTTTTCTTCGAACTCATCACCAAACATACCTATTGTGATAGGATTAGCCCCCATCGTTAGGTTAGTAAGTTTTCTATTACTCAAAGAGTTTTCTCCTGCTCCAGCGTCACTTGACTCAGAGTTACCTACTCTAAAGTTTAATGCATCGCGATATGAACCCTCGGGAAGTAATCTTGAGTCCGTGTCTTTATCCATTTTAGACCCGACGAAAGTGTTCTTAATTTCCGGCATCTTTTAGTCTTTTATCATTTTACTGCCACTTTTCATAACTTGTCTGATTTCCTCATACCTAATAGGCTTGATTCTTCTTTTAGCTACTCTACGAGAGTTGAACCAATCTCTTCTTGCTCCCTCTTTCTCGTTACGTGGTACGTTTTTATTTCTTTTAACTAGCATCCAATAGATATACTCGTAAGCCGCGTCCTCAGCGAACTTGTGTATTCTTATGTCACTATCAGCTCTTTGGAATAATCCGTCAGAGATATAATCTAAAACAATAGTTCTTCCTTGTACAGAAGATGAAAACTGTATGATACCTCTTTCTTTATCAATTACGTATGAGCCATTCTTAAATACTTTAGAGCGGTCTAAATTAAATGAGGGCGCTCCTCTTTCGTTTGATACTGTTCCCGCATCTAAGTAATTGGTCTCACCTCCATCGGCTATCATATCTTGTGCGTGAGAACCTTGTAAGATGTCTCCGTCTACATCATATAAATAATCGTAGTTGTTGTCTTGTAAATAAGCTTGTGCTAAATTACTTCTGTTGTCAATCGCCATTGGGTGTTTTCTACCGTTGAGGTCTACCCAAGATATTTGCACATACTGAATGTAATCGTGTGGTAATGGTATAATAAAAGAAGGGTTTAAATCTAGTTCTATTGATATTACCTCATTAACTACGTCAAAGTATAATTCTTGTACAGCTCTTTTTGCGTGGTAAACAACTAAGTCTACATCCACATTGGCAACATATGAATCATCTGTTTGTGAAAATAAGAAGTCATTGACTAAATCCTTAATTGTTATGTACTGATGATTACCCCATTGTGAGTCATCTCCATAATATAAATCTAAATCTGTAAAGTTTTGTATTGCCATTATTATCCGTTTTTAACTTCTTCCGCTTTCTTGATACCTTCTGCGTAGTTGATTACTTGTAAATCTCTTATGTTTATTCCAATTAAAGATAAAATCTCCATAGCAAGCTTGTCCATTTCCGAAGGGTGTAATTCAAAATCTTGAAAATCATTTGCTGTATTATCAAATAACTCTGAACCCAATACAATATTGTAAGTCCACTTTGGCGCTAGTGGCTGTCTGATGTACTTACAAGTTACATTGGCTATTATTGTGATAGGCGTGATTATAATGTTATTCCCTTCCCTATGATATTGAGGAAATGTTGTGCTTGATGCAGTCTTAGATGATTGTTTAAATGCTGAACGAGATTGTTGTCCTTCATCTACTACTGTTGAATTGTATAATATACCTCTCTGCTTTATGTGATATAAATCAGAAGGTAATACAAATTTATCAGTATCATAAGTTAAAGTTGCTGATTTAGAAAAGATGTCTACCTTCTCTCTAGTTTTAATAGGCATATTTGCTAGACCTATTCCACCATATCCTCTGTTCTCTTTATACTGCTGTTTCTCTATCTCTATAAAGTATTCTCTAAAAATCTTGTTTTGGGCTTGTGTACCTAAGAAATTAAATTCCGCAGGGGTTAGATTACCCCTAAGTTCTTTATTTGCTATGGTCTTCACCACTTGGAAAATTAAATCTATCATTGCGTGTTTTATTTATACAAATATACATAAAAAAAAGGAGCTACATTTCTGTAACCCCTTCTTACTAATTTACTCCTTTCTAAGAGCGTTTATCAATTTCTCGCATAACAGTCATTCCTTCTTCTGTCTCTAAGAACTGAGAGAAGTACTGTGTCGCGTTCTTACCTAAAGGTATGTTACATATCGTGGCTTTATTATCTCCCCAAATAACTCTACGAGAGTCTGCTGAGATTGTAATAACTCCCGATAAGAAAGCTTGCTGTGCAATAGCCATACGTGTAATATCTGAATCATCAAATACTGTTACCTCCCCTTCTTCATTACAAAATCTTGAAGGATTAACATTTACTGCATCGTACAACTCATTCTTCAATTCGTCTATTTCCATTTTAGCCGCACCCGATGGGTCGCTATTAATAACAGACACTAAAATCCTAAGTGTTTCAATACCGTTTGGTTCTTTTGCTTTTTGTCTAATAGCGTGTTTAATATCAAGGACTAATTCTTCCCAATCCACCATATCCTTAGCGTCAGCCGCATCATCAATAGCTTCAAATAGAACGCCATTACTAGGGTGTACATCAAGAAAGTCTTGAGTGATTACGTCCTTAGCTTCTGTAAACAAGAATCCATTAATAAATATAATATTACTAACTACTGCTTGTTTAGATTGTTCATCTACAAAGATTGATTTCTCATTCTTGCAATGTCTAATAGCTCTGTTAGTTTCTTCTAATTCGTCAAAGATAATTAAGTCATTATCTCTACCGGTTTTTAACTCGAAAGTTAGGGGTTGGTACTTAATAAGTCTGTACTCCTTTGGTTCTAAAACCCTTTTCTTTTTTGCTACCGTAGTAACTACTTCTTTTTCAGAAGCTTTTGCTTTTGTTGCCATCTTTGTTTTAATTTAATTTGATTTATAATATAAAAAAGGGGAGAGCTGTACCCTCCCCTTAGTGTGATTATGATTATGCTCCTTCGAAAATCATAAAGTTATTTGCACCAATAGTACAAACACCTCTGTCAGCCAAATGGTTTACTCTCATATGGTCATTAGTATCCGTAGGTACTGATGTTCCAACTGAACCGGTAATCCAAGTTTTGTGACGTCTGTTCTCTTCACCTTTAACTCTATACTTGATAGATAAGTAAGGACGAACAATTCTGTCAGCGTTTGAACTTGAACCATCGTAAACTTCTTTGTCTCCGTAAGGTACTAACAATCCACGTACTTTACCATCAGCAGGCAATACTGCTCCTAATAATGTAGGGTCGTTAAGTAATTTCCAATCTGACTTGTAGAAGTTATAAGAACCTCTTCTGAACCCGGTGAAACCTAAGTTTACAGCCATTTGCTCATCATTGTCAAACATTCCGTAAGAAATACCACCACTATATCCTGCGTTCAATGAACCTAAAAGGTCATCAATAGCTAAAGATTGGTCTCTGTCCACGAAGAACATATATTCCTTAATCTTACCTTGTTGGTCAAATCTCTTTAAGATTGAATCAAAGTTAGCAAGAGTTGTTGCTAAACCGTCAAACACGTTTCCACGAGTTCTTACTGATTCGAAAAGTCCTTCTGAACCTTCAAATCCTGCGGCAGCCGCTCCCGAGCCTGCTTCTGCTTCATTTCCTAATAATAGACCCATTTCGATTCTATCTTCGAATCGTCTACGTCCATCTAATTCTGATTGTAAGAACCAAACAAAACCTCCGTTGTCAGTCTTAACCCAAGAATCTTGTGTCACATCAGAACCACTAGCGATGTAGTTATCCTTGAATATGATAGTCTTGTTGTTAAGTACTGTAAAGTCAGTCTCTAAGCTTCCGTCCATTCCTTCTGTATTCTTAGCGAATTCAGAGTGAGAGATGAAAGTTTTAATTGCGGTTGTTCCTACTAACCATCCTGCCGCTTTGTAAGGTACGGCTGTGAAAGTATTTGCTGTTACGGCTGTGATACGCCCTAATTGGAACGCTCCATTACCACTACAAGCTACTACTTCACCTACACGGTAAACGTGTCCATTTTTCGTGAAATCATTTCCACTACGAGCTACATCTGTGTATGCTGTGTGTAAACGACCTTTTTCAGTCCAAATGTATTGGTCAGAAGAAATTGCTTCTTCCGAGCCTAATTCAAATAACATACCCATAAGAGATTGGTCTCCATAGATAGATATTAATTCTTCATATGCATCCGGCTTATACTGAGAAGTGTAATCGAAAATATCGATATAATTCTCTTGCGTAGCTTTTTTAATTGCGCTAGGCGTAAAAGACGGAGCAGGGGTTGTTGCTAATGCCATTTATTTGTGTTTTAAAAATGTTAATTATTTATTTTTTACTTTTTCTAAATCTGAACTTAGAAGAGTTTTTACCCGTTAAATTGGTCACAACTTCTTTTATGTTCCCTTGTTCCCTTGTCTGATTATCTTGGTTAATCGCACTTGGGTCTAAAGAGATGTTATTATTCTCTCTAATTTTGCCTTCAATAGCATAATTTTTCCCTTGCTCAAATGCCGATTTAATAATCGTATCAAAGTTTTTAAGCTTATAAGTATCCCTAGCAATGTTCTCGTGATTAAAACTTCCATCTTCCTTATACCATTCCGGCATAGTATTGATGTAGTCCACAAGGTCTTTTGTTGATTCTTGTGCGACGTTATGCTTAATCGTAAGACCTTCTCCTAGGTCTAAATTAATAGCTTGTAGTTTCAGAGATGCTTCTTTCAAAGAGTTTTGATAGGCTACATTTTTGTCTTTTAAACTTGCCTCATTCTGTTTTACAGTTTTAGCGTAGTCTAATAACTCTTTCTCTTCAACTGACAATGAACTTTTAGGTTGACTTTCTAAAAAGTTAATCTTATTTTGTTCAAGTGTCTCTCTACCTTCTTTGGCAAACTTCTTTAGTGCAATACTCTTGGCTATTCTGTCTGACTCATCATCTTCTAATTCATCATACACATAACCTTTCATAGTGTACTCCAATTCCTCTTCCGTAAAATCCGGATACTTGTCAGCTAAAATCTCTCTAGCTACATCCAAATCTCCCATCTTAGAGAAATCTTTATTAAAGTCTGTCCATTTTGATAGACTTAGACCCGTCTTCTCTTTCCACTCTAAAAGCTGTTTCACCTCTTCGTCGAGTTGAACTTCTTTCGGCTTCAAGTCATCGTAACTTTTTACTTCTCTCCCTAGCGTCTCGCTAAGTTTTTCAAAAATTACATCGTCTGTCAGCAATGTGTTTGGAGCTTCCGGCTCTGCCACGGGCGGTGTTTCTACTGTCGGAGGTGCGCTATCCTCTGTCGGTGGTACAACCACGGGTGGTGTATCTTCTACTACCGGTGGAGTTACCTCTACTACCGGTGGTGTTGTTTTAATTGTTTCTTCTGTCTCAATTCCGTCTACCGGTGGCGTAGGGGGAGTAGTCTCCTCACCTTGCATATCCGAGATAATGGAATTGGCTCTAGTTAGGTTTTTGTTCCTATTTTGTCCTAGTCTTGCCATTACGTTATTTTTAGTTAGATTTAATTCAGTACAAATTTAGTAATAAAATCTATACACTTTTTTTATACCCTAAAATCATCTAATCCTAGCTCCCCGGTAATCGAAGAGTTTGCTGATTTGAAGTTTATTGGGGTTGGTTTTTCTTTCTTACTTTCTGCTTTTATCTGTGATTGTTGCGTAGCACTTTCGGCTTGCCTATCGTCTTTTCTGTCTTCTTTATATGAATCTTTATCTTTTAATGCTTTGGCTTTTTCTTCTTCAAGACCCGTCTGATATAAGTATTCAAGTGCCATTAACTCTTTCTTAGCCTCTAGCTCTCTGTTAATCTTAGCTATATCATTTTGTCCTTTGATTTTTTCTACCTCCATTTTGCCACTTGTAGAGAGTTGAATCTCTTGTTGTTTCACTTGTGAAGCGGCTTGAGCGGCTTGGGCATTACTCTCTGACTGAGTAGTTATCTTCTCTAAATCTCTAGCTTGTTGCTCTTTGATATGTTTGTTCTTTCTAACTTTAATCATTTCGTTAGCTAAAGATAAATTGCCAATCTTTCTAATATCAATACCGTCAGTTGTAGATAAACCTCCTTGGGCAATCTCTGCTTGAATATTTTGTTCTAGCATAGCTCTTTCTTGTCCGTCCGGCTTCAATCTAATAGTAATACCAAAATCGTGTAAGTGTAAATTACCTATCGATTCTAATACATCAACGTTTATTTTACCAATAGAATTGATATACGCATTTCTTAAATTAGAGAATCTAAATATATCTTTTAATCTTAATGATAAACCATTAGCTAGATATTGTGTCATCTTTAATTGAGACTCCAATATGTATCTAGTTGCTACGTTAGAGTTTACTTGTTGTTGTTGTAAAGCTCCTACGGAAGTGTCGGGGTGTGGTAAGGTGGCATCTGCTCCTTGTCCAATACCAATAGAATCCCTCAATAAATTAAAAGAGAAATTGTACGCGTTCATTAATTGCTCTAATCCTGCAATCTGCCCATTGTTAAGCTCTTGAATAGCTCTACCATTTTGGATAGAACCATCAGCCATTCTTGATGTACCAATAAGGTTACCAGTATCATCGTAGAACCTAATTAACTCTAATACAGAAAGGCTATTGCCATTACCTAAATCTATTTCATCTAATCCGTCTATGTCAATATAAACACCATTAGGTTTAGCCTTAGCTATAAATTGTTGAATCTTTATTTTTAATTGTTGTAGTTGGTCAATATCCGGAATAACTCTCTCTACTAAAGATTGTATTCTTCCTTGATATAATTCCGGTGCGTAAACAACATAGTTTGATAAAACCTTATTACTGATGTAGCCGTTAGGTCTAACCATATTTTTACACTCACCATAGTTAAAGATAGCTTCACTACCTAAAACCAAAGCTCCTTCATACCAAACTTCTCTTGCTTCTGTTAAAACGTCAAAGTCTTTATAACCTTGTTTCTCTTCTTTTTCTTTAACGCTATCCGGTTTCATAAACTCGGAGTGCTTTTTTGTTACAGCAAAAGAACCGTCTTTTCTATATTTCTTTTTGTATCTTTCTACTTTATTTGTTTTGAACGTGAAGAATAATACGTCTACCATCCAAGATGTTAAATCTTCTCCTCTGTACCAAAACTCATTTGAGATGTGGTTGTAACCTTGCCAATCTTGAGATACGTTCCTAAAGTTCAATATCTCTTCATCAGTAAACTTTCTTCCCGCAATTCGTTGTAACTCATTTACAGTCATTCTTTTTACGTGACCAAAATAGTTTACATTGCTAAAGTTACTTTTCGTTGGGTAAGCCCATACCATATCAGCAGGGTCTACTTCTTCTACAACAATCCCTTTAACGGGGTCTGTACTGTGATGTACGGCACATACTCCAATCTCTGTTAAATCTTTAAGTAATCTTTTTTGTATTTCATCATATTCGTTTAGCTCCAATGTATATTTAAGAGCCTCTTCTATGGCTATTTCAATTGAAGGCTTATAACCTAATCTCATACGAAGATTTAATTCTTCCGGTGTATCCGGTATCTCTTCTCCCGGCATTAAGTCAATACCTAATAAGTCTTTGGCGTCTTGCAGTAAGGTTTTATTAACCATTGCGCTTTCTAGTATTTCTTTGTATTCATCTCTTAACCCTTGAGATATACCATCAACAGCTTGAGCGTCTATTTCATATAAACGCTCTAGCATCTGATTAACAACTAGTTTTATAAATTTAGGCAATACTTGAATAGGACGGAAATCATAGTTAGTATATGATTCTCCATCTGTGCCGTCTGTAATTAATTTTTTATGTAAGTCAGTCGAGTGTTCTCCCCTCGCGTATCTACGCAATTTGTCAAACTTCTGTCTTTTGTCCATATAGTTATTGTTAGCGCCGTCTGATTTTATATAAAACCATTCGTGCTCAATAAGCTTTCCCATCTTTAGACCATACTCGTCTGTCTCTTTTTCTTCTGTTGAGGCAAGTGGGTTGGGTCTACCCGAATTACCGGACATTTTTAAGTGTTCGTATTTAGCCATTTATCTTTTTGTTATGAAAGCACCTATGTCTCCTTTAGTACTATACTTCTTGAGCAAAGGTACGTATTTTTTTGGTTCAGTTTTTTTACGCTGTGGTACATACTTTTCTTTCTCTGTTCCCATTATTGCAAGCCCCGAAGATATTGTCGCATCAAAGGCTGTACGATTACTTGGGTCAAATTTCATCCAATCTCTAATAGTCTCTTCGAAAGGCATATCTCCCATTTCTCCCTCCGGTCTAAACTTAATACTCTCTGCATCATTGGCTACACCAACTCTTCTTTGAATGAAAGTTCTTATTGCGTTCTCGTGAGACGTTAATATATCTTGACCCGTCATTGGTTGTCCACCTAATGTCAAGTCATCACCACTAAGTTGGCTTATATGTTTGTCAACCCTATTCATATTGAAACCTCTACAATTAGCTAAGTATGTGTACCTTACAAAATCTCTTCTGTTATTCTCAGCTAGTATTGGCATACCGTAAAACCAAGCCGCTTTTAAAATGTCTTCGTTAAAAACATCTTGTGTCGCAGGCTTATCTAAGTATTCAAATATAAATTTATTTTGAGGTGCGCCCTTATTATTTGCTCTAAAATATAAATGTGCCGCCCCCCTAGATTGCTTGTTTTTTCCTTTAGTATAACTACCATAACAGTCAACTCCTATACACCCAAAATCATTCATTGGCGAATAATATCCCCTGTTATTTACTACATTGTTTTGTAAACCTAGCGTGTTATCAATAGCACTTGGCATCCAAGCTACTTTAAACCTACCTCTTGGGTCGGGATAAAACACTACTCTGCTAAATCTTTTGTTGTCTTCCCACTCAAAGTTACCTCTTACGTATCTCTTGTGTTCTGCTAACCCATCATTATAATCATCTTGGTCAGTTAGTTTCCCTAAATTAAATACACACGACTCTGCTTCATCTCGCATAGCGTGGTTCTCTGTCATAGGAAAAGCTCGGTAAGCCGCGTTAAGAGCGACTTCACCTTGTTGTTTAGCATCTTGATAAAGCTCTTTTATAGATTGGACTGAACCCTTCTTTATTTCTTTACCAAAAATATTCATTGTTCCCTTTGGTGGAGTTTCTTCCCAACACTTACCATACTTATCTATACAGAATTCGTAGTTAGTGTGAGCGGGCATAAAATAAGAATATAACTTTGTTGAGGTATACCCCGACTCTTGTCTGTCTGTTACCTTTGAGTTTAAGTATAACACTTTAAACGATTCACCTCCGGAATCTAATTTACCCATAGTAGAGCCTAAAAACACTTTACCTACAACTCTACCTCCACGGAATGTAGTTGGTAATAGTGTGTTTAAATGCTCAATATAATCTGCTCTATCCCATTTAGCACTTTCATCACCGATATATAATTTCATATGCTGACCATCATAAGCTTTTACTTTAGTAGCTTGGAAATCAGTTGAACTGTTTACATATCCGTCTGTTGTTAATTCTTTCTTTTTCTTACTTTCTTTAGATGCGTCTGACGGTTTAGCAAATACTAGTTGGTTAGGCGAATCTGCTCTACCTTTTACGATAGGCTGAAAGAAGAACGGTAATTCTTGGAATGTGTATACCATCTTACCAAAAGCTTTTCTAGCATCATCGTCTGTCATAGAAGTAAGACCCGTTGTAATATTCTTACGTGAAGTAACCATATTAATAGAGTCAGCCATCATACCATAGGTATATCCCGTTTGACGAGACTTTAAGAAGATTTGACCCATACACATATCATCTATGTAACAAGCTTCTTTATGATAAAATAACTTTCTTTGTGCATCTCTATAAGAAGGGTAGATACCATCGTCCATCATTTTACCCCATTGTAGTTGAAACCAATGTCTTGGTGACAACCAAGTAGGCTCTCCATTATTATAGAACCATACTCCTTCTCTCCTTTTTTTGAATTGGTCTAATATGTAATCTGCAAAAGGTTCAGCATTGTCCGGGGTACAACCTTGTGGTAAAGGTTCTCTCTCCCAACATTGGTCTTTTCTTTTCTTATCCCAAAATAATATGTCCTTTTTGTTTTTAGGAACTTCCGGTATCTGTGCTTTTAATCCGTCTAACTCAAATATCTCCCCTTTAGTGGAGTGAGGGTCTATATTAATAACCCCTTCTGTTTGGTCGTAACCTTTGTAGTAATTAGCTTCGGGATAAAACTCTTGATAAGCAAACTTCTCTGCATATCCCCTTTTAAATTCAGCTTCTTTTAAATTAATCGTTCCCGTTTCTAGCTGAACAGTTAATTCAGATATAGACGATTCCATTTCGTTAATACTTTTAAGTATAACTAATTTGGCTTGCATAGCTGTTTTATGCTTAGACGTATCTAAGTTTTCGTAATCAATAGACGCCCCTAGAGCCTCAGATAGGGTTTTTAACGACGCTTGTCCGGAATGGATAATCTTACCTACATAAATCTCAAACTTCGCTTGTGATGGCTTATTTGGACTATTATACCATTTTAAGAGTAGTTCTTTAGCTATCCTAAAAGATTCTAGCTTAGACTCCATAGAGGCTTTAATCTTATCCGGCTCAATTAATTCTACTTCTAATTCGTAGTTTAAACCTTCAATGATTACATCTAATCCTTTTTGTATGTCTCCACTTAATCCTATCATTTATCCTATCATTTAATCTACTACTGCTAGTATATCAGAGGTTCTCATTTTATAATAGAGTTCTCCGTCAAGTATATATTCGTGTTGAGAGTATTCTTCGAATGTGATTAAATCTCCATTCTTTACTCCTTGCATTTCTAATGTTTTATTTACAAAGGCTACTTCACCTACGGCTTCGTCCATTCCTTTATAATCATTTTGTATAACCTCTAATCCATTCGGTAATCTGTGAACGGGAGCGGGGATTGGCTTAATAAAGACGAATGGGTCTAATGCTTCCCAACTGTCACTATCAGCTCTCTTAATCATAAATATCTCCGGAATTGGTACAAAGTAATGGTTCGGTGATATCTGAAACATACTTGTTCTTTTTGTTCCTTTGAATCCCCAAGCATCTCTACAAATGTTGTGATGAAATAATATCATATCACCGGGGGAAGATTTTGTTCCTATTGGAGCTGATACAACTTTACCTACTCTGTTTATGTGTTCTACGCTGTCTATGGTATTATTAACCATAACCTCTAAGCCATTTTCTAGTTTAATGTAGTTGTTATAGGAGTCCTTGACTTCTACAACAAAATAAAATGTAGCCTTCATACTATTTGAAATTTACATCATACTCAATTTCTAATGGTGCTGAGTTGATAGTCTTCCAAATAAAAGTTGAGTTACCGTCTGTTAAATAAATATCTATGATTCCTTCTTCGTGCACTATGAAGTCCGTTAATGTGCATTTCCTTTCTCCTACTTTATAAGTAGAACCTTTAACATACTTGATGTTATAAGTATAGCTGTCTCCAACTATAATTTTTCTAATATTACCTTTCATTATATTTGATTTAGTTTAATTAACTACAAATATAGGTAAAATAAGCTTGTATAAAAAACCTACCCCTATGGGTAGACTCTTATCTCTATTGATGTATTGTTTAATACCCCATCTGCGCCAGTAAACTCAGTGTTGGTTATTATTTGTATGGTATTATCACTTGCCCTATAAGCCATTATTGTAGAGTCAGGTAAAGTCCTATCTCCGCCTACAAAAGTTACAACTTTATCGGTTAGAAAAGCTCCCGTTAGAGTTCCTAAATATGCCCCCGTTCCCGTTCTAGTCCAAACTATTGCTCCGCTAAGACTGTTGGATAGTTCTACTACTATTGGGTCATTGGTTCCTGATTGAGACATATTAACCACGTAAGTTAGATATGCAGGGGCTAATCCCAATTCTATTAGTGTTTTTTCTGTTATATAGTCCTTCACTGCGCCTAAGGTAAAAGTCTTAGTTGCTTGAGAGTCGTTTATGTCACTTACTAGCCAACTATCTCCATCGGATAATAGTTCGTCTATCGTGTACCTTGTTGTGTTGTTAAATCTTGACATTTTATATATATATATATATTTGTTATTTTAATATTTATTATAATAAGGTGTTTAGAAATTAAATTTTTTGCCTAGTTTAAGCCAAGCTCTTTTTTCTGTATCAAAAGAACCACCCCATATCCAGTTATTTTTATTGGTTATATCGAAACCAACTTTTAATATTGGTGTTTGGTTTGATTCAACCCTAGTTGGCATACCAACTTCTCCGTACACACTAATAGACCTACTATAATCCGGTACGTCTACTGTTAATGTTGTATCTAGTACAATTACTCTTGGTTTAGTTTTATATTCAGCTATCAAGGAGTTTAATGTTCCAGTTACTTTAGCCCCTACTGTTATTGTTATTGTTGAATCTTCAAATACCTCTTTATACTCTCTTACTGTTACAGCACTTTCAAATAAAGCTTTCTTTAAAGAATCATTAGCTTTTTTATATTGTTCTACTAAAGATGTGTCTACTACCTTCTCAACCTTTGCTTTAGGGTAAATAGTATCAAATACTTTCTCTATTACAGGCACTTTTACCTCAACCTTGAAAGGAACTTTTACCTCTTTTATTTGTGGCTTTCTTATGAAGAACATAATCGCCATCCCAATTAATACTGCTACTACAAATCCTATTATATTATTTTTCATAATTCCATCTCGCTTTTGTGCCTCTTATATCATAATGTATAAAGGTATTGTATCTTCCAACACCGCCTTCTTCAATACACCCTTGTTCAATATAAGACTCAATAGCGTCAGCTAAGTTTCTTGGAATAATCATATTGGACTGTATATCAGCCGCTTTGCCTAATAAATGTTGGCTTTTACTGGCTCCTTTAACAGCTTTGTTGTGACTCTCACATCGGTAGGCATTGGTTAGGCAGAGTGGTTTTTCAACAGCATCTCTTATTGTTTGCAGATTCTCTGCTAATTCTTTTATATTCTCTAAGACGTCATCCGGCATCTCGCACCCGCAGGAGCATTCGAATTCAGATAAACTAAAGTTTTTAGTTAATTTCATCTTCTATTTTAATTTTCTCTGCTTTCTTTGTTAGTTTTACTAATAAATTTTTTACAGAGTTGATGTAAGTATCCGGACTGAATAACA
>Ga0208303_1000009_pt1 | contig 64532 bp, 62 predicted proteins | sample CB_VirMetaG_2_FD_184537 | JGI IMG/M metagenome (GOLD analysis project Ga0208303, IMG submission 184537) | Freshwater to marine saline gradient viral communities from Chesapeake Bay - CB_1504_2 Viral MetaG (SPAdes) (version 4) | ecosystem: Environmental > Aquatic > Marine > Coastal | place: USA... | reverse complement strand
CCCGCTCGGTCCGACCGAGTAGGGCTGTTACATTTCATCTTGCTCTTATTCGCCATATCAACTATTCGTTACACGACCTGCCGCCGTATTAGAAACAAACTGACGCTTGCTCCCTCCTCGTCGTTTCTTCCTACGGGCTGTAGCAGCTCGCTCAGATTTACTCATAGAATTAGCCTTAGATAATGGCAGGCAGCGGTCAGGGTTCTTTGTGTCCTTGCTCGTGCCACAAGCACCAAGGATAGAACCGTCAGTACCAATACGAACCCATTTCTGGTCCCGCCATTTCTTTAGCTCTCCCATTATCTTCTCTTACTCATTTTTTCGGTAACGCTTCTACCTTGGATGCTTTTCTTAGCGGCTCCTTGACGATTATATCTGAGGCCACCCCCCATATCATCATTTGGCCTACCTGTATAAGTCTCAGCGCTTCCCGACCGAGTAACTCTTTTCTTGAGATATTGACCTTTAGCATACTTTTGAGTTTGCTTCAAAGCTTTCTCCGAACCCATTCCCATCTTTTTAAGGTCTCGGCTTCCTGTTCTAGTTACAGTTTTTTTTGCCTCTTGCCCTGGGTTTTTTCTTCGCTCGACTGACTTTGATGTGCTGATTACCTTTTTGCCGCCCAACATCGATTTAGTTTTCGACTTGGATTTTTTGGTAATGCTACCAAAATTTTGTTTAGTCTTGTTCTTAGTGACTGTTGTGCCTTTGCGTTCTTTTTTTGTAACGGTTTTACTCTTGCTGCCGTCAGCAGCTTTAGTCTTAGTGACCGTTCGGCGACCCGTTGACTTGGTCTTGGTGTATTCTTTCTTAGCCATTATTTCTTGGATTTCTTAGTTTTTTTCTTTGAAGCAGACTTAACCTTCTGAGTGCAGGGCTTTCCGTATGATGCCATTATTTCTTTGATTTTTTTGCGTAGTTAGGGTCTTTGCAATATTTGCTTGCAGCCATATTAGCGTAAGCCGATGGGTAGCGGTCAAAGGTGCGTTTAGCCCAAGCAATTCCAGCAGGGCAAATCTTATTGCCAGTTTTTTTAGTGCGTCCAGCCATAACTTATAACTTTGACCAAAGTTACAAATTAAATTTAATGAAGATTCACAAGAATATTCGCAAGCGTTACAGCCGCACAGAACCACCCAACGACTACCTAAAGTACTGGCGCGTAATACGTAGGTGGGTGAAATCAAACTACGGACTCGGAACCGTAGAGCTAGAAATGCTTCTCTTCCTATACTCAGAATCGTACTTTACTAAAGACACATTCGATGAATATAACCAGCTGATGAGCTGGAACAAAAAACGGTTCTCCGACCTCTTGCGTGACGGATGGATACACGTATTTAGAAAGCGTAAAGGCAACCAGAAAGCCCTGTACGAACTGTCATACAAAGGAAGAGCAATGCTCAATGCCGTATACAATAAACTTAACGGGCAAGAATTTGCAGAAACGCAATCAGCAAACCCTATGTTCAAAAAGAGCGCACCATATACCGATGTAGTATACCGTAACTACATAAAGAAAATCAACCAGTCTATAAGACAACAACAACGTCCCTCTCAAGAATAATGGTGTACGTAGCATCGCCTATCATCATAGAGTGACCAGCGTTCTTATCGTAGTAGATAACATCGCCCTTATTAATCGTGTCTACCTGAGTGCCAGGCTCTACCACTTTAGCTTTCTTATAGCGGAATGCCTTGGCGTCTTCCGTAGATAGAATCAAACCCGACGAAGAGACCAACTGCTCATCGATAGGGTCTATGACAATGTATTTATTAATTGGCTTCATATCACAAAGATTGGTGTCTCAGGCCCCATATAAGAACCAATGACGTTATACTCAAAATACTCGATGGCGTCGTCAAGAGACATATCACCGTCGCCAACCAAACACTCGTGACACTTCTCTATACTGTAGCATACACGGTAAGCACCCGCAAGCGGGTCATACGATAAACCGATAATCGCATCGTCAAAGCCGTCGGCAAAGAGAGATGTCTCCCCAATGTCCGCTAACCAATCACTTACTAGCTTCCTCATAGGTGCGGGCTGATGTGATGATAGCATTAGTACTTAAAATTGTTGTAGCGACGCTAATAGCGTTACGTAAGGCACTTTTAGTGACTTTGGCAGGGTCAACTACCCCTTGGCGCATCATATTGCCGTACGTGCGTGTTTTGACGTTAAAACCGTAGCCTCGTTCTTTGTGTCCGATAATTTTGTTTAGGACGTCATCGACTTTGATGCCAGCGTTGATGATTATCTGATGAAATGGAGCCTCCAGAGCAACAGCAAGCACCTTAGCGGCCAAGGTCTCTTCCTTTGACACACCATCCTTTAAGCTTAGCACACTGAGCCTCTCCGACTGCTCAAGCAAAGCAATGCCGCCGCCAGGGACGATACCCTCCATCAAGGCTGAGCGCACCGCGCAGACCGCGTCGTCAACCCTGTCATAACGCTCCTTCTGCTCTAAGTCTGTGTTGCCACCTACATAGATGACGCCAACGCCGCCCGCTAAGCTGGCAATTCGCTCCAAGAAAAAATCCTTCTCCTCTTTTTTGTTCGTATTCTCAAATGCCGCACGTAACTCCGATACCCGCTGGTCTATATCCACCTGGGCCACCTTCGTTTCGTCACGCATCACGATGGTGTGGTCGCGCTTCACCACCACCTTTTTCGCGAACCCTAAATCCGCCATAGTCATCAAGGACAAGTCGTCGCCCGTCTTCTCTGAGAAATACTTAGCGCCCAACGATAACGCTAAGTCGCTCATCACCTCCTCCTGCTTCCAGCCAAACTGAGGCGGGTTGACATTACAGAACTTAATGCCGTTCTGCATTACGTTGGCACCCATCGTATTGATGAAATTTACTGAACAAGGAGCCACCAACAACAGTTTATGCCTGTCACCTATAATTTCTTTTAATACATTCTCTATCTGTAGCGGACTGTTTATCTCGTTCCCGCATACCATCACGTAGCAGTCCTCCAGCACACACTCGTCCGTCTCGTGGTTATTCACAAAAAGCGACGAGGTGTACCCGCGCTCAAATCGCATACCCTTCGTTACCTCATAATACGTGCTCGGAAGCTGACCGTTCTCAACCGTCACCACACCGTCGCCGCCAACCTCTTTATAGACGTCAGAGATTATCTTACCCAGCCCCCTGTCGTTATTCGCCGAGATAGTCGCCACGTCCAGCATCTTCTTGCTCGTCAGCTTAGTCGCCGAAGCACCCAATCGTTTAATGGTATCCTCACTTAAGATAGATAAAAACCGCAAGAAGTCCGTTTTATTGATGTCGCTATAGTCGCTCACAAAACTCTCCGTCACCTTTATCAAAGCCTCCGTCAAGACGATAGCCGTAGTCGTACCATCGCCCGCCTGCGTACTCGTACGCTCCGATGCCTCACGCATAATACGTACCGCTAAGTTCTCAACAGCATCCATCAGATGGATAGACTTAGCAACCGTCACCCCATCCTTCGTAACCGTAATTCCGTGGGTGTGTTGCTCCGATTCTATAATGACAGTTTGCCCGCTAGGGCCAAGGGTGCTCTTGACAGCGTTCGACATCTTAGTAATGCCATCGCGTAATTTAGAACGACCCTCATCATCAAAGATGATATTCTTAGGTGTAAACATTTAATTGGATTTTAATAACGCAAATCTACAAATTAATCCCACAACGGATGCCCCTCGCATATAGTTCCGTAAAGACTTAAAAATATATTTAGGTCGTACACGTTCACTACACCGCTATAATTAAAGTCTCCCGACGAACAACCATACAAACCCCAGCAGCTTAGTAACAACATTAAGTCCGCTGAACCAATGATATAGTCACCGTTGACATCACCCAAACACACTGGTAGACCCCCAAATAAACCTCCCCTGTTGTACGACAACATACTATGCATACGCTCAACTTGACCTGGTGTGAAATGATGGCGGCACGAGTCTGGATAGTAGTCCATATGATTGTCCGCAGTATAGTCGTACAGCTCCTCTGGACATACAGGTGGGTCGCACGTCCACTGAACCTTTGTCGGTGGTGTGTCGCAAACAAAATCGCCGTAAACATCACAAGGAATCCCAAAGTCGTTCCCGCAGTAACCAACCGATTGGAAGACGTGATGCAACCCGCAGTAGTGACCCATCTCGTGAGTTAACACCTTATTCTGATTATTCCTTGGGTGAGTACTCCCCAAACCAAATATGTCAGACCGCAACCATATGCCGTCCCTAGCATTGCTAGTCGAGACGGTTACATAAGACCAACCCAAAGTGCTGCTGCACATCTTTGGTATCACATAGATGTTGCAATAGTGGTCAGGGTCCCAGTCAGGTAGATACTGGTCAATAGCTAAAATGCTGTTCTGCGTTCCATACGTAGGAAAACACCAACTGCCGCCAGCAGCATATGAATCATACCAACCATAATGCTCTAAATCTTGATAGCCCACGTGCTCTAACGTGACCGATATCATAGCCTCAGCCATATCATCGTTTAAGTCAGCAATTGCCTCCTCTACATACTCCTCACTAAACCATCCACCCAAACTGTCCGAATAACAGATGTGTACCACAACAGGTATATTTTTCCACTCAGGCTCAGTAAATAAAGAAGGGAAATCATACACTATAGAATCATACTCCGTAGCACACATATCCTGACCAAATAAAAAAACAGGAAGAAAGCAAAAAACCAAAAGGAAGCGCATTGTTTTTTTTGCCAAATTACAACACATTGACAAAGTGACGAGTGTTGAGTTTATGTCTCCCTATATATATATATATAACAGTTACTCTTTTTATATTTCTTGAATCTCTATAGTAGGGGGTAAAGTTAACATTCTTAACATTTCCTTCTGTAAGACCAGTAAAGACTGATTTTTTTCTGTGTTGCCGATTTTTAAAGTCAACATTTTTGTGTCGAGAGTCGACACTATTTGCCCATTTTAACAGTTTTTTTTACCCTCCAAATTTTTGCCTGAAAAAATCAAGGGAAAAAAATTACCCTAAAATCAAAAAAGTCTACACAAAAAAAGGAGGCCCCCGACCTCCCTTTAACCAAAAAACCAAACGCAAAATTACATATCGCCCTCACGCATATCTGCTAAATTAATAGCATCGGCAATCATACTAATTTTTTCAGAACGCTTCTTCATTTGACGATAACGAGCAGCCTGAGCAATCCCAGTCTCTCCTGGTAAACGGTCGTTAACCAAACGACCATCTTTAATATTTAATCCGTCCATCAGTACATCTTTAAATTCAAGCTGACCAAGCCCAAGAATAAAATAAACTCCGAATGGTCAAAGTCAGAGTCGATAGGATACCAAGCCCAACCAAGACAAAACCCAATGTTAACTCGGTTATGAATAGAAAGTTCCCAGCCCATAGCCAAAGGTAATTCTTTTTCTAGATACAGAAAGCAAGGGGGCTATATATACACATTACGCGACGCGCCTCGATATGGAAACCGATTTTTTTTCGAGGGGTGGGGGTCGGGATTGCCGAGCGTTGTCCCGATTTTTTGGCGTTTTACCTCAGCGGTTCGAACCGCCTGCCCTGTACCGATTGATGGCAGGGTACACGCCCCGGTGCAGTGTCGAGTCCGACACGAAATGGCAGGGATGCAAGGGCGCAAGCTTGCACTCTCCACGAAAGAGAGAGAGGGGGAGGCTTCCCTTAAAACCTGCCCTTCCCCTTCCACGCTCAAATGAATTGGGGGCAACGGCTGTTGTGCGCTCTGTGTGCTGTGCCTGAATCCTGCCGTCCTGCTGTTGGCGTCGATGCAGAAATATTGAAAGTTTCTGCCTAATAATTAGGATTAAACGGATATTGATAGTATATTGCACAAGAATTCAAACCAAGGGGAAACCCCACAAATCTAATACTGCCGTGAAAAAGCAAAACAACAAGGTCGCAACCACCGCAAAGGTTGCAAAGGAGGTCAAGTCAAACGCTCAGTCTGTGTCGGCTCCGACACAATCTGCTGAGGTCAAGGCTACGTTGAAGGCGTTGAGGGCAACTGCTCCGATTGTCAAGTTGAAGCAGAGCATCGACAAAGGCTCGGTAGACGTGTTCACCAAGTCGCTGAAGCTTGGCACGTTGCTCTCGGCTCGCTTGGAGGCGTTCAGTGCTCCTGAGTTTAAGGCATTCATCAAGGCTAACGGAAGCAAGATGGAGGACGAGAAGAAACGTCTGTGGGAGGCGGTCGGTATGGGTCGCTCTTACTTCTACCGCCACGCCAAGGCGGGCAAGTTCCTGATTGGGGACGCTGACTCGGGTGAGCAGTTCATTGTGTATCGTGAGGCGATGCTTGCCTTGGATGAGAAGTGCGCTTTGGACGTTGACGCGTACAACGCTTGGATGAATGCGGAGAAGCCCGAGGCGGCTGTCCCGGTGAAGGAGGCGGCAGTTGCTGAGTCTGAGGGCGAGGCTGAGGGTGACGAGGCTTTGGAGTTTACCGATGAGGAACTTAACAAGGTAGCTGCTCAATTCATCGTCACCGATGGCGGCTCCATCCATAGCGATGATGACGGCAAGACCATCAGATTCAACGGCAATGAGCAGTTGCTAAAGGCGATGTTTGCGAAGGTAGCGACGGGCTTAGGCTTTATCTGTCTGACCCCCGATGAGTTTGAGGCGGTGTTGGCACCCGCTGTCGAGGCGTAAGCCTTCAAGGGGAGGCTTGGTGCTTCGGAGGGTTCGACCCCCTCCTCCCCTTCTAATTTTAATCAGTGTCGGAGTCGACACAAAATCTATTTGAGTTATGGAGACTATCAATGATTTCTTAGGGCGTTTGGACAAGATGGCTGTGGTGGGGTTAGACCACAAGGACTTGCTGTTGGAGCGTGATGGCAACTCGTTCCGCTTGGAGCATCGGTTGCAGTTGTCGAGGCACTCACTCACTCGCATCGATTGCGTGTTGTATCTGGTTGGCATTGCTGAGGACGGGTCGCGGCACACCATCAGGGTTTGGGGCGTGGAGGAGTTGGAGCCATTCACTCGGTGGTATTGGGATAAGTACAACAAAGCGAGCAATCTGAGCTACAGACAGGACGAGGTCAACAAGGACGCGCTGTTGGACGTGTTCTTGGCAGACTGATTCCCCAAGGGTGGCTCAAGTGAGCGTCACAAGGTCGCGAGGTCTTGCACCCTTCTAATTTAAACCTGTGTCGGGGTCGACACAAAAAACCAATTGACGATGTGGATAGTATATGCGAAGCTATATAGGGGCGAGGGTTGGCAGACTGAGCAGAGGGAGTTGCCGTTGCCTGTGTCTGAGATAGAGCGATGGGCGAAGGGTCAGGGTGTTGTGCCTTGCTTGGCTTATGACGAGCGCGAGGTGCTGTGGATGGACGCGGACGAGGAGGAAGATACCGCGCTTGAGATAGCGCAGGATGTGGGCGTGGCGGAGGATTTGGTGTTGCGTTGGTTCGAGAGAAAGCAGTCGGAGTCGGAGTATGGTGATGATGACTACGACAGGCGCGATGATGGTGGGTGGTTCTGACTGCCCATTTGGGGCGAAAAATGCCCATTATGGGCAATCCGCCAAAATGGCGGAATTGTGCCCAAGATGTGCAAAGTGTCGGATTCGACACAAAAGAAAAGACAGAAATAATTAGGAATTAAGGATTAATTGAACTATATTTACATATAAATCGAAAGGGAATTAAATACAGCTATTATGATGAAAGAAGAAAAACTAATAATCGATTGGAAGGAGACACTTCCGTATGTCAGTATGCAGACAGCATACGACTCTGTGTTGAGAGAGAGCACCGACGTGGTGATGAGCGTACAGATAGGCATCGACCCTGACCATACGTATGGTGGGTGGTACGAGACGTATGACGAGGAGACGGGGGGAGGTGACTTCTACGCGGGCGGAGTGCTTGAGATAACGTGGGATGCTGAGACGGGTCAGCCTTGGCTGAACGGGTACGATGGGTGCTTTGAGTTGCCTGACTACATCGTGGCTAAGTTGGTTGAGAATGGAGTGAAAGACAATCTGTGAATTAAATCAGTGTGGCTTCGGCACTTAATCGTGTCGGAGCCGACACAAAAATCAAATGATATGACAAAAAAATCATTCTTAGAAGCAATCGCCATCTTGGCTTTGATTGCCATCAGCATCCACTGCTGTTCTTGTTCAACCCCTCACCACGCACAGCGCACCTATCCAACGTGCCCTGCGTACCAATAGCCCACCAAATGAAAATGACCGAGCAAACCTTCACTGCCGTAATGGACTGGGCAGAGCGCGTCCAAATGATGTCGCGAGAAAACAATCCTATCAATGCACAGGATATCGTACACGATGTGTTCGGTATGCTACGAGATGACGAACATTTTTTGCCACGATTATGAAGAACTACTTCGACAACATCAAGCGATACCGCGCGTTCAGCGTGAAGTATATGCCAGCGACGAACTTCAAAGGTTCACGCGTCCGAATCATAGACCTACGATTCGAAGAGAAAGTGTACATCCCTTACGACCACGAGTACAGCTCCCCTTGGGAGATAGCTGTGGCTCACCTCTTGAACTTGCCTGACCCGATACAGATAGAGTCGTTAGGTATGGCGAACACAGATGACCACGTATTACTGACCACTGACTTCAGTACGCGCATCAAGCAAGAAAAGAAGCGAGTGGCAAAGAACAGAATCGTGTCGGCTCCGACACAAAAATCAGTAGAGCAATGAGCAAGGAATATAGAGGGTCTGAATTGATTTGGTCTACGGATGACGTTTCTCAGATTGCGTCTGAGATGGGGTACAAATTATCGGATGAAGATATGAAGCGTGTTCTTAACGCTACGTTCGAGGATAACGAGTACTTAATGCAACTCATTAATGAGCAGATTCAGGACACCATAACCCATATGATTGAATCAGGGTCATTTAAATCAGTAGAGCAATGAGACCAAAGAAAGTATATCCATTTGAGCGTGGTGATGAGTACTACGCTGTGAAGAGGCGCAAGGACGGACGCGCAGACTTGGTGTGGTCTATATGGGATGACGTCAGCGAAGAAGAGCACGACAATGACCCACGCACCTTGTATTATAATTTACACAGCGCACTTGAGATAGTGCGCACGAGACCTTGTACGATAACAATAAACGCAGGACTATTATGAACCACACATTCGACAACAACGGGCTGATTGCAGACTTTATGGGCAAGTCCCGACACCAAGTGTACAACACCGACTTCAGGGTAGAAAACGAGGACGGCTCTGTAGGTATGATACACGCTGAAGAGTTCAAGTACCACACCTCGTGGGATTGGCTGATGCCTGTGGTGCAGAGGTGCTACGACTCAGGCGCGGAAGGTGAGCACATTGGAGACATAACTATGCACCTAACCGATGGCAATATCGAAGGTACGTATAGGGCAGTCGTAGCGTATATCGAGGGCTTGAGCGTAGAGAGTGTCGAGCCCGACACAAAAGCCATAGACGAAGCGTTCTTCGCGGGGTTCTGTCACGCGTTGGAGTATGTCAAGACAGAGATGCTGAACACGGATGATATCGAGCACGAGGTAGACGAGTCAGTCGGTGACCTATGCTTGAGCGGTACGATTACCATCCAACTCGACCAATACCTAGACGCGGATGCGTTGGTAGATGAGGTGATGCGAAAGTATGAGCGTGACACCCCTAAAGACGGAAGAAATGGATAATGAAAGCATCATCAAGGATATGAACCTATCCGAGACTCAGGTATGGGCGATAGTGAACGAGTGGTACACGCGCGGTATGTTCGCGCCCATACTTATGGACAGCGATGGGTACGAGGTAGATGAGATGTATAGTGAATGGCTTGATGGAGACACATCTAGATGGGATAAGTCTACAATCAAGACGGAACAGGATATGATAAAATTCTTAAACATAAAATAATGAAACCAGTAAACACGAAGAGTATGTTCGCTCTGCTCACCAAGACGATGGAGCAACTAGACAAAGACGAGATTGATGTATTCAAGGCTTCGGCACAAGCCAAGCTTATGGATTCAGCGGGTAGGATGCTCAACTACGAACTCAAGAGGGCGGCTTGTATGATGAACAAGGACTTCCGCTTGGAGCATCGCAACTTAGAGGAGAAAAACTTCGATAACCTCCCTGAGTGATGGAGTGGATTCCTACAACCCAAACGCTGATAGATTCCAAGGATATGATTCTTGCATCCAACTTAGAGGGTAAGATGATATCAATGGGAGTATCTCAACAAGAGTTCGATGAATTGAAAAGAGAAGAACTAAGGGATAGCCTTGAGTCATTTATGCTTGCCTCACACATACCCGATGAAGAGTACAAAAACGTATTGAACTTCTACCAAAAGACATACGCTCATATGAAGGACGAGCATCCTTCTGATAGGAATGATACGATATGGAATCATAGGCTTGAGTTCCTTGAGCGATGTAAAAAACAAAATATCCACTGGGCATTTGCTCTGCACAAAATGGGTTACAGCTTTGTGGACAACAACGTTGAGGTCATCAAAGACGTGGGTGCTGTGTGCCTTTTGGTAAGCAATACAGCCGTTTGGTTGTGGCATAGGTCAGCGCACGAAAAAGCACTTGAGGTAATGAACTCTGATATGTATAGTGTATACGCCCCTCAGTCTATGACTAGGAGGTTAACTAAGAAAGCGAGAGAAATTCGTAAATCAAAAGAAGAAGTCAATGTATAAGATACGATTCCATCTAGCTCCTGGGCAGAACTTTATGAAGTGGCAGGTCACTCAGGTGATGAGCACTCCAGCCTATGGCGGAGACAAAGTAGAAAACAAAGTCGATTACTTAGACCCTGACGAAGGTACGCTCGCTATGTTCGGTTGTCGGTTACGCAATCAGAAAGGCACAGCCACCAAGATAAATGGAGGTGCAAACAAATCAGTCTGCGCTTGGATAGAGTGCGAGCGTTTGGAGTTCTCCCCCGCCATAGTGCAGCTCACCTTTATGGACAGGAGATTACACTACAACCCAAGGGTAGAGCCTTATTGGACAGACGAGAACGGCAGTGATATGGACAACACGATGCACGACCTAATCATTACGAAAGGGCGTTCTGTCTACGCTATCGACGTAGACCCCATAGATTCGGTATTTAATAAATAGTGTCGGACTCGACACAAAAATCTAATCAAATGACTAGACAAGAACAGATAGAAAACCACTTCAGAGGTGGTGAAAAGACCAACAAGAACTTGGTCGGACTTCAGACATACGTGAAGAACTACATAGAAGACCACTACCCTGCTCCGTATACGCAGTACGAGGTGATGTCGGATAATGATGTTGACTCCCGCGCCCGCAGTGCGTCATATGATTTATTTAGCGACAACCCTCCCTTCTTGATGGACTTCACCTCGCAGGAAAAGCACGAGTTCAACTTTGAAATAGAGTACAAGTACAAGGCTGACATACGTGTTGCTTTCCGCAATGAACTTTACCGAATAGCAGATACCATACGAAAGGAACGCAAGGGGTTCAAGCGTGGCGATTACTTCAGTTATGACAAGGAGACCAAGCACTACACCATAGGTGATGACTCACCTCTCTTGGGTTATAATTTTATTCAGGCAGATACTTACTACCTGAAGAAGGATAGGTACGGCTCATACGAATGCTTTATTGTGTGTGATGGCGAGGACAGGTACACGACCTGCTTCTCATCATTGATAGAGGCGGCTCACAGTTTGCCTGAAGAACTAGAGAAGGCTTACTCTAATCTAGAGAAGTTCTTGGAGACTGCTTGTCACCGAGGCATCGATGACCTGTTGTCTCTATGCCAAAGGGACTACTTGATGAGACGTCTGAGCGACAAAGTTCTCAATGATTTCATAGATTCATATGAACGCCCCGCCCCGCGCAAGTATGGTGTGTATAAGTACAAAGGAAAGCGATACCGCAGATTCTTTGTAGACATCAATGAGGAAGAGAGATTGAAGCTGTCTCCCAACAGGGGTGATGCTGACGTGGTGGTAAACAACATACCGTACAAAGAGGCTGAGGGGCTTCTTGATAAACTAGAGGATTCTGCCAACTTTTATAATGCCACAATAAGGCTTACTTCATCTGTTGCTAACTTGGCTGTACGCTTAGAAGAAGAGCAGGGCAAGTTGGATGAAGCGGCAACCCGCTATCTGACTGCGGCTCAAGAGATAAGCGATATGTATAACGTAAAGCTCATCAATGAATTTGTCAAAGCCTAAACCAAGAGTTAAATCCACCGTACACGTAAGCCCCACCAAAGACCTCAATGAATGGGCGCGTTATATATACGAATGGGGCAACGATAAGAGAGGATATGAGCCAAAGAAAAAGTAGCTAATACTTGTTTAATACGCGTTCATTCCTTATCTTTAATCAATAATAAAATCCAATAAATCTGATGTTAAATCATAGTAAGATGCCTGAGTACCTTGAAGAGGTATGTAAGCAATTCGGTGTAGAAGAAGACGTGCCTTTAAGTATGAGTAAGAAGCGCGTGAGTAGTGAGCCTCGGCAAATATTCTACTTGGTATGTGATAAGAAGGACATTCCCATCTCTTACATACAGAGGTTCTTAGAAGAGCGGACAGGCTCATCGCCCCTCCATTCCACCATTATATACGGCAGAACCAAAGCCAAGGTCTTATGCGAGCTTGACCCCTTCATTAAAGGTTTTGTTGAAAACATATAACCTTAATGATATATACAGCTCTGCCGAGAGTGATAAATACTCGGTCAGGCTAGATGGATATGATACAGAAGGTTTTCTTCTGTACGGAGTGAAGATAGTTCGTTCCAACAGGGGTAGGACTATCACCATATACAATACGATGCGTCACGGAGAGTACTACGATGAGATATCAGACTCGCAGTACGACAGGTTTACTCTGGATGGATGGCGCGTCGGTGTGTATAGAGTCGCTATCGATAACTACAAAGACAAAATAGAAGTCTTGTTACAAAAGATAGACTGCGACTTTCAAGACCGCCCGAGTTACACTGCATCCTTGCAGTCGCAACTAAAACTAACTGAAACTAAACTCAAAAAAATAGAGCAAAAATTATGGAAAACAATTCATACAAAACCCTCAGCGCAGTAAGCGTAAAAGATAAGGTGAAGAAAAAAGGTCACCTCAACTACCTGCCTTGGTCACACGCGTGGAACATCCTTAAAGCACACTACCCCAACGCACAGCGTACGGTCTATGAGCACGAACATACAGGGATGAACTACTTCACCGATGGAAGCACTGCTTACGTAAAGGTTGGTGTAACGGTCAATGACTTAGAGCATATCGACTACCTACCTGTGATGGATAACCGCAACAACTCTATCAACATCGAGAAGGTTACATCACGCGATATCAACGATACCATTATGCGTTCTACGGTCAAGGCCATTGCGCTTCACGGGTTGGGGTTGAGCTTATGGACAGGTGAGGAAACTGTGTCGGAGCCGACACAAGATGAAGAGCCGAAGGAGAAGAAGCTTTTTAAGCTTGACGTAGATGATGAGAACTGGGATAAGGTACTCAAGTATATCGTAGCTAATAAAGCCAAAGGATTAGATGCCCTCGTAGAGGAGATTGGTTCGAAGTATAAGGTAACAGCTTCTGTGAAGAAGGCTTTTAAGAAGGCCATAGCAGATGCTAAATAAACTCACCAAGGCACAGATAGCTGACGCTATCGAGCGTTTGCGTGACGACGGTGACTACTATGGCGACTTCGGTAAGCAGTTCATCTCCAACTCCGATGTAGGTGCGCTGCTAAGCAACCCTCGTGAGTTCCGCATCAGCCGACCCGATAACCAAGCGTTCGCAAAGGGCAGGTACTTCCACCAATCGATACTAGAGCCTGAGAAGGTAAGGGATTGGGAGTTCGTCGATAGCTACTCTCGCAACACAAACGTATACAAGCGTGCGGTGGAAGACAGCGGCAAGGAAGTCTTGCTTCTCGAGAAAGAGAAGAAAGAGATGGACTACTTGGTGAATGTTATGATGACCAACTTCGAGTTGTATGAGCAGATATACTTGAACGATAACGTGTTTGAGGTGCCAGGCGTTCAGCAGTTTAACGGTGTGTGGTGGAAGGGTAAAGCCGATATCATATCCAAGGACTGCATCATCGACTTGAAGACCACGAGTAACATCAAGGAGTTCCGCTTCTCAGCCAAGAAGTACAACTACGACAGCCAGTGTTACATATACCAGAATATATTCGGTAAGCCATTGGTGTTCTACGCCATCGACAAGAAGAGCGCACAGGTGGGTATCTACGAGCCTAGCGAAGCCTTCGTACGTGGCGGAGAGGAAAAGGTAGAGAGGGCGTTAGAGGTATACGAGCAATTCTTCGGTGATAACGCTACCGATGACTTGAGTTCGTATATCATTAGAGAGACATTATAAACAAAGCCGAGCTCTATGTCCCCGATGGGGTGAGGTTAATTTTTTGGGGAATAAAACCATATCTATGTCAGATACAATTTATGCTGAAGGGTTCAATGTATATGAACCACGTAAAGAAGCGCCCGACTGGGTCACAGGGAACGTAGTAGTACGTGTCGAAGAGTTTGTTAAATTCTTGGAAGAACATAAGAATGAGAAGGGTGAGGTGCGCTTTACCCTAGCCCCTCGAAAAGCAGGCGGCTACAACCTCTTGCTTGACACCTTTGTTCCTGACCCAAGCAAGGGAAAGAAGAAAGAAGAGGTGGAGGATTCTCCGTTCTAGATTGACACCATAACGATAGGGGGTTGGGGTGTCTGTTCCTCAACCCCTTTTCTATCGACTTACGTGTGTTGACTTTTTTCCCCTATATATATATATATATATACTACTCTATATATATTTTTTTTCTCATTTTCATAGGGTAAAAGTTAACATTCTTAACACTACCATTGGTTATCAGAGAGTTAGCCTTCAATTGGCGACACAAACTCAACATTTCACTACATAACTCAACACTTTTATGCATCAAATCACCATATTTCGCAATATCCAAGATACATCAACCCCTTTCCACAGGGATGTACGCGTGGTATTGGACAGGATTAGAGATGGAGCGAACCCCAACGGTGTAGCCATACCCACCAAAGATATCGTCAAGAAGGTGCGCTCAGAGAAGCGCAAGGCCGAGCGCAATGAGCTCAAGAAACAGCTTCCCGCCATTTGTTTTAGCGGCACCTTCACCAAGCGGTTGGACTCAGCCATACAGGAGCACAGTGGTATCATATGCCTTGACTTCGATGGCTACGAGAAAAAGAAAGACCTCCTCTCGGACAAAAAGAAGCTCAGCGACAGCAAGTACAGCTACGCGGTATTTATCTCTCCCAGTGGAAATGGACTCAAGGTATTGGTCAAAGTACCTGCCGACATAGACAACCACAAGAACTTCTTTAACTCACTTGAGAACTACTATCAGAACCCGCACTTCGATAAGACATCGAAAAATATAAGCAGGGTATGCTACGAGTCTCACGACCCGCTAATCCATATCAACGACAACTCAAGCCTCTGGGATAGGATTGATGAGATAGAATACACACCTATCCATAAGCATCTGGACGCGCCCACCATACCTATCACCGATGAGAACAAGGTGGTAGAGCGTCTGGTCAAGTGGTGGGAGAAGAAGTACCCTATGGTCGAGGGTCAGAGAAATCATAACACATATGTACTGGCGGCAGCGTTCAACGACTTCGGAATCAACCGCTCGCTCGCTGAGTATGTATTGGCTAGATATCAAGGCGAAGGGTTCAAGGAAGACGAGATAAAATCTACGGTGGCTTCGGCTTACAATCAGACAGCGAACTTCAATACGAAGTGCTACGAGGATGAGGACAAGCTAAACCAAGTCAAGAACAAACTACGGCGTGGTGTATCAAAAAAAGAAATCCGCTCTCAACTAGAAGACTTGCCGATTGAGGGCGGAGTAATTGACTCAGTCATAAATTCTTTAGAAGAAGAACAGGCAAGCCAGACCTTTTGGGATAAATCAGAGAAAGGTCAAATCAAGATAGTTCACATACTCTTCAAGGATTTCCTTGAGGAGAACGGATTCTTTAAGTACTGCCCCGAGGGCAGTAAGAACTATGTGTTCGTTCGTGTAACCAACAACCTCATCGACCATACTTCAGAGAAAGAGATAAAGGATTTTATTCTTGAGTACCTCCTTGAGCTCGATGACGTAGCGGTATACAACTACTTTGCGGAGAACACAAAGTACTTTAGAGAAGAGTTCCTCACTCTTTTGAGCTCTATAGATGTGTTGTTTATAGCTGACACCAAGGATAAAGCTTATCTGTATTATCGTAACTGCGCGGTACGTATCTCAGGAAAAGATGTCAAACCAATTGACTATCTTGACCTAGGTGGTTACGTTTGGAAAGACCACGTCATAGACAGAAACTTCTTAGTATGCGAGATAAAAGGATGCGATTACACTGTATTTATATCCAACATATGCAACGGAAATCAGGCTCGAATCACCTCAATGGAGAGCACGATAGGTTATATGATGCACGGCTACAAGAACCTCAGCTACTGCCCCGCTGTAATACTCAATGACGAGGTTATAAGCGATAACCCAGAGGGAGGCACTGGCAAGGGTATCTTTATGAACGCCCTTTCCCAGATGAAGAAGATGGTAGTAATTGACGGAAAGAGCTTTGCCTTCGAACGCTCCTTCGCTTACCAATTGGTATCGGCAGACACGCAGATACTTTGTTTCGATGACGTGAAGAAAAACTTCGAGTTCGAGCGTTTGTTCTCCGTGGTGACCGAGGGTTTGACCCTTGAGAAGAAGAACAAGGACGCCATTAAAATCCCGTTCGAGAAAAGCCCCAAGGTTGCTATCACAACCAACTACACCATCAGGGGCAGGGGCAATAGCTTCGAGCGCAGGAAGTGGGAGCTCGAGCTACATCAGTTTTATACGAAGACATTCACGCCACAGGACGAGTTTAAGAAGCTTATGTTCAGCGATTGGGACGACGACGAGTGGTGCCAGTTCGACAACTATATGGTCTCGTGCTTACAGATGTATATCAACAAAGGGTTGGTAGTAGGGCCTATGGTCAATAAAAAGAAGAATACACTAGGCGCTGACACATCTCATCAGTTCCTTGAGTGGTGCGGTCTCGTAGAGAATAGCGAACGCAATCAACACTTGGAGGTAGGGGTCAAGGTGTACAAGAACTTCTTGTACGAGGAGTTTATAAGGGACTACCCTGACTACGCTCGAGGAAATGGGACTACAAAAACTCTTTCTAGAATAGAGTTCTACAGGTGGCTTAATTTCTATAGCGAGTACAAAACTGGTGTAAAGCCAGAGCAGGGCAGGGACGCCAAGGGCAATTGGATGCGTATGCGCTTCTCGCACGAGTTAGAGGTCAATACCAAGCTGAACCTATGATACAGCTACGCGACTACCAAATAGAGATACGCGACAAAGCGGTTGCTAAGATGCGTGACTCGGGGTGGTGTTACCTAGCGATGGAGGTACGCACAGGAAAGACGCTTACGAGCTTGTCTATTGCTGATAAGCTAGGTGCACAGAACGTCTTGTTTCTTACCAAGAAGAAAGCCATATCGAGTATCGAAGCTGACAACGAGATGCTCGGTGCTGACTACAACTTACACGTCATCAACTACGAGAGTATCCACAAGATACCAGAGGCTCATTGGGACGTAGTGGTGTGTGATGAAGCGCATACGATGGGAGCGTTCCCGAAGCCTAGTAAACGCTCGAAGCAGGTGCGAGCATTGCTAGCGAAGCACAGGCCGTATGTCATACTTATGTCAGGCACACCAACGCCTGAGTCATACTCAGCTATGTACCATCAGGTGTATGGGATACCAGGGAATCCGTTCTCTCACTACCCCAACTTCTATAGGTTCGCTAATGAGTTCGTAAACGTACGGCAGCAGAGGCGCGGACTACATATGGTCAACGACTATACGGGAGGCAAGGAGACCATCATAGATGCGGTCAAGCCGTACACGTTGATGTATACTCAGAAGGAGGCTGGGTTCGTGGTGGACACCAAGGAGCACGTGATGCACGTAAAAATGTCGGACTCGACACAAAAAATGATAGCCAAGCTCAAGCGCGACAAGGTGGTCGAAGGCAAGGAGGAGGTGATACTGGCTGACACAGCGGTCAAACTGATGCAGAAGGTACACCAGATGTGTTCGGGTACGGTCAAGTTTGAGAGCGGAGCGTCAATGGTATTGGACTACAGCAAGGCGGAGTTCATACGAGAGCGGTTCAAGAATCAGAAGGTCGGTATCTTCTATAAGTTCAAGGAGGAGCTCAACGCCTTGAAGAAGGTGTTCGGTGATGCGCTGACTACGGAGCTCGACGAGTTCAACGAGACGGGCAAGAACATAGCCCTTCAGATAGTGAGCGGTCGCGAGGGGATATCGCTAAGGAAGGCTGACGCCTTGGTCTACTACAACATCGACTTCAGTGCTACAAGTTATTGGCAGTCAAGGGATAGGATGACCACTAAGGACAGGCTCAAGAACGATGTCTACTGGGTGTTCTCTGAGGGCGGCATCGAGAAGGATATATATAAAGCTGTGGCGCGTAAGAAAGACTATACGCTCAAGCACTTCAAAAGGGATTTATTAAGTTTGTAAAGATGAAGAAAGAAAAAGAAACAGAGAAAGGAAAAGAGGTTTGCGGATGGTTTTACACCTATGACAATCACGTAGGTGAATCAAGGTGGTGTATAAACTGTGGTCAACCTGAAGAAAGTCATAAATGACCGAACAACAGATACAATCCAATCGAATCAAGGAGCTGGAGGCTGAGGGGTACTACGTCCTGAAGCTTATGAAGACCAACAAGAACGGCATCCCCGATATACTGGCTTTGAAGCCAGGGGCTGACGTTTTATTCTCGGAAGTTAAACGCCCGAAAGGGAAGGTCTCTCGCTTGCAGGAGTACCGATTAAAAGAGCTAGAAGGATATGGATTTAAAACAGAAGTACACAGAGGATAGCAACGCAGTATTTGTAGCGGAGGACAGCTTTATGGAAAGTATAAAAGGGTTGTTTACTATCTCAGAGGCAATGAGGATATGGGTAAAACTCGAAGACTCCGTTGTATTCTTGCCAATTAGAGACCTGTTCCCTCAAACAGCAGGGCTCGTCATTCACAATGCAGAGGGCGAACCAATCTTTTTAGAAATAGAGTACATAAAGGAAGAGCCCGAGTGGGTGGTGATGATTGATATTAGAGAAGTCGATTCAGATAATTATTTAGATAAAATCCTATCCAATGAACACATCCCTCTTTAAAGAAGAATCAGCAAAGCTTAAAGAAATTATAAACCTAGAGTTCGATTTAGATATAATGGAGCCATCGCGGGAGAGAAGGTATGTAGATTCCCGAATGGTATACTCGCTAGTGCTAAAGAATCGAGGATATAGTTATACTGAAATCGGGAAGTCAATCAATAAAACCCACTCTACCATACTGTATTATTTACGTGACATAAGCATTGTTTTTAAGCAATGCCCTGAGCTAAATAAAGTGTACAATAGAGTGAGTGTATCCCACAATGTAAATTACGACCCCGTCTACGATATGGACTCAGTGGAGTTGAGGAGCTATATATACGAATTGAGAGATTCTATTGATGCACTATCTTTACAATTGAAAGAAGTAAAAAGCAACCTCGATGTATGTGAGAACAACGAAGGTCGCCTTTCAAAAATCTTTCATACCCTCAAGACTAGACTCCCCAAGGGTAAGGAAGAAAAATTACAATCTAAATTAATCACACTAATCAATGGCTTATAACGTAAACGACATTGACAAGATTTTAGGATTCAAAACCTGGACCGACAAACAAAAGATTGATGCGCTTTTGAAAATGGACTGCTTTATGTACACCAGACTAGGCTCTGATTCTTTGAAGAAAGAACTAGATGAGGTTCATAAAAGTTCACGTAAGATTTATCAAGCGATTAAAACCATCAACCCCGAAGAGGCCAAAATACTACTGAGATAGATGAGCAAGTGGGACGTGGAAACGATTAAGAGAATCAACCATATAAATTATGTGGTAGGGGACCTCCACGACCTAGTTAACGAAATATATGAGAGCTTTGTAGATGAGGACTATCAAGGGTTAAGGGCCAGCGTGATGAAACTAAATCAACGTCTAAGTGATTTAGCAGATTCAGCAGAGGATGAGATACAAAAATGAAAAAGACCTTTACAATGCACTTCAAAAGCACCTTATACCAGACCTCCTCTCATACAAAAAAAGCAACAGCACATACGATTGCTTTAGCGAGGACCTCAATATGCAGATAGAGTTAAAGTGTCGACGCCGACACTATGACGACCTTATGATAGAGCGAGGTAAATGGGACAGGCTTTTAAAGGAATCCAACTCCAATGGCACCCGCTCTATATATTTAAACTCAACACCTGAAGGAGTGTGGGCTTTCGATTTAAATCACCTTGAGAAGACCAACAGCTTGGTGTGGTCGTTCAAGACACTTCCAGTTAAAACGCAGTGGGACAAGGGTCAAACCAAGAGAAAAGAGGTGTCCTATATCCATATATCTATGGGCAAGAACATTACAGATATGCTGCTATGAAAAAAGAAGTCATCAACGTAATCGTTGTCTGCATACTTAATGTAGCCATCTTGTATTCCCTCTTCGCCCTGGTTTCATCTTTATTTTAAACTCTTCATCATTTCTTCGATAGCCTTCTCCTGCTCTTTCATCATACGTTCGAGCTCAGGGTTCTTCATATCTTCTTCTAGCTGCATCTGCATCTCATACATTTCTGGGAAGTATTCCTTCATCTGAGCCTTTTCAGCCTTAGTCATACCCGTACTACTTCCTTTCTTCTCCTTGCCCATACCCTTGTAGATATCGGCTAGTAAGAGCGCCCTTATATCACGGTACAGAGGAATCAATCCTAAGTTTCCAAGTAACTCGAGCGGGAGTCGTTCGTTGAGCTCTCGCTGCTGACGTATACGTGCCGCTGGGTCTTTCTTCTCGTCGGCGCTAAGCGTCTTCACTCCGAACTCCGCCATCTTATAGAAGGGTCCGAACGGACCCATCAGGTTACGGATGTAATCGGCTAGCGTGTTGGACTTGTACTCCCTGTCTGGCGGAACAAAGGTGTACGCGATAGCGTCGCGGTACGGGTCGTAGTCTCCGTCACGTAGCTCGTCTAGGAACTCTTCGTTGAGGTTCTCCACTCCGTAGTTAAGGAGCCCCTTCACTACGTTACCGAAGTCTCGGCCTACTATAAGGCTGACGGCAGTAGAGGCCAGTGCCTGACCGAACTGCTTCTCTATATCTTTCTCTTCTTCCTCATCACCCAATCCAAACGCTTGCTTAAATATCTGAGCAAATACAGTGGTTAACAAAGTATACACTACCATACGGGTGGCAACAGCCCCGAGGAGTGCCGCACCTTGACGTTTAGAAATCATACCCCTACCCATCATAGCGTACGTTCCTATTTGAGCTGATATAAATTCATATATCAAGAAGCGGGTCATAAAGCTGTTAGATATGTTAAACGCCTGAAGCATAGCCGACTGCTTCACGCTTGACGGGTACTTGCCTTTAAGAAGACCTTTGAATGGATTGTCGGCGGCTCCAGCAAATGTCGTCATCTGGTCCGCATAGTCAGTAGCTTCGTCTAGGGCTTTTTGATTAGCATCCATATAAGCCTCATCGTTTGCGGCTATCTTGTCCATATCTGGTTTCTTCTTTGTAAGTTCCTCGAACTTATATTCAAAAGACCCAAACCATAGCGGTCGGATAACGGCTTTATCTGGGGTAGATATTAATCCATCAGCCACCCTCTCGACACCCTCTTTCCCAGGTTTTACTACTCCATTATATATCTGCAACATCTTGTTGGCTACCTCGCCATAAGCTCTACCCCCTTTATCTCCAGACTTTTCCCCAAGAACTGAAGTGTCAATCATACGTCCAGACAGCATCTGGTCAGGAAATAACCTAGAAATTTGTGTGCTACCTAGAGCAGACAGAATATCTACTGCGGTTCCCTCACTACCAATGGACAGTTTCATATTCTCTTTCGACAAACCCAACGCCATTTGTTTCGGAGCAAACAAGGATACAAATCCACTATTACTCAACCCTTCCGCTCCAAAACGACTCACTGAAGCCAAAACTACTCGGTAGCCCGTCTTCGATATGTACTGAATGATGTTGTCTACCATAGTTCCCTGCGTAAAAGTCTTGGTTAAGACGTCGTCAAGGGCAAGTTCAAGGGCTTGGTCAATTGCGTTTAATATTTCTTTGTCCTGCTTTGTTGCGTTGCCCCTTTCCTCTAAAACTTTACGCGTATTCGATATGGTCTTTCGTGATGTGCGTACAGGGTCTGTAAGGTAGAAGTCTGTTAGCATCATTTTAGCGCCTCGCGACACCGACGTTAACACATCAAAGTTCAATGGAGTTACGGCTCCCGTACGCTCAATTGAATTCTTAGCTTTGGTAGAGGCCCGAAGTGACTGGTTGTATTTCTGAATTTCTGATATACTTGTTGACTTGTCAGCCTGCTCGCTACTACTCAGTACGTTATGGTGTGCGTACTGGTTTAATATATCGGCTCTTCTACCTTGAATTACTGCTGCTGTAAATGAAGCTTTGCTTGCAAGAGACTTGTTTATGTCTTCAGCTACGGCAAGTGCATTTCGCTCTGCTTTATTGAATGAGTCGTACAGCTTCTGAGAGTCAATCTGTATAACTTCATTTCCGTCCGCGTCCTTAATGCTTACACCGAAGTCGTCAAGTATTTGCTGAAGCATCTCTGCGTCTCTGCCCTTGAAGAAAGACTTGCCTTCATTGATGTGGTCAATGGTGGCCCGTATGAAGTCAGCAGCAGGGTTTACCTGTCCGTTATCAGGATTAGCTTCAAACTCACGCTGTAACATATATGTCATCCTCTTGTACGATGACAAGCGAACTTTATTTGGATTGCGTTTAAAAGACTTTCTTACTACATTTTCTGCATTATCTAACCGCTCCTCGATTCTTTGAATCTCTACATTCATAGAATCAAAAGCTTTTGCCAATGGTCTAAATACAGAGTTGTATATACGGTTAGTTTTGAAGTCTCCGAACAATGAATCTATATATGCCAATGGTCGTCTCTTGATAGCTTCAAAGAATTTATTATTCTGAGTAATACCACCTTTTACCTTGGCTACAAACTTTGATATGGATAACGGGTCAGCTTCCTGTAAAGAGTCTGCCAATTGATTATCATTGTTTAAAGCGTTCATATTTACATACAACCTATTAGCCGCGTGGGTCACGAAGCCGTTGTTGATGTTGTCGATGACAGCTAGCAGCGTCTCTAGTTGCTGGTTGCTGAGCCTCTCGATAGCCTCGGTACGCATCAGCTTGGAGAGCTGACGAGCTAGGGTTCGTTCCTCTTCCATAACCAGACGCGAGACGTTGACCTTGGCAGCCTCAACCGCCGACATAAGTGCCGCCCTTTCCTCGGCTAGCTCTGCCTCGGTCTTAGGTTCTTTCTTTGTAGGCTCTACGATACGAGACTTATACTTAATCATTACAGTGGCTTCCGCCTCTGATATGGTCTGGTCAGCTATCATAGCGCGAACGGTAGCTGCGTAGTCGAGCTTACCGTCCTTGATGACTTTATTCTCGTAGTTCGCAAATACCTCGGCCAAGTCCTCAGCCATAGATACCTCTTCGTACACCGCGTTCAGGAGCTTATTAGCCATCTCCGTTACGTCGTTGATGTCTGCAAGTGGGAGCACCTTCTTTGCAGCACCCATCATCTCAAGGAGATTTTGATAGTCCTCAAGCATCTCCATCGGTATCAACGTAGGGTTGACATTGAACAGCTTAGTGAGGGTATCTCCGAGCACGTCGGCAACGCCAATCTTAGACTTTATATTCTTCTTGGCTCGGGGAAGTAGCTTCTTGATTCTAGCAATCTTCGCTCCGTACTCCGCATCGGCGAATATCTTAGCCATATAGTCCAAGAAGCTATCGATGCTGGCAGGGTTGAACAAGTCCACTCGGCTGAACCGACGCAGGACAGAGCTCATCTGATTGGCAGTGATGACACCACCCTTGACCATCTCCTTCAGTGACTTAGTCAGTTCATTGCCCGCCACCACCAAAGCTCTAGCTGTGGTCTTAGCGGTCTTAGCGACAAGCCTCAGCTGCATCTTGAGCGCCTCCTTCTCGGATAGCGTCACCTTCTTGACGTCCTTGATGTTTCCAAGGATACGCTTCGCTGACGGTGCTCGCTTCTCTTTCTTATCGAATTTAGCGCGTACCTCACGCATCAACTTCTCCCTGTGGATATCAGTGGTATCCTCGTAGAGCTTAGTGCCTTGTAGGTAAGCCAGCGCGTTCTTCAATTGTGTGTCGAAGTCGACACCACGTTTCTGAGACTTAGTGATGACGCCGTCAATCTCCTTCATCACTCGGGCATACACATCGTCCAAGGTCTTGATGGCCTTGTCGATATCTGCTGTTGGTACACCCTTACGCTGGAGGAAGTCTTTGGTTGCTGCGTCCTTGAAGTTATTGTCTCGCGCCTGCTGCACCACCTCACGTACCGACTTCTGCTGACGCGGAAGCGGAGTAGCGATATCACTCAACTGCTGGCGAGGGGCTACGTCATCCCTTACGATAGCATCATTTAGGCCGTCTATATCGAAAATTGCTACCTTGTATAAGCCAGGTCCTTCGTAAATCCCGTCGTATCCAGCGTTAAAAAGCAAATCGCTAAACGCTGCGTCAGTATCGCTTTTTCTGCCGAGTCTACTCTCTATTGCGTATTCAGACACCCTATAGGCTTCCATAAGATTTTTAGCCTTCGCCTTCTTTAACGCCTTAAGCACTCTATCCTGAGAACTAGCCGATGTGCCAAAAGGAGACTGGGCTTTTATTTGAGCGTCAACCTTTTTTAGTTCGGCATCAAGCTCGTTGAATTCTGAAATGCTTCTAGTTTTGTCTTGAGCCGCTATAAGCCGCATTCTGTAGGATGACAATTTACCTAGATTTCTTTCTAAGTCAGACAGGAAGCCTTGTAGTTTATTTCCCTTTACCTCGTCGAGGTTTAACAGGTTCATATCCGCGGGGTCTATGTAGGTGTATTCACCTCCGTAGTCCTTTGCCTTCTGAGCGTTAGCTGTAAAGTAAAAACCTAACGCGCCCAGTTCTGTTCTGTTTCTGCCCTTGATGAACTTCTTGTCAAATGAGTCGCGAGACTTATCTGAAGCGTGAACGAGGTAGCCCATCTTTGCAGCCTCTTCGGGGCCTGATGGATAAGGCTTCTGCTGGCGAGGGGCTACGTCTTCTTTAAGGTCATAGATTACTGTGCCGTATTTTGAGTTGTCCAAACTAGTCCCTACAGCATTTACACCGTCAAATCCCAGGGCCTTCATCACTAGAGTAGAAACAGAGTCCCCGAACGCAGGGTTGCCATCCTTCGTCAAAGCCTTTGTCACCTCTGTTGCTGCGGCCTCTGCCTCAGCTTCACTGATGACATCCATCCCCGCTGCTTCAGCTACCTCTTCAATAAAAAAAGTAGGCACCGCTTGCCTTAAAGGTTCCTTTTTTAGTTCATCAACAGCTTCAGCTGTATAATACTCATTGTAACGGTCGTTGATTACTCTTAGTGCTTGGTGAAGTTCTTTAGTCGCCTTTGCTAAGTTGTATTTATCGATATCAAGCTCAGATACATCCCTAGCGTCGTACTTGTCTGCTTGCTCTTTAGTTCCAAAAAAGTAAAACCCTGTTCCAAAATGACCAGTCTCTCGACTAGACCTAAACTTCCACCGAGGCTCAGCTTTATTTTCTAAGTCTCCAGACCTAAACACCCTTTGCTGCCTGTCTAACGGAGTGTCAAGCTCTTTTGCCGTCACGTCCTCGATAACCTGCTGGCGAGGGGCTACGCCTTCTTTATCAGTAAGTCGAGAAACTCCGACATCTGTTTTTCGCTCATCAACTCCGCTAGGTTGTGCGGCTCGTTTACGCTCAACATTTTCTGCGGCTGACTTGGCTTCTTTTCCGAGCCCTTTTTGCTCTGCGATTTTAATGAATTGGTCATCATAAGATTGTTTTAAGTTAGACTCTTTTTCTCCCCTTAGTTTAGCCCAGATATCCTTCTCGGGATACCAGAGCAAAGCCTGAACGTCAGCGTTGGTAACGGGGTACCCTTGCTCGGTCATACGCTTTTTTATATCGTTTACAATACGAGTAATTACCTTCCTGTCTTGATTGGTAGGTATGTCAATTGGCTTGAGGTCATTCGTTATGGAAGTCGCCGCTTTAACCCACTCTGGTTTACGAGCTGATATAGCTTCGTTATTGGGAGAGTTTACACGACCGTCTTTTTGGTTCTGACCTTTTACCCACTCTGATTTTTTAAGAGGAGTTCTTCCTTTAGCTTTTTCTTTAGAGACATAGTCCTTGTACTTAGCCGAAAGCTTATCCTTAATACGCTGTAACTGATTCGCTGTTTGACCATACGTCTTCTCACCAGATATAAAGGCTTTGTAAAGACCGTCCGACATAGGCTCGTTCTTGATGAGCTTGTACATAAGGTCTCCTTTAGTTGATAGCGTTTTAGCAAAAGCAGCTATCTTATCTCTGAAGTCTGCATCCTCCTCGAGCTCAGAAATAAACTTATCAGACATCGTATCGTAAGAGGCGCCCGTTGAGGGCCGCACCTTTCTTACGACTCGATGTTTTTTCATAACGTCAGGCACCTCTACTCCCGTGTCTTTCTTGGCTTCTTTTAATCCATTTAACAAGCGAGCCATACGTTCTTCCTTTACTCCCACTCCCACTACATCTCCTGTCCATCGCCCCCAAGTGCGCCGCAACCACAGGTCTATCGTTACGGGGTCAAACTTACCCATCAGATTCTGTAGGAAGCCTTGACCAATCTTAGGACCGAATAAAGCCGCTCCGTTTACGCTATCGTTACGGAGGCCAGATACTTTTATGTTTTTGCCTAAAGCCTTTGACGCCGCCACCTCTAGCTCAGACACATTGAACTCTTGAAGGACAAAATCCTCTGTTGCGTTCAGGCCAATCTTTTCGACGAGAACGTTAGCCAGTCTTAAGTTAGATGATATCGACTTTGCTTTGGTTCCGTATTCTCTAGATGCATCAAATCGACCTGTCTTTTTAAATATATCAAACTGCTCGTTTGCATATTTCGCGTTGGCCTCTACGTTTAAGTTCTGCGAGGTAATAGCCAAGGCGACGCGCATAACAAAGTTCGCTGCCGCTACAGGGTCTTTTTCTTTGGCAAAAGCCTCATACTTACTTGCTTCTTCTTTCGAACTTAGAGATGGGTGAATAACTGCCGCCACAGCCATAGCCTTTTCAATCGCTGTAGAGTACCAGTCGGCTGCGCTCTTTCCACTATCCTCAAAAGCAGCTATAGCCTCCTCTGTACCTACCTCAGTAATGGTTTCTTCTTGCTCTGGAGTAATCGTTTTACTTGTAATTATCTCACCGCCATAATACTCAGCCGCTACCTCAGCTAGGTCCTGCGCTACCTGTGAATTTGACTTTTTCTTAGACGGTTTTGGTAGAACATCGCTGTCTCCGTAAAGGACATTTTTAGCAGACTGAGGTATGTCAGCTACCTGCTGGCGAGGAGCCATCCCTTCGTCAAAGGCTTTGTAGTTGTTGCCCTTTTTAGAATCGGGTAGCTCCATACGGATAGACTCCCCTGCGTTCTCGGCTCGTTGATTTTTGGTTTCCTCAAGAGATAATTCATTACCATCAGGAGAAAACGCTCGCATACCCAACTTATAGTTTAAACCTACAGCCGCATCCTTAGACGCCATAGCCGAAAGCATACCGTTAGTATAATTTAGAGCGCTTTTTAAAAGCTCAGTGGCCTTGCCTTGCCTACGGTTATCTTCGTCGACACTTAGACGAAGGACGCTAGATTGTTTAGCGCCTTTAACTTTACCTATTTCAAGGATACCGCCCTCAACACTAAAGTCTTTCATACTGCCCTTCTCGAAAGACGGGTTGGTACTATCGGTATCTGTTATTGAAACCTGCTGGCGTGGAGCCACACCTTGGTCTAGCCTTACGATATTCTCAGGATAGAATGTGGCTACAGAGAAAGCTTTATCTCCTTCGTACACCTTAGTTCCATCGAAGCCAGCTTCCTTGAACTTTTCTACCAAAGCCTCTTCATCGAGGAGCATCCAGTCGATACCTTCTGCTTCGTCAAGTACGTCTTTGACCCAGTTGTTATTGTAAGAATCGGTAGCTTCGTCATAGTAATCGGAAAGGTCAACGACACCATCCTGCACTTCGATAACACCGTCCTTCTCTTTTACGTAGTAGTCGGTTATGATTTGAGCCGCCTCGTCGATATTGTCCTCGACTAGCTTTTCAAACTGTAGGTTTACGGGGATGATATTATCTCCATACTCCCGAGCTTCCGCCTCGTCAGGGGTGAAGAATATAGCAGGCGTCTTCACTTCGTACTGAGACATCAGAATCGTACGCGTTGACTTCTGTGGTTCGAACTTGTCAAACTTCTTATCCGTTCCGTGATAGAACGTCACAGGCTTACCGTCTTCCTCGGTAACCACCTGCATACGCGGTGTAGCCTTCCTATTGTTTAGATATATTACATCCTCACTCGTTCCCTTGCTGACGAGAGATACAAAGTCTAGAACATCTTTAGTAGCCTCTTCTTTTCGAGTTACCTCTTTGGGAGCTTCCTCTTCAATGACTTTTTCCTTAGTAGGGTCTTGTAAGACGTTGTCATTGAGTAAATCGAAGTTCCATACAACAGCTACTGTAGGAACAGCCCCCTTTCCAGCGTTCTCAACAGTAGTCATACCATCGAATCCCAACTCAGACTCTAAGTATTCAGAAAATATCTCAGCTTTGGATTCATAATCTGATATGTACTCAGTGATAAACATAGACCAAGACTGTGGGTCGTTTTCAAAACCCTCATCATCGATATAATCCTGAAGAAATTCCTCTACAAACTCATTGTCTAGCCCATATCCAGGAAGGTTATCAAGCATATCTTGAGCGTCCTCCTGAGTTATATCCTCATCGCCGTCTAGTAAATTAAACTGCTTGGTGTCAACAAAGGAAAGTTTATCTCCGTACTTACGAGCTAGCGCTGGCACTCCAGTGAAATAAAATCCATATCCGTAATTAAACTCTTTTATAAAACGGCTATCGAAAAACTCTTTCTGCATATCAGAGCCGTGAAATAGAATACCTTCCTTGGCAAATGCGGTTAATTGTTCGTCAGTAAAATTAGAAGCAGCCTGACTCCTGTTAATGAGATTGTCTTCAGCAGCTTTCCTCTCCCTCTCCTTACGTTTGAAGTCTCTAACTTCACGCTGTGCTTGTGCTTGCTCAGCTGGAGTGGCTTCAGCAAGGATATCACCCATAGTCTTCACGTCAGCCGCCTCAATAAACTGCCCCTTGGATACCTTGCCTGATATGGTATTGAGTAAGTCGATGACCTGCTCGTCTCTCTCCAAGAACTCAGGACCGAAGAACTCATCTAAACCAAACTTGGTGTCGATACCCACTAGCTTGGCTAGCTTACGCAAGAACTCCTTGATTGTATTTTTACTTGGCTTGTCCAGCGTACGGTACTGCGACGAAAGGATACCCATCAGCTCGGCGAGGTACTCTTCGTCTTGGATGACAGGTACGTCCTCATACTTAGCGACGAACTTCTCGATAGCCTTAGACATATCGGATTTAGGGTCGACAACTTTCCGAACCGACTCCAGCATATTACGCGCTATCACCAACGCCTGCGGGTCGGTTGCAGCAGCCTCCAAAAGCAATGCGTGGAACACCTCGTGAGGGACAGTTGAGAGGTCCGCTATGCTGAGGTTGATATGAATAGTCTTAGTCTTGTCGTCCTTTACGTAAGCCCCTCGAGCTCGCTTGCCAGCAAAGCGCTTATACTGCCCTTCTGTTTCGTGAAGTACAATCCTTACATCAGGGAACTGCTTCTTCAGCGATACCGCCGCCTTCTTAGCTATCTGCTTGATGCGGCTTATCTTTCTCTCGTCCTGAGCTGTCTCCGCTTTGTCTTCGCTGAGCTGCTTGCGGTTCACCACTAAGTTGTCATCTACCTTGTCTACGCCGTCTATCTCTTTATCACTGAAGAAATCGTCGATGTCAACCTGCTCTTCCTCCGTCACCTCTTGTGTCGGCTCCGACACAGTTTCTTCTACCACAGGCGCAGCTTCAGGTAGTGGTTGATTAAATTTCTTTGCGAAAGCCTGAAACTCTTCTAACGAAACTTCCCCTCTAGCCAGTGAACGGTAAATATCATTAGACAGATTCTCTGACGAATCCATTATCGCCATACCAACAGTATCTCCCGATGACAAATCCGCAGCTTTTGGTATGATGGACTCGGCTTTTAGTTTTTTAAATGAGTTAACTAATTTCCTTACGTCGCCTGCCCTACCCATATCCAGTGAGGATATTGCTTGGCTAATAATGTCCCGTACAGCTTGCTGCGTATAACCTTTCTCCTCTAGGTTACGACGACCTTTGTTAAACTCCCTAAATTCAGCACTGCCTCCAGACTCGTCATCTTCTACCGCGACCTCCGCTGTCGGCGCCGCTTCTGCAACTTGGTCTTCGGCTTCAACCTCTGCGGTAGGTTCTCCGATGTCGGGTACTCCTTCTCCCACCGCTTCGCTACCTCGGGTAGGTTCTGGTGCATCCACCGTCTCTGGGCTTGGCTCTTGAATGGCATCTGTTTCTGGTGTTCCGTATAGTATCTGGTCTAGTTCCCTGTTAAGTCCGTTCAGTTCTTCTTGCTGACGCTTCACAAGGATAGGGTCTTTCCCTTCAATTTGTTCCTGTAAGTCTTTCTTCCTAAGTAAGATACCAAGAGAACGCTTCTGCTGGTCTATCGTTAAGTCGGACGGGATATCTCGGTTAACGGCAATTACCTCGTCGAGGTTATCCATTTGTTGCTGAGCCTCCTTTTTACTTATTTTACCTTGGTTAATTTTAGACTTAAGGTTCGTATAAAACATATGGCGATAGCTCAACTGACCGCTATCCGTTTGTTTGCTTACGTTTTGAAAAAGCTCAAACGTAGCGTCGTCCATATCAGTAAAATCCTTCTTAACGGAAGAAGTGGCTACTGCATTTGGAACGCCTAACACTAAACCGCCCACCGCCTCCTGAAGTCCGCCAATCACAACCTGCTCTAATCCTTCACCAAAAGACTCAGGAGTATCAAACATCTCCTTTTCTTTTAGAGCATTGTAAATTTCTTTACCTGTTATATCGGCAATCTCTTGAGCGAGACCAGTCTCAAACTCAGCAAGACCACCAGCTCCCACTTTTAGCAGCCCCCTACTTATCATACTGTTTACCTCTCGGTCTACAATATCATTAAAAGCTTTACCCGTTACATTCTTAGGGGATTTCTTAAGAGCCTGCATAAGTATGCTATTAAGCAATCCCTTTTGATTAACTACGTTTCTAAAACCAATACTTTCTAATGCACCCACTACAATTCCAAGCGGTAGCTTGAACATAGCTTTTTCTTTCTCAGACACATCCTGAAACTCAGGGATGCTAGCCATCTCCTGCCCTAGATGGCTCGCAACCTGACCATACATAGCCGCCGTACGAGCCGCCCATCCCCCTGGAATAACCATAGCTGGTATGGACTCCGCCAAACCTAAAAAGGCACCTCCCCAAAAACCCTGCTCTTTTAGCTGAGTCCACTCAGGCGTGGTTTCTGAATCGCCTAGTACATTCAAGAGCCCATTACGAACGGCCTCAAGTTCACCACCCTTCAGCTTCATATTTTCAGAAGCAGCGTATTGAGAGTATCGGTTCACAGCCTTTTCTACATCGACTGGCTCCCCAAACTTCCGTTCTTTTTTATAGTCATCAACAACTTTGTCTCCAATTTCATTGCGAACATCGGAGTCTATACTGGTCATAAAACTCAGGAACTCAGCTCTGGTGGCTTTAGCTCCATCTGTCCCGTAAGGAGGGGTTATACCTCTTCGTTCAGCCTCCTCGGTAAAACGAGACTGGTAGTAAGCAGGGTCGGTGGTCATCAAAGGGATTGCCCCCGTAACCTTATCCATTGCTACGTTGTACGCCTCTTCAGAAATCCTTCCGATACCCGTTAGCATTTTGTTCCACAAGCCTCCACCCCAATCACCTCTATTGGCAAGCATAGACGTGTACTCTCCAGCCGCCTTATCAAGCTCCCTACCTTGTTCCTTAAGAAGCTCATCGTTCTGACGTAATCCCTGAGCTTCAATATCTAAGTCCCTGCCTCTTTGTACAAAATCATTGTACCCCTCTGGGTCAGCTGCTACTGCCTGCACGTCATTCACAGGGAAAGCTTCAGCAAACTCGGCGTCAAAAATACTTTTTCGCTCTACGTAAGACAAGAACTGTTTATTGATTACCTCTTCGGCGTCATTAATTTTCTTTACGTTATTGTCGATTTGCTCTTGGGTTACAAGCCTACGAGGAGCATCCAACCCTTCCTGTCGATTTTTTCTCAAAAAGTTTTGTAGCTTTTTCGCTTCTGACTTCTCCGTTTCAGTGTCCATATCGCCAGTAAAACCAAAGCGCCCTACGCTTAGGAAAGACGGAAGCTCCATAGGGTCAAGGTCAACCTCAATAGTCTGTCCGTTAGCTGCGGTTACCTTTAGCGCATCGCCTATGCTTGTAGGCTCTACCTCAAATCCGTATGGCTTAAATACATCGGTAAGTTCTTGAGCCACCTGGTCCTCATCACCTCGGTCAATAAGTTGAGGAGATACCATAGCCATACGCTCCTCAAAGAAGTCAGGCTCAGCAACCGTTAAGTCCTGAACCTCTTCCTCAACGACAGCCTCTGCAACAGGTACTTGAGGCTCTGGTGAGACCAAAGAACCAGGCTCCGATACGGATGCCGTAACTTTTTTTTTTACAGTGGGGGCGGTTCGCTTTCCTACAAGGGAGGAGAAACTTTGAGCGTCTTTAGCATATCCCTTAGACTGAACATACTGATACATATCATTGAATACATCATCATTTGATTGTATCAATTGAACGAAATCAGCACGTCCTTTCTTGTAACCACTCTGTAAGGCTCGCGCATATAAGTCGTCAATTACCTGTTCGTTCATCTCTTAGTTAATTAAAAGTGCTGTAGTCTATAGTCCCCGTTCCTCCTGACTGCAAATTTACTCTCATTATATCCTCTGCTGTCGCTACCTGGCTATTTATGAATGACAATAAGTTGTTTTTAGCGGCTTCGCTATCCGAAGTTTTAATCTCTACCGATTCCCCTGTAACGGGGTTTGTAACCTTTATCACATCCCGAATAAGACCAACACCCTCTACATTAAACCCTAACTTGCTGACCACTTCACTGACACTGTTGGCTACGGTATCTTCGTCATCAGACGCAAAGAGCTCAGCAGTAACGCCAGCCTTTATATCTTGAACAGCTTTCAGCGGGTCCTTAGCAGTAGTTCCATAGGAGAACCCAAACGTTGCTTCCGATTCATCATAAGGCTCGAAAACTTTAGCTACGGTAAATTCATCGTACATAGGATTCCAGCTAGATTCCTCAGCTATCTTATTGTAATTCTTCTCTGTAATCCCAGTAATCAAACCAGCGGCGCCAGTAGTCCAGTTTCTACCGTCTATCAAAAACTCAGGACCTGCTATAACGTTTCCGTCGCCATCTGTTTTATAGAACGGCAGGTCTGACGCGTCGCCATTTTTGTAAATAACCGTAACTCCTCTATTAGTTCGCTGTATACTTTGAATATTAGGGTTCAAACCAGCAAGTGACTTAACGGCAGAGTCAATATCATTTTTACTACCCGAGTACAAAAGCCCTACCGCATCCAATACAGCAGCGTCATCTTTAGCGCCCGCATTTCGCACCCTGTTAAAGGCTTGTGCAGCCCTGTCCTCTGGCATAGCCGTCTGCTCCTTGTCAAGCATATTAAGCATCTGCCCACTTAAGAACTCACGAGCCTTGGCTTTCATATCATCAGTAACCTCTGGCATAACAATGCCGTCGTTCTCATTCTTCATAGCTACATTGAACTTATCGCCTTTCTGCGTGGTATTTTCCCCGTCAATGTCATAGCCATCGATAAGTCCAAGCTCCTCTAGTATACTTACAACGCGAATGGGATTGCTATCAACAAGAGCTCCCACTTGCTCATCAAGCGCTGTTTGGAATCCAGCGTCTTGACTAGCGTCAGAAAGGGTTAGTACACCTTTTTTACGAACTACCCTTACGTCTTTACCGACTCCGTCTATCCAGCTTTGTAGGTCTGGTGAGTAATCATACCTGTCATAACGAGAGCGCATACGATTGGTAATGCCTTCAATGCTGCTAAACTCGGAAGCGTTTTTAGAGAGACCACCATCTTTATCAAGCATACCTATGCTAATCTTTCCGTTGGTAGGATTCACAAACGCCTGTGTCTTAGACCAGTTCTGAAACTTATTGAGCTGCTCCTGTATTGCCCCCTCCATACCGACGATAGACTCATTGTTCTCAATGCGGTCCATTGTCTCCTTGTAATACTGTTGAGCATTTTTAGATACATCCTGCAAAGCCTTGAAGCTATCCTCTACGTTTTGTCGGTTGACAGTAAACTCACGAGGGTCAAGGAGACCAGACTTTAGCAGTCGGTTCTGAGACATTAAGTACTGAGAGGCGTCAGACGAAGCGTTTAGAATCCACTCGTTGGCAGCTTTATTTTCCCCCTGCGGAGCATCGGACAAGATATCTCCTGTAGCCCGAGACGAAGCGTCAATGGCCTCACGTTGTTTCTCGCGGTCCGCCTCCTGCTCTTTTAGCGTATCAACAAGGTTGCTAGTAATAGCACCCCAGTCTACCCTGCTCTTCTCGTCTCTCTTTACGTACTTATAGTAGCTCATTTCCTAGCGGCTTTTATCTGGTCTATCGTTAACCCCTGACTCAAAAGCTCTTGCTGTGTTAGACCACCGAGTGAGCCTAAGAAATCACCGAAGTTACCATCTTCTCCTAAAGCTGACTGCATAGTATCTAGGTCAAGGCCATATTGTCGAGCGAACTGTTCACGTTGACCAGCTGACATACCAAGCATCTGTTGCTGTAATACAGGAGTGGCTTGTGCTAGGAACTCATTTCGCATATCTCCCTGTAATTCTTTACCAATCATCTTAGAGCCACGCCCTTGCTTATACAACGCCTGACCAGCGTCAATCGTAGCTCCTACACCAGCTAGCATCTCAGCTCCCGAGGTGATAGCGGCAGCTCGAGCCGCCTGTGAGTCAGCAGCAGCTTGCTGAGCTCCAGCAGCCTCCGCCTCCGCGATACCTCGTCGAGCGGCTATATTAGCTACGTCCTGACCTTTTACAGCTATATCCCTTCTGTATTGCATCATTTCCTGAGCCGACCGCAACTCGTCTTCTAAAGCGAGGCTACCACCGACAGCGAGTCCCGCGCTACGTGCCGCACCCCTCGGGTCAGCCTCCTGTGCTGCCTGTACTTGCTGAGCCATCAATCGCTGCTGGCTCTCTCGTGCCTGCATATAGGCTTCTGTAGGGACAGAAAGCTCCTGCATAGGGTTAATCTCAGTGAGGCGTTTTGCCTCGCGCGTCGCTCTCTGAGCGGCTTTCTGAGCGTCTTTAATGCGACGGTTAGCCTCAATGGCTTGGTACGTACTTACGCCCGCCGAAGCTAACTGTAGTGCTGCTGTTACAAATGCCATAAGATTTATGTTTAGTCAAAGATAATTAGAATCAAGGATACGATTTCATCATCTGGCTTTCTACTACGAAAAGTTCCGTAGCAGTAGTCGATGAGTTGGTCGCGATAAACTTGCAGTAGTGTCCGAGTACCCCGTGGGATTCTGCCTGTGCGTTCTTTACGCCCATCATATACCACGTGTCCTGCGGGTTTATTCCACTTGCCGACAACGTAAAGCTGACCTCGGTTCTATCCGCTGAGAAAGCAGTGACAGGACCAACTAACAAAGGGACGCCTGGGGTAGTGGGGTTTATAGTGTACAGGATATCTCCAATAGATAAGATGCTGCTTATAGGGAAACCAAAGGTGATGACTCCAGCCGCTACAGTGGTATTAGAGCCAATGCCGTTAACCGAGCGTAGGACATACTGCGAAGGGTCAATCGTCAAGGCGGGCTCGCCGTTCTCACCATCAGGGTTTCGGACAAACGCAAAAAACACAGCCTCCTTCTTTTCAAACCACGCCTCATCAATATACCCGTTTTGGATGTCTGTCTCCAGCTCTATCTCCCAAGCCTGGTCCGACTCCAGCTCCATCGTCTTCCAAAGGCTGTTGTCCGTCGGGTTGTCATTGAAGATACTGGTCATCTGCGATGAGTAATTTACCCCGTAGTACTGGTTGCGCACCTCATTGGTGTTATGCCTGTACAGATTACCTCCCTTGAAAGAGTAGAAGTAGTTGTTCATACCAGCCATCCACTCAGGTATATATGAGTAGAACGAAGGCCATCCCTTTACGTCCTGTGAATATGTTAACGTCTCAGCCATTAGTTTGTTTTTGATGCGATAACCCCATTTACAACTCTGATATAGGTACATCCTATTGAGCCACCACTTAACTTATAATAACCGTCGTCAGCTACATCCTCACCGAGGTTGTCTTTAAACACCCAGTCGCGAACGGCAGGAATACCAAATGCATTAGGGTTTGTCACGGGTAAGTTATAAAGCGTAGAGTTAATAATAGAATTGCATATGTCTACCTCAGTACTAGCTTTAGCGCTTGAAGCAAAACCAGTCAATATACGAGGGCAATCCACATCTACCGACCAGTTAGGAACGCCCGTTGAACAAGCGCTTACAATCCTCAAGTCCATAGTTGAAGGTGTAGCGCTCGTCTTAGACACATAAAGCACATAGCTGCCAGCAGCCCCTGTAGTCAAGCTCGTAAGGGCACTGGCTTGTATGTTAATAGGCACCGTGCTGCTGCTATTATCAAAGTCCTCGTTTATTTCATCCCAGTTGTATAGAGGGAGTATATTAATGCCTGTAGGAGGATTACATACCGAGTCATCACCGTAATAAGGCCCCTCAAAATAAGAGTGAGCAGGGTTTTGAGTGTTGAGGAGATTAGTAGCGCTAGAATCACTCGTAACTGCATTGTTATAAGTAGCAAAAATTCCCGTACCGCCCCCAGGCGTAAAACGAATAGGCACTACACCAACTCCCGAAGCCAAATCATATGTGATATCATATACCTGACGCGGCGATAAAGCAGGAGTAGTAGGCGCAGGAACAGGGTCAGGGTCAGTACATTTCCTGTCGCACGAAGCGCACGATGTAGCTGGTAAAAGGACACCTGCCGACTGCTGACGAACTATATTATTTTCATTTACTAGCTGAGAATAAAACTGGTTAGGTGCAAGCGTCGTTAATCCTTCATCAGTATATACCGATGTTGCTGAACTTAGGTTACTAGAGTCTAAATAAAAGGTGGTCAAAGCACCGCAGCTACAACAAGCTCCCGCGCTAGTAGCCCCTGAGCACAGCTCTGCGGATTGAGCTAACCTGTAGTCATAAATAAGATACAGGTAATCATTGGAATTATTAGGCATCGTAAAGTCGCCTGTGTATAGGAGTGAGCCTAAAGTGTTAGGAGTTACAGACAATACATTTGATGATGAAGCAGACAGCAAGGCGGCTATGTCAGTAGGGTTATTTTCATAGAGCGTGTTGCTACGCAAGTATTGCAACTTATTAGACGAAGAAGCGGTTGGGTCGTAATTAAACGTATCGCCCGATTGCTTCCTTACCTGAACATATACTGTAGACCCGTTGGGTGGGAATACCGTAGTGCCTTGCAGCCCCGTAAGCTCTTGGTATTGAGACACTACAGGCTCAGTTCCCGTTCCGAATATAACGCCTTGGTTATAGGTATTGCTTTCAGTTGTGCCATCCACAAATCGGAACTCATTATGTATGGTCTTAGCTTGCTGCCAGTTTAAATTCAGGGCTACCTGTATAATTTTAAGTTCATTGCCTACAGGGCAGTTTACAGTGAAGTTTAAGTTGCTTACCGAACCACCGTTAGCCGTCACAACAATAGCCACTGTGTTAGGATTGACAGAGTCTTTGGAAATGGTTAACGTGCCTGCGGTAGTTATATTTCCACTAGGGTAATCGGTTCCGTTATAGTTAGCGTTTATACTAAATGTAGTGGCTCCTGCCCCAGGCCCCAGTGCTGGTGTGTTCCATCCAATAACTACATCTCCCACTACCCCACCCAAATTGACGCAAAACTCAGAGGTGTCTCCCGCCGCCGCCAAGTTAATGGTCTGGCTAATATCGCAATTCACACAAGCCGTTTCAACGGGAAGCTTGTTCTCATTTGATGATACCACATACTCATCCATATATGGGTCATAACCACCGAGCTTCTGGGTGTTGAACTTAGCGTTGAATAAATCCCTGAAGTAACTGCGCATACCCGCTTGAGAAACCACAGAGAGCTGCTCGTTACTGAAGCTAGAGCCGCGCAACTGAATGACAGAACCTCGCTTAGCGTCAGTAAAGTATTTATCCATACCGAACTCAGCGTAGCTTTCAGGGTTAGCTGAGATACCATACTCCTCTACTCGAGCTACCTGCTGTCCTAAAATCAAAGGAGCTGCCGTCAAGATATTGCCGCCCTCAGCATCTGTAATTGCATCTTTATTGGTGAGCACGTAAGAAATACGGTCTTCCTGCAAGACCAGTATGTCCGTCTCGCGAGCCACCATCTTTTGAACAGGGCCATAGACATCTTCTAAAGTCTTGAAGTTAAGCAGGCCAAGGTTGAACTCGTTGAGTTTATTTACGTTGCTCTCGTCATTATAAACGCCGCTGTACGTGATGTCGGCAAAGCGGTCTGCCCGCTTGAAGTCCTGAGCAGATACCAGTATGGTTCGCTCGCCTAAAGCAAATGACTGTCCGATAGAGGAGTCCTCAATCTTATAGCTTTCAACACCATTTCCAAAAGCATAACAATTGAAAAAGTCAAGCTCTACTACACCCTCCGTCGTGGCGTCTTGATTTACGATGTTGCCTTGATGGTATCCATTTACGATATCATAGTTCTCACTCCCCTCAAAAAAGACACCGTCAGCAATTTCATTAGGTACCGTTTCAAAAACCACAAGACTTCCTGGCTCTTGAACGCATATCTCTACTTTAACAGTGGAGTTAGCTGTATTGAACGAATTAGCATCCGTACGAGTTCCATTTACGCAGCGTAAGTAAAGTCTTTTATTAGCATCTGGTGATGGGTCATCAGAAATCTCATAAAAAAACATTTGATTTACACCCAAGGCAGTGGACACCATTAGGGAATCAGACCCAGCAGTAGTAGAGTAGAGATTAGATAGATAATTATTTTGGTTTTGACCATCACTACTCTGGCACTCCACCTCACAATTCATAGAGTTAGGAATAATAGCCCCTAGCCCCTCTCCATCCCAGAAAGCTTTAATATCAGTATATGTCTGGCTAGCAGTAAAGGTTTTTGTTACCCTACAAAACTGAGCTCCGTTGCTTAAGCCGCATAAACCAAGGTCATCTTTCCTAAACTTTATTTTTATTCTTACAACAGACCCCTGAGCTATAGGAATCCTAGTATAAGCACCCCCCGACGTAGTAAAGCAAGGATAGTTAACTATCGCTTGTCCAAAGATATAATTTTCTGTTGTTGTGGAGTTTACGTTTACACTTCCCGCAAAAGAAAGTGGAGCTTTTGATACTACTGTGGGGTAACATAAGTTATTGACGCTAGTGTCAATGCTAAAATCTTGAGCGCGTAAACGCATATACAAACCAGGGACCTCTAGTATATCTGAGGAGTCCTGAAGTAGATGGAGAAAGTTTGTGGGTTGAGACACCTTGTCCAGTACGGTTACTTTAACCTCGTCAGCCACAGTACCATTAGCGTCTGTTTTTACAATAAGCTCAGTACCCGACTCTACCAGCGCTTGGTCTTGTCCTACCAGTCGAAACCAATAAGACGTGGTGCTCGGGTCATAATAATACGTCGTAGAGTATATCGTGTCGTAGGCTCCTCTAGATTGTTTTAGTACAAATTTATACGTGTCAGCCCAGCTAGGAGCTGTCATATTAATAGGTATTGTAGTACGAATCCTGTTTATAGTTGAGCTATTAACAGGCGGAACAAAAACGGTATTTTGAGAAGAGGTAAGGGTTGTAGTAGCCCTTTTATATTTGTCCATATAGACAATACCAACCTCATAGTCTCGATTGCTATGAAGGCTTTTATTACTGGGCTCGGTCTGATACGAGAACGTTACGTTACTAACAGAAAAATACTCAAAGTACTGATTATTAGGTGTTGCGGTATTGTTGTACTGAGCAGCCAGTATCTGTACAGAAAACTCATCCACATTAGCTTGTTCGCTAGATAGGAAAACCCCCTGAGACCCGTCTGTAATACCTGTAGTGACTAACGTATAGCCTGAAGGGGCTGTGATAGAGCAGTTGTACACATCGGTAAAGGTGCTTCCGCTAGAACAGTTCGCTACAGGTTGAAAGCTAGCTGATAGATTAGAACCCAACTGAGCTTGAAACTCGGGGCTATTAACCATTTCATATATGCTATTGTAATCTTGAGGTAGATTAAAAACGAACGATATCGTAAATGTAGGGTGGTTAACCGTTATAGGGGTACTAGCTTGTCCTGAACCAGAAAAACCCTGATGCGAAACGGTAAATCCAAATCCAAATACACCCCCTTCTTTTAGCTCTTGACCAATATCAGAAAAATCTATAAAAGCATCTGAGTTAGTGACTGTAACGGTAGACGCTGTATCTATCGTGTAATCAACTCCGTTGTTTTGCGAACCTAAACTTAAAGTTGTAGTAAGATTTTGAGAAATTCGCTCCACCGTATAGTTGGTGTCAATACGCCCCCCTGTAGCGGTAGTCAAGTCATAGCCATCCTCGTAGTTACCATACATCAAGCGGTTCCCCATAACGGTCTGAGCCTGAGCAACGAGAGGTACGTTGTCGTATAGTCGCAATATCTCGGATGAAGGCAGCAGCGTATATATCTGCTGGTTAGTGAAGTTGACGGTTTGCACCACACCATCAGGCCATCCAGACTCTTCCTTAATATACTTCTGCATTACCCGCACGTCGGAGTCGTTACCCAGCTTAAAGCATATGTCAATGCCAATTACGTCTGCCCCGCCAGTATTAACGCCCACTACCGCTGTGTTATAGCGGTTAAGCATCCCGTCGTTAAAGTTAGTGTCAGGGTCTAAACTAAACGGACTGCTCTCAAAGGCCACATCGGTAAACTGCGAAAGCGCACTATACTCGTTGTCTATGTACTTGTATCGGTACGAAAACGAAATGAAATTAGTTTCCAGATAATTCTCTTCACCAGGTACATCTATAAGTTGAAGCGTAGGAGCTTTTCTTGGTGGCTTCTTAATGACCGAAATATCGTCCTCCGTAATCTGGTCGACGTGACCTGCCGTTGGCTCGAGATAGCTTCTCGTGACATTAATCTTACGTGGAGGGTTGGTGTCGTCCGTAAAGAACAATAGGTCCTCAACCTTGTTAACGCCAGTAATGAGAAACGTAGGGTTGAAGCTAAGTATACTGGTGCTGACTACGTGGTATACAAGAAGGTCGCTATTGGTGTTGTACGAGACAATCATATCTACTACCCCTGTAGAAGAAGTGGCGTTAGCACCGTCGTGGATAAACCAGTAAATGGTCTCATTAACACCGTCCTCAAATGAACCGATGCACTGAGCCGAGTCGCTTAAATCAACGCCTTTGTACTGTAAGGTAGTGAGCTGAGTATTGCCCTTGGAGTTTTCTACAGAACCCACTTCAGACCCCTCTGTAGAGCCGAGACGCACATTCAATGCGTTGATATACTCTCCGTTTGGAACAAGACGCTCGTCGACGCTCTTGTTCATACGCCCCTTGATAAAGTGTCTCTTTACGTTACCCATTATTTAATCCACTTATTTTGTCCGCGCAAGTTCATCAAAAGGCGCCCAGGATGGATATTGCTAATACGAATCTTTGCGTTTCTAAGTAAAGCAGATTTATTTTTCTTTGAGCGATTCACTACGTACTCCTGTGTACCCATATGTGAGTTCAGTAATGCGTAGGAGATATACGCATAAACGTAGTCTTCGAAAAGTTTGTTTACCGTAATTAGTGAGTCATCACCGCCCTCCATACCATCGCTCACATATTCCAATATGCAGCTCTCACCCGACATCACCGAACTAAAGTTAATGACTCCAGACTTCGGGTCAATACGAAACGTAGGATTGGCGTTAGCCGTCTCTGTATTGAGGCCAAATGCCGCGCCACCAACAGGGAAGTCAAAATACCACATCCCATCGATACACCACCCCTCGTAGCCGTTATATGGACTATTCTCGTTGAGGTACATAGACTTCAAAGTCTTATTCAGCCTAGCCTCATCAATAGGCGAAAACTCTGGCTTTAGTGCAGCCCCTGTCTCGTCAAATAAAATTCGGTTGTTGGAGTCTTGTAGGTAAGCCTGTGCGCTAGTAACTTGAATATTCTCAGTCAAGGGGAATACTACTCCGTTCTTAAACATAGATAACCGAACCCAGTTGACATAGTCACTAGGAAGGATAAACCGCAAGTCGTCCGATACGTTAAGCTGCAATACCTTAATCTCTTTGAACGCATCGTAGTTGAGCTCCTGTATCGCCCGCTTAGCGTGAAACAGAATCTTATATCGAGACTTCTCGTTGACCAGCTCGTTATTACCGCTGTACATAAGCTGGTAGTTGCTGACGATATCGCGCAAACTCACGTATTGATATGAACCCCAGTTCGCGTCTTCAGGCGAAGCTCCAGCGTTCTCGTAGTATTGGTATTGAGTTAGGTATGCCATATTACTTGCTTGCTTGGTCGTCTAGCTGTTCTTGTCCCAGTGAATAATTCACAACATCCATCTCACGTATCGATACCCCTGAGTACTGTAAAATCTTATTGACCAATCGAGGCTCGTCATCAGCAGGCAACTCAAAATCTTGGTAGTCAGCTTGACCTTGGTCAAATACAGGCTCACCTGCCGTCAGGGTTGAATACGTCCAGTTGGGTTCTAGCGGGTAACGGATATACTGAATCGTTCCCGAGGTGATAGTATTAGGATATGCCGTAGCGTTATTTCCATTCTGCACATATGCAGGAAAACTTAGCGAAGGAGCGGTAAGGTATGAAGAAAGAAGAAGATTAATCTTTGAGTTCGACACCTGTTCCATCTCGTAGTTGCTTCCTGTAGGGAGTAGCTTATTGAGAAGAAAATAATCCGCTGGAAGAGCAAACGTATTGGTAGTAAAATTAGCTACCGTAGAGAACGTATCGATGACCTCTTCCAGGCTTCTTGCTATATCGGCATAACCCGTTCCTGACTGGCGGATATTCTCCTTGTTAATCTGGTAGTTATAGTCGTAGAAGTACTGGTCAAATATCTCGAGCTGTGCCTGCTTGGCATATAGATTAAAATCTGCTGGAGAGAGATACCCGAAATTATTCTTGTTCAGTATAGATAATACTGTATTCCTTACCGAATTTATCATAGGGACGCTTTTGACAAAGATAAATCAAAAAAAGGGGCCACTATTTGTGACCCCTTTACTAAAAACCAAACGTAATTTAATTACGCTATACAACTGCTAAAATACGCATTCCAGAAGGCAGAACCAATGGGATAGATACGTCTTTCCATTGACGCTCATACGCGTTTACAATAGCGCTAGTTAAAGCGTTATGAAAATCATAAAGAGAACCATCATCTGTATGGGCTATTGTCTTAGAGTTTAAAGCGCCAGCGCCAGTCTGGTCAATATAAGTAATGCTTTCTGCCCCCACGCCAAGGTACTCTACATCTGCAATACCTGTAATAGGCAACAAAATATCTCCGTCATTGTCACTTTCGCTATAAATATAGTAGCCGTCAGCATCAGGAACTGCGGGAGCCGTACTAATAATAGGAGCGCTGAGTGTAAGCTGAGTATCAGAGTCAACAGTAACTACAGTAGCCTCTTGTTTATTTCCGTTTAACACCACATCGCCAACCGAAACATCAGTTGTAAAACTAGTTCCTGTATCAACAAGTTTATTTGCGTCAGCAGCAAGCATAATTCGATACTTATCGCCTGTCTCAAAGAAGTCTACAACTGCACTAGCAATAGCTAAATTAGCGCCATCCACAGTAGGTGTAGTGAGAACCGTAGTAACACCACCTGAAGTAATATTAACGACGACATCGCCCGCAACCACTCCATCAGTAACAAATGTTGCAGCTGTATCAACTAAAAAACCATCTGCAGTGCCATCTGCAGTGCCGTTCGAGAGCGGGACTGGACCGCTAGCTGTCCCCGAAACAACGGGGAGATTTGGAAGGATTAAAAACTTTTCCATAATCATTAAGCTACTACGATTCCAGAAACCACCTTAACAGGAGATACTTCACGAGATACGTTGGTCCAACCAGTGGCTAAAGCCAGGGCCACTTCATTTTGAATCTGATTGCGCATATCATAATTAACCTGGTCCGCAGACGTGATAGTTGCTGTAGTTCCTGATTTGTACGTAATAACGACAGTAGCTGCTGTTGCATCGCCGCTATAAATACTCAAAATGCCATTACAGCTGACTAGTTGATTTCCCTTATCTGTTACAGGGATACTTAGATACTTTTCCATTTGAAAAAATGTTTATGGATGAATAAAGACCAAAGATAGGTCTTTTAAAAAATCACTCTAGCTGCTTGTCAAGCATCTTCAAGACCTCGATACCATCATCGCTCTGCAAGTAAGCCGCGATAGCAGACTTCGGGTCTTCACCAAAAGGAACCGTCATCATACGCTTTTTATTGGTCTTCAAGTTGAAGTGGATATCGCGTCCGTTATTACGCATACCCAAAAGCCCTTTTTCAAGGATTAGTGACACCTTTCCGTACAGGTCCAAAGAGGGGTCTTCTAGCGCTTCCAAGAAGTCAGAAGGGTATCGCTTAGCTAGGATTAAGATATCGCGCTTGAGCTCAGCAGAAGAGAGTTTACTAGGGTCAATCTCTAGGAGAACCCGAGCAATCATCTCCATCTCCGTCACACTCATCTTACGCGCAGCTACCAAGGCGTCAGCCTCGACAACCATATGGTCTAGCTCTTCCTGAGCGTCCTTCTCTTTATTGACTTCAGAAAAGGTAGAGCCTGAGTCAGGGTGCAGACTCAAAAAATGCTGTAGTACCTGGTTTTCTTTTGGTACCGAAAGGAACCCGTCTTCAAAGACGATTGGTTCTAAAATAAAGTTTCCGTCTTGCTCGTCCTCGAATGGAGTTTTCTGATTGCGAGCATACCGTAAAGCGCGATTGACTTGTCCGTCAAAATACATAAGAGGCTTACGGGCGGTGTTGCGGGAAGACAGCGCAAAAGTTAACGGTGCCACGTCGCGGTTAAGCTTGTAGACCTTGTCTACGAGTTGAGCTTGTTTTTTCATTTTATTGAATTAAGAATTTATAAGAAAAAAGGGGAGGGGGTTTTGCTGCCCCCTCCCTTTCAGAGATTAGTCACGGAACAAGAAGAAGTTGTTCGCGCCGAGTGTACATACAGCTCGCTCAGACAGGAAGTTGACTTCCATAGCGTCGAGGTCGCTAGTACGTGCTCCACCAGCAGAACCAGTAATCCAAGTCTTGTAACGACGGTCTTCAGTTTCTGAAGCTCGGTACCGAACGTGGAGGAAAGGTCGCTTAGCGTTCTTACCCATAATCTGGTCGTATACAGTTGTTGAGCCAGCTGGCACCAACAATCCGTCTACCTTACCGCCATTCAAACCACCGCGCATAGTTGGGTCGTTCAAGTACTTCCAGTCAGACTTATAGAAGTCATAACCACGTCGGAAGCCACGGAAACCGAGGTTCAACGCCATCTCTTCGTCATTGTCGAAGAGGCCGTACGAAGTACCACCAGTTCCATAAGAGTTCTGAGCAGCCAACATATCGTCGATAGCGAATGAGAAGTCACGGTTAACGAAGATTACATTCTCTTCGATAGAACCCTGCTTATCCAATCGCTGGATGATAGTGTCAAACTCAGCCAATGTAGTTGGGATACCTTGGAATACATTTCCTCGTGCGTTCACTACATAGAATACACCTTCAGAACCGGCAGCAGTATTGCCTGCAACACCTGCATCAGCGTTACTACTCAAAGCAGCCAAAGCTCCTGAACCTACTTCAGCAGGAACGGCTTCAATCATAGCAGTCTCCAAGTAATCGTCGAAACGAAGACGTGTCTCGTGCTCAGACTTCAAATACCATAGGTAGCCAGTAGCTCCGTTTTCAGAAGTTACTTCAACCCAACCGATTTGAGCCATATCAGAACCGTTGACAGCGTACTTATCCTTCAAGATAATTGGCTTATTCTCAAAGAAGTTGTCTTGCGCTTCCAAAGAACCTTCCATACCAGCTGTGCCTTTGGCAAACTCAGAACCATAAACGAAGATGCTACAAGCAGTTGACGCTTGCATACCAGCAGCCTGACCGCCAGCCTCATAGTAAGCTACGTCAATAGTAAAAGTTCCACCTGCCCCACCAGAAACGGTGCTAACGTCAGTAATAACAGCTTTGTTATTAAGCGTAGCAGCTCCTGCTGCAGAAGAAATCATAATAGTTTGACCCTTGCGCAAAGCGCTATTAGCAACGGTAGCAGGAAGAGTAATAGTCCACGTTGCCGTATCTGCTGCGTCAGCAGTTGATGTAACACAAGCGTCATACTTAATGTGCAAACGCCCTTGCTCAGCCCACTTGATGAGGTCAGAGTTAGAAGGCATCTCCGCCCCTACCATACGCAAGAAACCAGCGATAGTACGGTTTCCATAACGCTCGAATTCTTTCTCGTACGTATCAGGAAGATACTGGTTCAAGAAATTAAAGTTAGTGATATAATTTGACTCCAGAGCTTGTTTTACTGGAGCTGGGGTTAAATCAAACCCAGGGGTTGTTTGTACAGCCATTTTTTTTGTTTTTAAAAATTATACTCTACGGGCGCTCCTAATTTTTAGTCCGCGTCCCGAATCGGAATTTACACTCCGAATTTGCATTCCGTCCTTCCTCGATGTCTCAGGCACCTTTCGCGAATCCATATTTATATTCTTGGATTTACGACTGATGTTTTCGACTCCGTCAGCTTTGCCCTGCTCATAAAAGAACTGGGCGAACTTAGAAGGATTCATTGCAACGCTCAAAGCCTTATGGTATCCTGCTGCGTCCTGAATCAAACCGTCGTCACCCATAAACTTATTTATAAAGTTCATAATGTCAATCTGGTTTTTTTTCAGCTCGCTAGCATTCCCTGGGTTAAAAGTGACGTCCTTATCTCCGACTTTAAATTCAAAACCTTTGAATCCATCAGAAAAAACTTCGTCAGTCTTATCCCGAAACCACTCGTTACGACGAGCGTTCTCTTGTTGGACACTACTAGACTCCTTCACGTATTGTTGATAGGCTTCAAAATTTTCTTTTTCTTCTCCAGACAAAGGATTCCCACTTGACTCAAGGGGTACCTTATACTGCTCTTGAAGGTCTGAGAAGTATTTCTTAGCCTTATTAACCTCTTTCTTCTTAGCGACTTTTCGCTTACGGATGACAGCCTCTTCATCGAGGTCTTCATCGTAACTGAAATCATCTACCATACTCTTTACATCGTCGGCATCTAAGCCGTCCTCTGTAGCGAGATAGTAGTCCGCTAAGAGTGCGTCAGGATTCATTTCGTCATAGTCCTTGTTGAGTTCAACAAAGTCTTTGAGTCCACGACCCGTCTCTTTTTTGAAACGGAAATAAGCGTCTACATCTTCAGGAAGTTCGGGCGCGGACTCGCGCTCTTCAAACAATTCCCCTACGGTGTTAATCTCTTTTCCGTATCGTTCCTTTAGAAATGAAAGAACTTGTTCCTCATCTAAACCAGTGGGCTCATCTTGTGTCGGTTCCGACACAGTTTCAGTTACTGGCTCTTCAGGTGTTTCACCATTTATTTCGGCCTCGTGTTTTTCAAGAAGCTCCTGCTCCACTTCTGCAACAGACTTCTCTTCTACCGCGCCTAGGTCTCGTACTTTAATTTCCATTGTATTTAATTTGTGCGAAGATAATTATTTTTTACCGACCTCATCGTGGCTCAAATTCAGCAAGGTCAAAGCCATCAAGGCTATCCTCATTTGATTCAAAATTGATAGGCGGTAAGTTATTCTTACGCTGATTAATTAGTTTCGACTGCTCTGTATTCTGCTGGCTAATACGCTTTGCTTTAGCGTCTTCACGCATATCCTCTCGTCCAGCAATAAGTTCCTCAGTTACACCCTTGAGCTGCATATTGTAATTAAACTCCTGCTGCATCAACTGGTTTTTAAGCTGGGCTTCCATCTGCATACGCTCAATATCAAAAGCCACCTCGGCCTGCTTAATCTGCACTTTCTGCTGACCTTCAGCCTGTATCTTCATCATCTGAGCCTCCGTAGCTAACTTCTGCGACTCGAACTGCTGCTGAGCCTGCATCTGCTGCTGTTGAAGTTGCATAGCTTCCTCGCGCTCTTGCTTCTTCTTACGCTTGAGCTTGAGGAGTTGGTTTGCCAACTTAATGTTTTTAATTTCTCTGATATCGATAGCGTCCTCTAAGTTGATGTCGTTCTTAGATAAAGCCATTTGGATATTTTGCTCAAGCATAGCCCGCTGCTCTTCGTCGGGGGCAATCTCAATAAAGACACCGAAATCGTAGATATACAAATCTTTGATATCGTTAAGTATAGATATATTGTACTTGCCGATTTGATTAGCAAACTCTTCCTTGAAATCCGCATACTCCAGGATGTCGGCTACCCTGCACGACAAAGCTTCAGCCAACGACTTCAAGATAAATAAACTACCATCTAAGATATGTCGAGTAGCTACGTTAGAGTTTAGTGCCGCTAGCTTTTGTACCCCTACGAGCGAATTAGGGTCAGGCATAGAGCCGTCACGCGCTTCATTGAGACCAGTGATATCACGTATCATATTGAGATAGTGATTGTAGTTCCCAATCAAAGCGCTAATTTTAGACTGCCCTGAGTTACTGGTGAGCTGTTGGATAGGGACTCGTGCGTTATTAAACTCGCCATCCTGTGTATAGCTACGCCCGACTACGCTACCTGTCTGGAAGTAAAGCCGTAAAGCGTCCTCGGGATTGTATGCGTTGCCTGTACCTAGGTCGACTTCGTTAAGTCCGTCAGCATCAATAAACACACCGTCAGGGACGATGCGAGACATTACCTGCTGTAATTTGAGGTGGGTAATCTGTATCTGGTCAGCCAGAGGAATCATACGTCGAACCAATGATTCGATATTGCCTTTGTACATACGTGGCGCACAGGCCAAGTAGTTAGGTACGGCATACTGAGATGCAGATTTAGGACGGACCATATTTTCCGCCATCTCCCACTTAAGAATAATATTGGTCCCCATTACCATAACACCCTCATACCATACATCGATAGTCTTTTCGATTTTTTCGAATCGACCCTCCTGCATCATCTCTTCTGGCGGGTTAAAGGTATCGTCTTTCTCAACCACCTTGGCTCCTCCGCCATCCATCACCTTCTTCTTATAGACAAACTTCTGCGTTGTCTTGTAGTTGAAGTACATAAGGGTAGTGGTATCTTGATAGAAGATATCGTTATCGTAGAATTGCTGTACGTTATAATAATCGTACCAGCTCTGGGAATACTTTGAAATTTCCTTGAGGTCATCCGTAGTAAGCGTAGGGTCTATCTTGATAAGCTCAGTGATAGGAACTGTCTTAATTTCTCCCCAGTAAAAATTATCCTGAAAAAACGGGTCTTCAGTATAACTATATACCACGTTTGCGGGGTCTACATACTTTACCTGTACTCCGTCGCCCTTGAGGAACTCGTGCTTAACCATACCGACACCTAGTACCGTAAGGTCGTAGTCTACGCGCTGGCGGGTATCGTTATACTTATTCTGCTCTAAAAGTGTGTTAATAGCTTCTTCCTCTGCTATTTCGATAGCAGGTTTGTAGTTAAGTTGCATATACAACGAAAGCTCTTCATCGCTATTAGGGAGCTCGTCAGGAGATACGGTAAATGGGTCAACCCCAAACCCTTCTTGCACCTGCATCAAAAGGTCTTTAGAAACCATCTGAGCCTCTATCATATCCTGATACTTACTGCGTTTAGCCGACGACATAGCGTCTTGAGCGTAAGCTTTTACATCAAACAAGCGGTCTGACATACCGTTGACTACGATATCTACAAACTTAGGAATGATGGGGATTGGAGTCCAGTCTAAGTTTAAATAAGAAAGGTCGCCATCGACCGAGAGTTCGCTTTTATATTTAGCAATAGATTGCTCTCCGCGAGCATACAGTCGGAGTCGATTAAAATCCCTCCACTGACTGTAAAAACGACAACCGTTTCCATCCCTTTTAAACCACTCATATTGAATGGCTTGTCCAATCTGCAATCCATACTCATAAGTCGCTTTTTCAGCGTCAGACACAAATTGGGTAGGGAACGAGGCAGATGCTATGTTAACCTGAACATCTCTCATTATTTAACTAGTTCGCTTATATTTCCACGATTGTTGTATCTAGCAAAGGTAACGGATAATTTCGATTGCTTTTCAACAGGCTGATAGATGTGTTTTTGATTAGCCATAATAGCCAATCCCGAGCTTATCGTGGCGTCAAATCGAGTCCTGTTGTTGATATCAAACTTAGCCCAATCTTCGAGCGTCCTAGTAAATGGCATAGTACCTATATCGCCCTGTTCTCGGTACGTCCCTTCCATATCAATACCGACGTGTTTCTCGATATATGTCTCGATAGCAGATGCGTGAGATTGCTTAACGTCTTCCGACGTATTTGGTATACCACCCAACTCCTTCTCAGTTTTCGATAGTTTATTAAACTTCTTGTCGGGACGATTCATTGAAAACTTACGGTATCCCCTGTTCTTGAAATGGTAAAGTAACCTTGGTTTGTTATTCTCCGTAAGGATAGGCATACCATAAAAAACGCAAGCCATCAGCACCTCTTCAAAAAATATCTCAGCCGTCTGCGGACGAGCTACATATTCTAAAAAAAACTCGTTACTAGGAGCGTCGTCCATATTAAACTTAGTCATCCCGTGCAAAGAGCCGTTTGAGCCCCTCCCCCCTACGACACCCGAGATATCGTACGGGTCACACCCCAGCGAGCCGATATGCTCATTGCCAGGGTACTTCATCCCGTTACGAATAACGACGTGGTTTTGCATACGTGATGGCGGTGTCCACCCGAGTAAAAACCGACCGTTACGCTCTGGCGTCCATATAACTTGGCTATCTTTCTCACCGTTTTTCCAGTGAAAAGAACCTCGAGTTAAATAGTGCTCCTTTATCATCTCGTCGTTATAGTCAATCTGCTGGTATATCTTGGTTAGATTGAATATAGACTGCTTACTCTCGTCACGAAAAGCGTGAGACTCAGTACGCGGAAACTGACGATAGAACTCATTGAGGGCGTCGGGGTCATTCTTGAGTGAAGCCACCTCGTTCTCCCAGTACTCGATAGCACCCATCTTAATAGGGTTGCCATCAATACCCTTGACGTCGTGAAGCGGCTTCCTAAATACAGGCATACCATACCTATCGATATAGCCTTCAAAATTCCATTCCATAGGAATAAAAAGGCTGTACATACCGCTCTTCGTCTGGCCGTTAGCGTTGCGGTTGCTTACATCAGATTGGGTGTATAGGGTCTTGTAGTTGCCACCGCCCTTGCTTAAAGCGTTGGAGGTAGAGCCCATCATACACTTCCCTATAATTCGGCTACCTAGACGTAGGCAAGTTTTTGTGACGCGCCAGTTATTGAGGATATTCTCTGGCTTTTCCCACTTACCGCTCTCGTCGTGAACTAAAAGCAAGAGCTTCTCTCCGTCATAGCTGTTGTCAGCCGTATTCTTCCAGTCAATAGTGGTGTCAAGGCCGTCTAGCTCGTTATCCTCATCGAGGTACATATTACGCTTGGTAATCTTAGACGCGGGAACTCGGTAGGCAAGCTCTGTTTTCGGCTTGTCCATACCGTCCTGTATGGGTTTAAAAAAGAACGGGTAGTTAGCCGATATAGGAACCACCTTGTCTGTAAACATCTTCTTAGCGTCAGCACCCGTTTTAGAAAGTATACCCACGCGAGCATCTTTAGCTAGCGTACCTATGTTTACACACTCTGACGACCCCATAAACGAAAACCCTGAACGACGTATCTTCAAGTAACACATACCGAAACACCTCACGTCAGCTTTACACGCTTCCCAGAAAATATAGAATATACGGTTGGCTTCTCGGAAGTCAGGAAGACCCACGTCAATCTTGGTCCACTGGAGGTACGTGTAGTGGGAGCCCGTTATGTACGTCGGCACTCCGTCATTCATAAACCACGCGCCATTTTCGCGCCTATCGAACTCGCGCTCCACAAAGTCTACCCACCTATCTTTAAAATCAGCGGGCATCTCATTCCACTGAAATATAGTCTTGATACGTGTAAGCTCCTTGGGGTATTCTAGCGGTTGCCAGTACTGCTCTTTCTTAGATTTACTGCGCTGTATCGGGTCTGAAACCACCATAGGCAGGGCGATGCGCACACCCTGTATCTCGACTACTTCACCTACCGTTCCGTCTTTTGAAATGACTACAAAGTCATAGTCTTCGTTATATCCGTACTCCCAGTTTTTTGCGCGGTTTTTTCTGGCAAGAACATTTTTAGGCACTACACCTTCGAGCTGAATAAGCAGTTTATTTTGACCTTCGTTCTGCAAACCCTTGCTTTGTATTCGTAGAGGAGTCGCCGCGCTTAGCCATTGCCTCTAAATTTTCTCGCTCCTGTTCAATGCGGTTAAGTATTTCCAGCGCATCGAATATAGCAAGTTTTTTAGTGGCAGCCGCGTTTTTTAGCCTGTCGGCAGCCAGCTCATCTTCTAGGTCTGGCTTGATGATGTCTTCTTTAGCCACCTTGATAAGCTGTTCTACCGCTCTATGGCCCGCAGCTATAATCTTTTCTTTTAGCTCTTTCGCGTTCATAGTACTAGGGTTATGTTATCAGTAAACATACGGTATAGCTTTTCGCCGTCCACCGTAAACTCGTACTCGCTATCAGGAAGGAATGACACCTCGTCGCCTTCATTTACACCAAGAGAAAGAAGTTGTTCGTTGCCATATTTAAGGCGACCGATAAGAGGTTCTTCCTTAGAAAACTTTCCTATCCAAGACTCCTTTTCTTCTACAGGCTCTACAAAACAATACTTACCGTGAGCCTGCCACCTGTCGTCTTTCTTGTACAAAAAAAACTGGTCGTCGGTTACAAAGAAAAGGTCGTCTTGAAAGTAGCTACGTCCGCTTTTTTGAACCCCATACATATCGTAATAATACTTAAATACGTTATGATGAACTAGAAGGGTATCCCCTGGCTCGATAGGTCCTGAGTAAGAAAGTGGGGTAGATTGAACGATACCGTATCGATTAGAAAACCTGTGGTCTTCTTGCGATGAGCTAACAATAAACTCAAGGTCTTTTGCCTTGCGTTTATTATCGTATCTGGTATTGTCTTTTGGTTTTACTATAAACGCGTCTGGTGACCTCATTAAAAATTAATGTTGTACTCTACAGATAGCGGCATCGTATGAGAAAAATGCTTCCAAAGAATTATCTCATTATTGCGCTCTATCCATATTTGAATTGAATTTGATTTATCCTCTACTTTAATGAGGTGTATTTTATAGTTGCCTCCGAGAACCTCCTGGCCTAGCAAGTAATGCATCGCTGACTTATAGTCAGGGCCTACAGATATCTTACGGATAAGCATAGCCTATAGAGACGTAATAATGAGATTAACGTGGTCTATCACCAAGTCAGTTGTGCTGCCTACATTTTTAATCTGTAGCCCAATAGTATCGTTTAAAGCCAACGACTGAATGGTGCCTAATGTAATCTCGCCAGCGTGACTCTGATTTACCGTAGCGTGTCCTTCAGACGTAGAAATAGGAGTAGTGTTCTTTATAAAACGAAGAGCTATATCTTGGTCGACACCTCCACTTGCCGCCTTAACGTTTAAAAACGCGATTATCTTACAAGCGGTCAAGCCTCCACCTGAAGCATTTTTCACTACGTTGCCCCCACTCAAGTCAAATCCTTCGTTTACATCAGCGGTAAAAGCAATGGTAGGCATATCAACCCACTCATCAGCTGTAGATATAGTAACCGTTCTAGAGCCAATATCGTAAGCATCTACATAGTAAGAAATTGCAGTAGCCGAAGACAGCGAGCCCACCGTAATATTCTTTGTGGCGTTAGAATCACTGGCATCGCTAACGACAATTCTGTCGGAAGCCGCTGGTGTAACGGTTCCGTATGTGCTAATCTTAGGCATAGGTACTTACTTGTTGCGGCGGTTCTTGCCCATAACTACCGCGTTGAGGATACGAGATAATACATTGACGATTTTATCGTCCTTCTCGGTCTCTGTCAAAGCAGTAATCGTACCAGCCGCTGTAATACCAGCGAGCAAAATCTCACTCCAAAATTGTGTCAAAAAATTCATATCTGTTTGTTTAAGAATTTGTACTTCTCCTGCACATCAAACGAAGGGCAGGACTTACTTGAAAACTCATTATGTCCGTGAAGACTTAACTCCCCAAAAATAAGGCGTAAACTTTTAACAAGCTCAAGAACTGCTATATCCTGCATTTCAGTCATAGTATCCTTGGGATTCATATCCTTATCTACACCACCAATATAGCACACTCCGATTGAGTCTTTGTTGTGTCCGTAGGTATGGGCTCCCGATTTATCAAGGTCCCTCCCTCGATGTACAGAGCCGTCTGCATACACACAGAAATGGTAGCCTATATCGTCCCACCCGTTTGATAAATGCCAGCTCCTTATTTGGTCAACGGTTACCCCCCTGCCCTCTGGTGTGGCAGAGCAGTGCAGGATAATTCGATTGATGTCCCTCATTCAATACCCTTCTTAGCGAGTAGAATTTTAATTTCATTTACACCATCAAGCAAAACGTCTAGGCTTTGCTGCACGCGTGTTTCTTGCTTCTCCAGGCTAATCAAACGGCTTTTTATCTTGGTGAGCTCGTTCTCCATCTTTACGTAAGTTCCGATTATTCCGCTTACCGCACCCACCGCTACGCTAATCAATTCATAATTCATACTTTCTTCATTCTCTTCGCCGCTTTCAATCAGCTTGTATTCAACATTGGTATCGACAGTAGGATTAGAATTAAATTTCATTGGATGGTGTTTACTCTTCTTCAGGACATTTCCACTCGTTGGGGTTTGGCGGGTAGGGAATGCGGTTCTCGCACTTATAATACCACCCAGGCTCCCCGACCTGAAGGTCTATATAAGCCGCCATTTCTTCTTCAGTATCGAAGACGTCCAAGTACTCTTGCCCTGTGCTGAGCTCGCCCTTAGAGGCATACCCGTAGTTATTGCGCGGGTTACCTTTTACCTCTTCGCCGTTATTAAAGGCAAACCAAAAGGCGGGCGTCTTAAATACGTGTGTATGCCTAGCCATTACTCAACGATTTCTCCAATTTGGTCCTCAGTTACTTCTTCTGGCTCTGGTGGGAACCATCCGTTGGCTTCCATATACGCTTGGTCGCGCACCGTACACTCAGTCGGAATGATGGTATCGAAGACCACTGTAGGAGATGTCGTGATGGTTGTGGTGAGCGCGTCTTTCTCCGCCTCTGGCATAAGGGGAAACAAGAGCTGTAGCTCAGTCAAATCTACCGCTGCGTTGACATAGATAAGCCAATCCAAAATAATAGATAGCGCCGCCTCCCCTGTAGTAGGATGGATGACAGAGCCGAATAGATTGAAGTTTGCCTCGTCAGGGTTCTGGATAGATTCTGGACGGGTGATACAGTACAACTGACGTGAGATAGCTGCTGCTCGCTCCTCAGATGTAAGCCCTCCTTCGGGAGGTACGATTAGATAGTTACTCATAGTGTGTAAAGATAAACATATTAATAGATGTCGTAGAAGAAGTTGATGTTCGCTTCAATTCCTGTGCGGTTGTCGGATTGGTCGTTGCCGTAGATAACAAACTCTTGCGCCTTCATAGATGAAAAATTTACATCATTTGAACGTCCACCAATTGCGAAATCTCCCGCGTTTATTGTGTAGCTGTTGGCGGTAATATCTAATTCAAATGCTCCATTTTGATAAATTTTATTCGTCGTTGCTCCATTCCTCAACACTGAAACAAGCAACTGCAAATTATTGATAGATGAAACAGTATTTTGAAGCGGTAACGATTGACCAGAAATTGGATTGAAGCGGTCGTTTGCGTCATCTCTCCGCAATTGAAAGGTATTATTAAACGGCGTGGTAACTACGGCTTGGTGTAGATAAGCCTCGTAAGCTCCCGCACTCGTTAATGGATTAAAGGTTGAAAATAAAGAGTATGAAGAAAGACCGTTCAAAAGGCCTCCGCTTTGTTTTAAGATGTCGTTGCTTCCATCAAACTCAACCGCGGGCTTCCCGTTGTTGTCCACTACAACCGCACCGCTTGAAACGATTTTAGGGCGTGCCGCTGAGCTACCCTGTGTAGCGTTATTGCCTGAGCCAGATTGGTCGTACCACGTCTCCACAAAAACGTCATTGCTACCTGCGTAGGCAAGCAGAGCTACAGTGTCCAGCTCTCCGTCGGCGTTGAAGCCGATATCCTGAGTGGCTCCGCCCACGTTGTCCTGCACCTTGATGGCAAAGCCAGTGTAGGATTTGCTGAGCTTACGCAAAGAGTATCCCGCTGCCGCTCCACTATACTGGTCCAATAGCCCCGCTATCTCAATGCCGTAGTAGTCACCTACGTTATCCTCGATGGAAGGGCGGTTGTCGGATTGGTCGGAGGTATAGGAAACAATCTCTTGAATGTTCCCTTTCATAAATCGGCTGGTCGATACGCTTCCAATAAAGTTTGACGATTGATTTCCTCGTGAAGCTCCGTCCGTAGTTGTTAAAGTTGCCGCAGTTCCGTCTTTATATACTTGATTGTTGGTAGTTGTCGTTGAAATCTGCGAAAACAAAGACTGGGCATTGTTATATGTATCCCCACTAAAAGTATTTGACCCCGACGCTATGCTCCTTCTACTGCCATAATTACCCGATATAAAGTTGTATCCGAAACTAAAGAAATTCGCTGAAGCGGAGTCCGAAAAATTGTACACCGTTCCGTCTGTGGTGTCAGGGCATTTTGAAATATGAAAAACGCTTACTGCGTTACCTGCTCCTAAATCACTGAAAATTGTAGGCGTTGGTAATTCATTAGAAACTCCGTCAAACTCAACCGCAGGCTTCTCGTTTCCTGCGCTTCCTTCAGTCACCACACCCGTAGTGCCGTCGTAAATCTTTGGACGAGCAGTAGACGTACCCTGTGTAGCATCATTGCTGTTGCCACTCTGGTCGTACCACGTAACCACCACCATATCGTTACCAGCAGCTGCCGTCGTAAGTGCAGCTGTGTCTAGATTGCCGTAACCATCGAAGCCGATGTCTGTCGTACCTCCTATGTTATCAGCGCGTTGCACTTGGATAGCACTGCCAGTGTACGCCTGACGTAAACGACGCAGTGAGTAAGCTGCCGCAGCACCTGGGTTTTCATCTAAGAGACCTGGGAGTGGGATGTCATAGTACCCGCCGATATTCTCCTCGATGTCGGTGCGGTCGGTTGCGCTTTTGCTGTTATCGAAAATAATTAATTCTTGAATCTGACCGTCTATGAAGTGAGTGCTTGCGGTTCTATCTGCGCCAATAACTAAATCCGTACCCGTTGAGCTTGTACCCGCGTCCCCGCTCGCGGTTTGTGTTCCGTTTACTCTAACAAGCGAAGCAACTCCATTGTATACGGTCGTTTCTTGAACTTGTCCTGTTTGCTGTGGTGACCAACTTAATACTGTACCCGCGAATGCGAAATTGTCTGAAGTACCGTTTGAGCCTCTGGTTATTCTTCCTCCGTTGTCGCTGTCGTATAGCCTCTCAGTTGCTGCTGGTGTAGTGTTGAAGTTGTGGACTGTGTAAACGTCGAAACTTTGAGTTATGTTACTAATTGTGCTCGTGAAGTTGTCATCACTACCATCAAACTCAACCGCAGGATTCCCGTTCTCCAACACCACGCCTGGTGTAGTGGCCGTGCTGTCTCGATAGATGACAGGGCGAGAAGCTGCACTATTCTGGATAGCGTCATTGCCGTTGCCCGACTGGTCAAGCCATCCCGCTACCACCACCTCTTCACTTCCACCATAGGCAGCTAAAGAGACAGTGTCCAAGTCGTTATTGGAATCGAAGCCGATATAGACTGGCTCCTTAGTGTTGTTAGTCGTCTGAACCAATACAGCAGAACCCTGATAGCTAGAGTTAATCCTACGCAATGAGTAGGCCGCAGCAGCACCAGGATAGTTATTCAACAACAAAGGCGCTACAGGCTCAGTATAGATGTCGTAGAACGTGTTGATGTTTGTTTCGATGCCTGCTCGGTTGCCTGATTCGTCGCTGTGATACACTACGAACTCTTGAAAATATGCGGATATATTGCCACCGATATAACCAGCGGTTGGCACTGCGCTCGACAACGTTTCAGTAAATTCTAAAGCACCATCTTTAAACGCGCTGAAATTCCCTTGCGTGCTTCCTGCTATACCCGTCAGCAAATGTTGGTTTGTATCCGCTGCCCCAATCAAAACGTTTGAGGTAGTGAAGTCTGAGCCATAGGAGAAATATTCGTTCGATGAATTTAAAGCAGGTGAATACCATCGGGCGTTGTTAGTCGGTGAACCCAATGCCGCCATTATTCTGGTGCTACCTTGTGATGCGCTCGTCAAGCCATAAGTGATAAAGCTTGAAGCGTTGTTGATGTTAGAAGGTAAAGCGCCTGATGGCAAGCTGTAATTTATTGAGCTGTTCACCGTTTCAACCGCTGGCTTCCCGTTACTAAGCACAACACCTGGAACAGTAGCTGAACTGTCTCGATACAGGATAGAACGAGAAGTTGAGGTGCCCTGCGTCGCGTCGTTGCTGTTACCACTCTGGTCGTACCAAGTAACGACCCTCACCTCGTTACTACCCCCGTAAGCAGCCAAGGCTACCGTATCGAGCTCACCGAATACATTGAACCCAATATCCTGAGTTGCTCCACCTACCGTATCCTGAACCTGTACCGCTGAGCCTGTATACGTCGAGTCTAAAAGGCGCAGTGAATACGCGGCTGCGGCTCCCGTGTACGTGTCGAGCAGTGGCGTGTTTTGGGTGAAGTAGTCGCCAATGTTTTCTTCGATGTCAGTGCGAAAGCTGGATTTGTCGCTGTCATATATCACAATCTCTTGCATTGTTCCTTTGTAATGGTTGCTTGAATCAGCAAACCCGCCAATAGCGCCTTCAGGTGGAACAGCACTTTGTAAGCTGGTTGTTGTTGTTATAGTACCATCAGCAAAAGCGCTGGCATTTCCTTGCGTACTTCCCGCAATTGCTGTTAACAAATGAACAAAATCGTCAGGTTTTTTTATGACATTGCCACTTAATGAATTACCGTAACTAAAATATTCTAAACCAGTGCTATTATAAATGAAAGGTGTATACCATCTTTGATTGGGGCTATTTCTTCCTAATGCTAAAGCGAGATAAGAAACATTGAGTGGAGCCGCTGTGTCAAAGTCATAAACTAAAAAAGAGGACGCGTTGTTAATGTTTGAAGGCAAACTATTAGTTGGTAAAGGGATGTCGGCAGTGCCTAAAAAATCAAGAGCAATTCGCCCTTTTCGCTTCACCAACGCGCCAGTTGTACCGTCGTAAATCTTAGGACGACGTGCAGACGTACCCTGTCTAGCATCATTGCCGTTGATTGACTGGTCGTACCAGGTCTCTACGAAAACGTCGTTAGAGCCTCCATAAGAGATAATAGCAGCTTCGTCAAGGTTGTTGTTGGCATCGAAGTAAATGTCCTGCGTAGCACCTCCTACGGTGTCCTGGACCTTCATAGCAGGCCCCGTATACGCGGTGCGCAGCTTACGGACCGAGTATGCAGCCTCAGCTCCGCTACCGTAACTAGTGTCCAAAAGTAAGTTCCCTACAGGAGCGCCACCCAAATCGACAATAGTCCAGTTGTATGGAGAAGCCGTCAACTTATTATAAGCAGCAGTAGCCGCCGAGTCTACCGAGCCGTGGAGCTGGTTGATATTCGAAAGCGTTACGTTCGCCTGTAAAGAGCCAGCGCCAGTCCCTTGAGCCGCCCAGCCAATAAGCAAAGCGTCCCAGTTAGCAGCACTTATGTTGCTGCCAGTAAGCATATCGACAGCAGTAGTAACCCCGCTTACGTCCCAGTTCGCTAAATCTTGGTCAAACGCAGCAGCGTTCTTAAACGTTGAAAACAAATTCGTTAAAGACGTAGTCGTCCAAGCCCCTACAGGTTGATTAAATAAAGTGGCGCCTTGAAACATTTGGCTAAACGTAGTTACGTTAGCAACATTCCAAGAGCTAATGTTTTGGTTGAAGGCCGAAGCTCCATTAAACATACTGTTGAAAGCACCCGAATTGCCCGTATCCCAACCGCTAATATCTTGGTTAAAAGAAGTTGCAGAACTAAACATTCCCGTAAAACCCCTCGCATTAGAAACATCCCAGTTGTCTAAAGGATTATTGAAGTCCGTAGAATAATTAAACGCTTGCGTCAGGACACCAGCACCCACCTGAAAAACAAAGTTGAAGTTGGGATTAGAAGATGCAGCATCTTTATAAAAAAGCGCCCCAAAACCCGTTATCGGAGATAACACAGTGCCCCAACCGCTTAGGTTACCACTTAAACTATCGCAGTTTTCAAAAGCAGAAGTCCTCAAGACCTTACTTCCAAAGTTTGGAAGGGCGGTAGTGGTGATGTCTAAATTAGAGCACCTAGTAAATACATACTCATTTAAGTATACCTGAGCGCTGCCCCACTTCGCAATACCCTGTACCTTAAGCCTATCATTAGCAGCAGTTAACGTCGTTCCGTCCTGAGAGGCCCAGCTTATATGGTCTACAGATGGAGTTTGCCCCACGCGAGCGGTAGCTAGAATTTGAACGATATATGTCCCCGCCGTTGCATAAGTATGCGTAGCTTCCGCTTGGTTCCAGCTAGTAATTTGGTCGCCTATAGTTCCGTCGCCCCAGTCTACATAAAAGTTATATGTACCCGTTGACATCAACGGTAAGCGATACTGGTCATTAGCGCTACTACCCGCCTCTGTAGCCGTGGTGTCAATGGTAAATTCAAGGGGCGGTGGCGGTAAGGCAGATTGCCCTTGGTCAAGAATCGTCCATCCATAACCTCCATTTGCTACACTATCCGTTAGCTTATCAAAAATCGCATTTACAAATCCTGGGCCGTGTTGAGCAGGGACATCGCTAAGGGTTACGTTGTTGTTTAAGTTGGCTTGTTGTGCGTAACCCCAACCAATCAACAAACTGTCCCAGTTATCATTACTGATAGCCGTTCCAGTTAACATATCGGAAGCGTTCGATAGATTAGATATATCCCAGCTATATAAGTTTTGGTTGAAAGCCGAAGCTCCATTAAACATACTCGAAAAAGAAGAAGCAGATGCGGTATTCCAACTGTCAATTCCAGTTCCTAAAAACGAAGTAGCACCCTTAAACATCTCATCAAAAAACAATCCCATAGAAACATCCCAACTGGAAAGGTCTTGATTAAAAGAAGTTGCGTCATTAAAAGTGCTAACAAAAGCTACCCCTGATGACGTGTCCCAACTACTTAAGTCTTGGTTAAATGCAGAGGCTCTATTGAAAACAAAATTAAACAAGGTAATATTGCTTGTGTCCCAATTGAGAACTTGCCCATTAAAGTTAGAGGCCCCTGCGAACATACTTCCAATGCCACCGCTTGAAGACCCCAAAGCCCCCGTACTAAACCAATTCGTCAAATCCTGATTGAACACTTCAGCGTTAAAAAACATAGCCGACGCGTCCTGTACAGAATTTGTATTCCAAGACCCAATGGGCTGGTTAAAGCTAGAGGCTAGTACAGGTCCACCAATAGAAAGTGTACGCGCAAACATACCGTCCATATGGGTAAATGCAGATGTATCCCAAGCGGTAATATCTTGGTTGAAGTCAACTGCATTTTTAAACATATTGGTAGCCAGGATAGGGCTACCCGTTTGAAATGTCCAAGGAAGCGGTCGGTTGAATCGAAGGCACTTTTCAAAAGCGCTTGAGAAATCATTTGACCCGCTTACATCCCAATTATTTAAAGACTGGTTATTAAAGCTAGCTTGGTTTTCAAATGCACGAAGTAAGCTGGTAGGAGCAAAATCAAAATCAAAATAACCGTTTGATGACCCTGAGGGAATAAGGCCCACCTCGGTGCCTCCGTTAAAATCAATAGCAGTTCCAGTAAATGGCCCAACCCAATAAGATAGTGTAAACGAAACGGACAGGTTCGTACATTTAAAGAAAAAAGAATCAATAATATCTTTATTGACAAACGTAGGTATGTTGTTTATAGATGTATTTACCGTAGTAAGACCCTCGCAACCATAGAAAATATCTTCATTAGCATAAAACTGTACGCCCCCATAAAGATTAATGCCTGTTACTTTTAGGCCATCACCCTGCGTTCGGTTTCCAAAAAACCAGTGGTCAAACGAAGAAGATGCAAATGCAGTATTCGGGGTTATCGTAATTAAAAACCTATCAGCAGGCGTCACCGTTCCGTAATCGTGCGTCGCCTCTGGTTGGTTATACGATGTGATTACATCATCTGAACTTCCATCGCCCCAGTTAACAGTAAAGTTATAAGTTCCCGTAGAATAAAGACCCAACTGGTATTGACCAGACGGTGTTGAAGTCCCACCGCTGTTATACGGGGTAACGGAAAAAGTCATAGGGTCAGCGCCTGGAGTCGGTGTGGGGCCCTGACCTTGTCCTGCTGTGCCTGGCGTTAAAGAAGACCCAAACGCATTTGCTATACCTATGATTGTTCCGCTCATATCACCAGAATGCTACAACTTTTACATATGGAGCGGTGCTGCCTGTATCCGTGCCAGTTTCTTTTACCCTACGTACTTGAATAGGAAGAAAAGACCCAGGTAAAAGGTTTTCCATAAGAACTTCAGAACCCGATGAGGTAACAATACTTAAGTCTACTCCTTCGGGGTCGGTCGTGGATTGAAGGCCGCCCACATAAAGGACACAACCGTCAGTTGTCTCGTGGTATATGGTGTAAGCGCTTGTTGCGGTCCAGGAGGCGTTATTATTTACTGCCGCCGTTAAAGTAGTTGCATTTGTGATGGACACGACTACACCTACCAAGACATCTGCCGTGTTGTAAATAACCATCCCCTGCTTGATTCCATTAGCTATAAAGTCGGCGCTAGAGTCAACTAAAGTCAATGTAGTTCCAGAAACAGCAGTGCCAACCGTCCCTATACCTGTAGTAGTAGGTCCAGCGGGATTAGGTATGTCTGAGCCGTCAGTAGGGATGACCTCTAAGCCTAAACCTACCTGTAATTTTTGATATGCCATAATTATTTATCGTATGGGAAAATTCTGTTTAACGTGTCACGGCGTTGGCCGCAGCCACAATCGGTGCCTGTAGCCTCGGAGACCTTCTCCACTACCTGCTTAATACCTGTGGCTCTAGTAAATTTCTCTACTGTATCGCCAAAACCTTTTGAAGGACGAGAACGTGAGGGCATTAATTCTGTTTTTACAAATGTACTAATCTTTCGCGTGTTTGTTATCGGCGGCGACGACCGCTAAAACCACTGACGCTAACATTTCGTTTTTGACCTTTTGTCTTTTTAACGGTCTTTACCCTGCGAGAGCCACCTAAACCTTTAGTGACGCGCTGAGTATACTTGGTGTCCCCGTCAGTACTAGTCGAACGAGTCGTAGTGACAGGACCAATTTTTCTTACTCGAACATTTCTTTGACCACTTTTTGTACCCTTTTTTCCTTTACCACTCATATCTTATATATTTAATATTTTCCTTTGCGGCTAGAAGGAGAGCTCTTCTTAGAACCACCCTTCCCAGCCCAGAGCTTTTTACAAGCCCAGTACCTAGCCGTTAGTTTATTCGTGGCGGTACCGCACTTATGGCGAGCCTTAAAGCTCTTACGAGCAGCAGCAGAGTAGTTATGACCGTAACCCTTAGCGCCGAAGTGGATGAGCCTCTCCTGCCCTCCAGAGCAAGCCTTGACCATCATCTTCTTGCCCGCTCGGTCCGACCGAGTAGGGCTGTTACATTTCATCTTGCTCTTATTCGCCATATCAACTATTCGTTACACGACCTGCCGCCGTATTAGAAACAAACTGACGCTTGCTCCCTCCTCGTCGTTTC